>Ga0209809_1000940_pt1 | contig 24959 bp, 17 predicted proteins | sample YNPMSTMetaG_FD_186172 | JGI IMG/M metagenome (GOLD analysis project Ga0209809, IMG submission 186172) | Anoxygenic and chlorotrophic microbial mat microbial communities from Yellowstone National Park, USA - YNP MS-T MetaG (SPAdes) (version 2) ...
CTGAACGGGGCGGAAAACCAGGCGGTTTAGCGTCTTTTGAATTGGCAAAGCTTCATTGCTCCACCGGAGATGCACCCTCGGCCGGCATGGTCCTCATTTTGGTCCTGGTGGTGGTGGCGCTGTTGAGTTTGGCGGCGCTAAGTTTTTCCCAATGGATGCTGGCCGAGCGGGAAGCCGCTGATTTGGCCCTCCGGCAGAGCCAGGCTCAGGCGTTGGCCGATTCGGGCATTGAAATGGCCCGGCTTTTTTTGGCCCTAGACCCAGCGGATCAGAACCAGGCAGGCGGCTGGTACGACAATCCCCAGTATTTCCGGGCACGTCTGGTTCGGGATGATACCGATCCCAGGTGGCGGGGCCGGGTCGGCGTCCTTTCGCCGGCGGTGGATGATATGGGGCTTCGGCAGGGGATTCGGTTCGGACTGGAAGACGAATCCACTAAACTGAACTTAAATACACTGCTCCTGGCGGACGAGTATGCCGAAAACGGCGCCCGGCAGATTCTAATGGCACTGCCCGGCATGACCGAAGAGATCGCCGACGCCATTTTGGACTGGATCGACCCGGACAACGAACCCCGGGAGTATGGGGCCGAGGCGGATTACTATGCGATGCTCGATCCGCCCTATCTGCCGAAAAACGGGCCGCTGGAATCCATCGAAGAATTGCTCCTGGTTCGAGGGGTAACGCCGGCCCTGCTCTTTGGGGCGGATGCCAATCGCAATGGCATGGTCGATCCGGACGAGCCGCCCGCCGATACCATCGAAGGCGTCGATAATACCGATGGCGTAATGGACAGCGGTTGGTCCGCCTATCTGACACTGTACAGCATGGAACTGAACGTCCGTCCCGATGGCCGGCCCAAGATATATCTCAACCAGGACAATATGGAACAATTGTATAAAGAGCTGGAAGAAGCCCTGGGATCGACCTATGCCACCTTCATCGTGGCCTATCGGCAAAACGGGCCTTATACGGGCAGTGAGCCGGGACAAACGGGCGTCAGCGGCCAACTGGACCTTGCCAAACCAGCCAAAGTGAAACTCACCCAGGTGTTGGATTTGGTGGGCGTTCGGGTGCGTGTGACTTTTCAGGGCGATGATCGGCCTACCGTGTTGGAAAGCCCCTTCCCGGATGCGCCAGTGATTTCGGAAGCCTACATGAAACTGCTGATGGACAATACCACAGTGAACCCTTCGCCGCTGATTCCCGGCCGGATCAATATCAATCAGGCCCCCCGGATCGTCTTGGCCGGCATTCCCGGTATGACGCCGGAGATTTTGGAGGAGATTCTCACCCGTCGGCAAAAAGACCCGGTCGATCGGCCGGAGAACCGCCAGTACGAGACCTGGATTTACACGGAGGGCATTGTTACCCTGGCCGAGATGAAGGCCCTAATGCCCTTTATTACCGGCGGTGGACATGTGTTTCGGGGTCAATTTGTCGGCTATTTTGACGGCGGCGGCCCGTCGGCCCGTGTGGAAGCCGTTCTGGATGCCACGGTTCGGCCTGCCCGGGTCCTCTTTTGGCGGAACTTAAGCCATCTGGGCCGCGGCTATCCCCTGGAAACCCTGGGCATCGAACTGGAAACCGGCCTATGGTAAACCGGCACCAAGATGGTAAACCTAGGGCAATATGATAAACTTACGATGATACGATGAACTTATGGCGATATAGTAAACTTATGGCAATATGATAAACACAAAACGATATATAAACTTATGGTGAATTCGCAGTATCCACCGGGAGCGATGGCCCCAATCGGTCCACTCCGAGCCATTGGGCAGCCCCTCCAGGCTGGAAGGGCCTGGCCCGGAGGATATGCTCCAAGGAAATCGTTCGGAGAGGCCCGGCCAGCTGGAGACTGTCCAAGTAAAGAGTTTTTCGGTCCACCCGGCAACGGTTCGGTGTTAAAATAGAAAGAAGAGGCAACCGGTTGGCCGAATGAAGCAACACGCCTCTCCCCTTTGCGGGAGAGGCCGGCGGAGCAAAGCGAAGCCGGGTGAGGGAGGCCTCAAGGAGTACGGGTTTTGGCCCGCAGAAGAAAGCGGATGAAACGTTCGCTCTCCCAGATGAGTGGGTTCACCGGGTGGAAATGGTACCGGAGTTTTTCTTGAGCTTGGCCCATTGTAGCAACGCTAAACTCCCTGGCTTTCGGACAGGTTGGTGTCCCGTAGTTTTTCGAAGATGAATAGGACCAGGCGATGCGTCGGCTGATCGCGTTGGAATGGAACGAGGAGGAAGCCCGGCTGGTGGTGGCCAGCGGGCGCAAAGGCATAGTGCGCTTTGAACAGGCCTTTGCCGTGCCTTTGTCCGACGCTCAGTCCACCGGTGCTGCCGATTCTCCCGCGGTTCTGGACGCCAAGACAATCGGCCAGAAGATTGCCCGGGCCGCCTCGGAGCGTGGAGTGGGCCAGGGGGAAGTCTTGGTGGCTTTGGGCCGAAGCAGCATCGAACTTCGGCAATTGACCCTGCCGCCAGCGCCAGATGAAGAATTGCCCAACCTGGTGCGCTTCCAAGCAGTACGGGAGTTTAATGCGCTGGAGGACGATTGGCTTTTGGATTTTGTGCTGATCGACGAGGCGGCCGATCAACCCCGCACGGTGCTGGCGGCGGCCATTGGGCCGGAACTGGTCCGGCAGATTCAGGAGGTCTGTGCGTCGGCCGGCTGGAAGCTGGGGCGGATGGTGCTTCGGCCGTGTGCGTCGGCCTCGCTGGTGGCCCGCCGGCGTCCCGGCAGTGCCTTGCAGGCCCGGCTGATTGTGGATCTGTTGGGGCAGGAAGCCGATCTGACCGTCCTGGTCGATCGGAAGGTGCTGTTTTTGCGGACTGCCCGATTGCCTGGGAATCCGCTCCGGCAGGAGGAGGCCGCCTCCGACCTGCTGCTCCAGATTCGGCGGACCATGGCGGCGGTGGCCAACCAGTTGGAAGGGCGCCGGGTAGGCGCCATCGTCTTGTGTGGGGCTGGAACGGAATATGAAACCCTGGCCCACCTCCTGGACCGACAACTGGAGATCCCCACCGAACTGTTCGATCCGTTGGAGGGGCTGGAGCTTGGCGAGCAGTTGGCTGGCAGCTTGCCGGAAGAGCCAGGCCGATATGCGCCGCTGGTGGGGATGCTGTGGGACGAGTTAGAGGGGATGTCGCCGGCGATTGACTTTTTACATCCGCGTCGGCCCCCCGAGCCACCCAGCCCTCGGCGGAAACTGGCTCTTCTTGCTGCTGCGGTGTTCGTGGCGGTGATGGGATTTTTCGGATATCAGACGTATGGCAAATATACGCTTTCATCTCAGGTGGACCAGTTGCGGAGGCAGTCGCAGGCTTTGGATACGGCCATTAAGCAGGCCGAGCAGCAACAGAAGATGTATGTGGAGATTGCGCGGTGGAAGGATACTGATGTTCATTGGTTGGAGGAACTCCGCCGCCTAAGCGAGCAGTTCCCCCCAGCCCGGCAAGTCATGGTCAGCCAAATCCTGATGGGACCGGGCCGAGGTGGCGGCATCCTGCAACTGACCGGCCTGGCCGCCTCCGCCAGCGACATCGACGCCCTGGTCCAACGTCTCCAAGATGCCGGGCATTCCGTCGTGGTGACCAACCGGGCCGAAGATCCCAAGCAACCCCAGTACCGCTGGCAATTTAAAATCCATATCAGCGCCCCTCACCAATAACCTTGGCCCCATTCCGGAAATTAACCTTGGTCCACCGGAAATTAACCCTGGCCCAATTCCGGAAATCCTGGTAAAAAACGCCCAGCTACAGCCGATTGGCACCAAACCAATGACCTTGCAGAAGCGAGAAAAAATCCTGGCGATCGTGGTGGCCCTGGCCCTGGTGGTGGAAGTGGGCTTTATAGCAGGCCCATTTTCCGGCCCCAGCATGGACCAACTTCGCCAGGAGTACAACAAGCTGACGGAACAAGTCGGCCAAAAGGAAAAAAAGCTCCAGGCCCTGCAGAAGAAGATCGGTCAGGAGCTGGCCGAGTGGAATCGTCGGTCGCTTCCGGCCGATGCCCGCATTGCCCGGTCGGAGTACGACCGTTGGCTGGTGGGCCAACTGGCCAAAGCCGGCCTGAGCAGCATCCGGGTAGCCCCCAAAGAATCCACCAGCCGACCAGGGATATATACATCTATTTCTATGAACGTCTCTTGCCAAGGAAAACTCGGTCAATTGGCCGCCTTTCTCTACCAGTTCTATACAGCCGGTTATCTGCACAAAATTGTTCAACTCAGTATCAAACCCACCGACAACAAAGAGCAACTGGAATACCTGATGACCATCGAAGGTCTGGCCCTAGTGAAGGCAGATAGCCAAAAGGAACTGCCGAAAAACACCACGGTTTCTCTGCCGTTGGGGAACATGGAGAAGTATCAGCAGGCGTTGGTACGTCGCTGGATGGAAGGGGATCGGTATGTCGATGGGGTGGGGATTTTTACTCCGTATGCTCCGCCTCCACCGGTGGTCCGGAACGAGCCGAAGCGGGAAGTGCCGCCCCCGCCCCCCCCACCCCCACCGCCGCCACCCCCACAGTTTGACCATGCCAAATACGCCTTCTTGACAGCCATTACCGAAGTGGACGGCCGCCCACAGGTCTGGATCCACGCCCGTACCAAAGGCCAAACCTATTATTTGCACGAGGGCGACACGATCCAGATCGGCTCCGTCCAAGGAACCATCGGCACCATCGATATAAACACTCGTTCCGTTCTCATCCTCGTCAACGGCCGGTCGTATCAGGTTCGGCACGGGCAAACCCTCTATGAAGCCATCCACGGCGGGGTTTCGGCCAATACAGCCAGCACCGGCGGATAAACACCCGCTGGAACGGCCTGCCAAAACGGGACGATCTTCCTTGGTCCCTGAGCCGGCCGTTCGCAGCCCAATCCCCCAGAGGAAAGATTGCTGAATGGGTACCGAACGTCTTCGGATCGGGCCGGAGAGGTACTCAGAGGCTGACCCGAAGATCGGTTTTTCAGTCAGAGGTACCCCCCAACCAGCGGCCCCCAGACTGCCAAAACCCTAATCAAACGGCATTCGGGTAAACGGGAAAGGTTTGGAAACGGTTTAGCCCGTCGCCCGGCTACTCATTTCGGGACAGCCTCTTCCCGAACCGGAAGCCTTTTTATCGAATCGGCTCCTGGCCCAGGCTGCGGAGGCGGTGGGTTTGGGTGCGGAGCGGCTCATCGGGTTGGCCGGCCAGCAGCTTTTCCACCTCCTCTAAAATGGCTGGGTCTTTGGTCGTTGCCAGGAGGGTGATGGCCGCCGAACGCACCTGAGGATCCGGATCCCGGCATAGCCAGACAAGCCAGACCACCGGTTCCACCCCTGCCATAGAGGGTAACCGACGCACCAAGTCCAGGCGCACCTGGGGGTTGGGATCGACCAATTGCCGGGCCAACTGGATGGATACATGTCCAAATCCACGGCCGGCCAGTTCCGCTTGAACCTCCTTTTGCTCTTCTCCGGTGCCCCAGGCCAAAAGCCCCAGCAATTCCCCGACCTCCTTTTGCTGAAGATGGTCCGGTTTTTCGGCCTGAGGGTCCGGCCCGCCAAAGCTAACTTCGGAGGTCTGACCCGGCTTCTGCGTCGAATCCCCCGGCCTAGGGAGATCTCCTGCCTCCACAGAGTGTGGGCAACGGGCCGATTTCTGCTGCAAACTCCCAGCCGAGGCAACAGAAACTTTTGTCGGGCCTTCCAAAGAGCCGGTTTGCTTGGCTTTGGCAGTTAGATGCCGTCGGTTCGGCTCGGTCCCATCAGGAGTTGTGGGCGGAGGGGAAGGGGGGCCGGAAGCGTCTAGTTCCGAAAATCCCTCTTGGGAGTTTTCTGCCGAGCCGGTCTGGGACAGGCGAACCGCCTGGTTCAGCCGAGGTCTGCCGACCGCCCCAGGCATTCCCGGTCCCGAAAGTTTCCCAGCCACAGGAGGAACCCCCCTTACTTCCATTGGCTCTCGAATCCTCACTACGAATTCCGACGTGGGAGATTCCGGCATGGAAGATCTCGCCGTGGAAAGTTTCGGCGTGGAAGAATCTAGGCTCGAAGATTCCGGGAGGGGAGATTCCGGCATGGAAGAAGGGGAAGATTTTGGGAAAGAAAAAGACGAGGTGGGCCAAGCCGACCGCTGGGCGTGCAGGGTATCGGAGCTGGAACCGGGCAAACTCGGCAAACCTTCTGCAGAAAATCCTGCTCCAGGCAGTCCGCCCCCGGGCAGCCGAAACCCCGCCATCGGATCGATGATCTCACGCCCAGAAGGACTCCCTCCGGAAGAGGTTTCTTCGGAGAAGGTGGGCTGCTGGGGGGACCGGCCGGACTCCGTAGCACCGCTCTCTGGGGCAGGGCCGCCGGACTGACCCAGATACACCAGCAGGTTCTCACAGGCGGCAATCATCTGCACCCGCTCCGGAGAGCCTTCCGGCGGGCGCCAGGCCAAAATCCACTCCGCCAATTTCTGGGCCAGCAGCCGGGAATGGGGAGGGAGCCGTTCTTTTTGGTCAGCTAAGCTCTTGGCCAAGCAGGACAACGATCCGCTGACCTGATGCCAGGCTTGATTTTCCCACTGCTGTTGGAGTTCTTGAAGTTCTTTTTGGGCAATCTGAGCCACCTCTGGCCGGGGGTCGCAAAGCCCCTGGACCAAGAGCGGAATACTGGCCGGGGTGTGGGGAGCGAGTTGGTGGAGTAGATCGATAGCCTCTTCCGAAGGGAGGGTGGGCAACTGAGGAAGGAGTCTGGAAATTGTCCATTTTGTCCAATCTACCCAAATTGCCAGACAGGTGATCCCGATCGCTCCCAGAACCGTGGTACGCAGGAAAAACCAAACCCAAAAGGATCTCCCCCTGGCGGTGGGTGGAGTGCCCACAGCTGCCAGGGTTTTGGAAATGCCGGAATTCCGGGCCTTAGGAGCCAGCGATGGATAAGGGGACATCCTGAAACTTCCTTCCATCCGCCCAGCGGAATGGGTATCTTGGCACTCCTTCGACCCACCAGGAAGGATATTCCCCCGATCGCCCCAAAGCCACCCCGAGGGAATTCCCAAAAGAGGGGGATTCGGCTTTGGGTGAGGGATTTTCCTGAAAACAACCCGTCTGGGCAAGAGGGAAGTTCCGCTCGAAATGGCCTCGAAAGCTCGAAAGGGCATCCCGAAGGGCATCAGGATGGACGTGGCTAAGAAAAATACCAGCACTATCCCCGCGGGTATTTTCAAAACCCCTAAATATTTGTTGCCATTATACCACTATTTTGGGGGATTTGGAGTTGAAGGGGGGAGTTTAGGTATTTGCCAGTTTGGAGTGCCGTTATGGTACGATTTTTAGGGGGTTCGGGTGGGGGTTTCGATGGATAGCTGGGGGTGCCGATCCACCACCCGGTCGGGCCAGACAACGGCAATTCTGTTGAGGGCCTCCTGACCGACAAGCCCAGAGGAGCAACAGAGACCGGCTCTTCTCCGCCCCTTGAAACGGCCATTCCGTCCCAAGGGTGCCCTGAGAGGAGCATTACCCCTGTGGGGACATCTGCTTGCGATATTGGGCGATCTGGACCTGGCGGGCCTGGAACATGGCCTGTTCTGCTTCCGGCAGTCGGCCTGCTTTTTGGCAGATCAGACTCAATGCCACATAGCTAAATGGGTCTTCGGGTTCGAGTTGGCAGACCTTTTCGGCATGTTCGACGGCTTCGTCATACCGGCCCAGCTTTCCGTAAAAGACACTTAAAGCGGAATGAGCAAGGGCATACTGGGGGTCTTGATCGAGAAGTTCCCGAAGTTTTTCAATGGCGGCTTCCAATTGCCCGGACTCTTGCAGACGGATCGCCTCGTCGTACATTTCTACGCTGGTAGGCATGATCAACTCCATAAAATGGGTAAATTAGGGAATTTAAGAAAGGCAGGTTGCTTACATGAGCGTGTCTGGAAATGGCACAGCTCCTCTCTGCTTTCTTCCGTTTCACTTCAGTGTAAACGGAAAACCCCTTTTATGCCAGAGGCTTAGCCAGGCCCCTCAGCCTCCCTCACACGTATTTTAGGAAAACCCAGCAAAACAGGATCAATCCCCGTAGAAGGCCTATCCGATACAAGTTGTAGGCCTGCTCTGGAGAGCGAACCGGAGCGGGCTCACGGCCACCATCCGATGGCCGTCAAGGCGTTTCGCCCGGTGCATCCTTTTTTTCCGCAAAGGTTCTTTTCGGTGAGTACTCTTCAACTGAGCCTGATTAGTCCGGAGGCGCAGATCGGCCGGGGGGTAGAGATTGGGCCATTCTGTGTGATCGAGTCGGATGTGGTCATTGGGGATCGATGTCGATTGGCCAGTGGGGTGGTGATTCGGAGCGGTACCCGACTGGGGCCGGACAACCGTATCTTTGAAGGGGCGGTGCTAGGGGGCCTGCCGCAGCATGTTCGGATGCCAGAAAAACCCGGCTTAGTGATTATCGGGGCGGGCAATGTCATTCGGGAACATGTAACCGTGCATCGGTCCCTGTATAGCTCCGAAGCCACCCAGATCGGCGATAACAATCTGCTGATGGTCAATGTGCATGTGGCCCACGATTGCCGGTTGGGGTCCCATATCGTGGTGGCCAACAATACGATGCTGGCTGGACACATCGAGGTGGGCGATCGGGCTTATCTGTCGGGGGCCGTGGCGGTGCATCAATTTTGTCGGATCGGCCCCTATGCGATGGTCGGCGGACAGGCCCATATCACGCAGGATGTGCCGCCGTATGTAACCGTCGATGGCCTGAGCAGCCGGATTGTCGGCTTGAACTTTGTAGGGCTTCGTCGAGCCGGTTTCTCCTCCCAAGACATCCTGCAGCTTAAAAAGGCCTATCGGGTGATTTACCGAAGCGGCCTGAAATGGGAGGAGATATTAGAGGTGCTGCGCACGGAATTTGCGGAGGGGCCCGCCGCCTTGTTTTATCCGTTCCTTGCCAGCAGCAAGCGGGGCATCGTCTCCGAACGGCGTCCGCCGGCCGAAGTTACCTTGAAATTGCTGCGTCCGGAAGCGGACGGCCAAGTGGAAACCATCTCCATCGAAGAATTGCCCCGCCGACAGGCCGCCGCCGGGTAAAGGGTGGCTCTATCTTCGTTGGGGCGACCAGAGGGGGGCTACACCAGTTGTGTAACAGTTTGGCCGAACTACCAACAGTTTAGCCGAACGGAGCAATTTGCCTTTCCCTTTCCAGGAGAGGCCGGCGGTGCCGTCGGCACCCTGGGGTGAAGAGGACGCTAGGAGGGTAGGCCTTTGGCCCGCCAATGGTCGTGCGAGCCATCCCTCCTCCGAGTAAAGCCCCTCCATTCTGCTAAAATTCTCCTCCCAAGGGGGTAGTCTCATTCCTGGCGATCTCGCCTTTCGGCAGTCCCCCGCTTTCTTTTTGGGAACTCCCAGAGAGTGGCCATAGTAATTTTGCCCGTTTGATTTCTCCCCGGGCATCCTTATAGATTCCAAGCGGGGTTCTTTGTCCCTCTCTTTGGGGTAGCAGAGAGGGTTTTTCCCCATTTTCTGAAGTTTGGGGAATGGGGCGGTGCGTGCCGGAAGCCGGAGACCCCATCGTGGTCTTCTCCTCCGGATAAAAATGCTACCAAAACCGGAACCATTCCCTTTCCGAACGGGTTTAGAACAGAAGGAAAGCCTATTGTGGGGGACGAAGCAAGAAAGGATAATAAATAAAAGGAGAGGAGGGATCCACCTCCGGAGGACAGAGAGCCATGCGAACCCATATCCAGCAGTTCCTTTACTGGGTGATTTTGCTCGGGGTGGTCGTCGGCGTTTTTATAGAAGAAGTCCCGGCCCAGGAGCGCTCTGGCCGAGGACGGTGGTGGGACCGTCGATCTTCGGAGGGCCTGCCCGAGGATCCGGCTGCCCGCCTGCGATTTCGGATCGAACGGGCAGAGCGAATGATCGGTATGTTCGATGCCAACCAAGACGGCGTCATCGAACCCAACGAAGTCCGAGGGCAAATCCGATACATTTACGAACGGATGGCTAAAGAAGCCGGTCTGGATCCCACTCATTCGATTGCGGTGGGCGAATTCCGCTCTGCTGTGATCCGCCATATTCAGCAAAGCGAGCTGCAGGCGAAATCCCCTCCGGGGGCTCCCGGCAGTGGTAGGGCAACGGGGGGCGGGCCAAGCCCACCGGGAACAACTCCTTCCGGTTCCGCCGGGCCGGGTGCAAGGAGTGCTTCTGCAGGGGGGGTGCGGGGGTTCGATGCCCCGGGAAACAATCTCCCCAAGCCGTCCGGTTTTGTCGTTCCAGGCAGCAGTTCTGGAAGTGGGGGCAGTAGTTCTCTGGGCAGTTCTTCTGCTCCCCCGCCGGGAAGTCCAGAACGTCAGCAATTGGAAGAACGAGTCCGCCAATACGCCCAGAGTCTTTTCCGACAATATGATGCGAATAAAAACGGAGTTTTAGAGCGGGAAGAATGGCAGCAGATGCGCGGTTCGCCCGAAAAGGCAGATCGAAATCACGACGGCGTGATCACCCTGGAGGAATTAACCGCCCGAGAATTAGAAAGAAACCAGTTGGCTTTATCCGGGAGCACTCCCACGAGTAGTTTCGGCAGTTCTGGGACGAGTTCCTCGCCCTCGGCAGGCGGCGCAGGAAGCACATCGAGCTGGACTTCTACTAGTTCGGGTTCGTCGAGCAGTTCTGGCAGTTCTTCTCGATCCACCGGGAGCAGATTCGGTGGGAGCGGTCCGTCCCTGTCTTCTTCTAGCACCGGTAAATCGGGTCAGCCGGCCCGAGTCCGGTTTCTCACCCCCTTGGAACGACTCCCTAAGGGATTGCCCGACTGGTTCGTTCAAAAAGATGCCGATGGCGATGGGCAGGTGTCTATGGCAGAGTTTGCCACCGAATGGACCGACGCCAAAGCCGCCGAGTTCCAAAAATATGACATGAATAACGACGGCTTCATTACGCCGGAAGAATGCCTCCGGGCCGAAAAAGCGAAATAGCGCACCTTTCCAGCGGCGGCATTTTTTTGAGCTGGCGTCCCTTTGAACACCACTTTCCCAAAATGGGATGGTTGACTCTCAACCTGGTCGGATTTAAGAAGGTACGAGCCGTTTTCGCCGAATGAAAAGCCCTTTTTCCCTCTCCCCTGGCCGTCCAGCGTGTAGTCTGGCCGGAGGCCAGGCTGAGTGAGTGGGCGAAGTGTCATTCCTGGGCAAACAGGAATCTACCCCCCTTGTCCTACCCAAATCCCCTTCATCCCACGGAGCTTCCCCATGCACAACCCGAAACTCCATTTTCCCTAAAAAACCCCTTGACTCCCAAGACAGTATCTCACCCGGCTTCACTTCGCTCAGCCGGCCTCTCGACGGCCAGGGGAAAGGCGAGTTAGTTCCCTCGGCTAAAAGATTACGAAGTCAGAGGCTGTTCCGAAATTCCTTTTTTAACCGGATGTACCACCACCCGGCAGCCCCCCGAGGTGGCCAAAACCCTATAAAACGGCAGTTTGATAAGGCAAATCGGCTGGCAAAGGAAGGAGGGCCGTCGTCCGTGATCCATTTCGGGACAGCCTCTCAGACTTTTTGGAAAGTGCGGTGGGCCTATCTAAACCGTCAGAAAACGCGCTGTTTCAAGGCCCCACATACCGCCACAGCTTCCCATAGGGGAAAGAACAAGCAGAGGGTTACCGGCCGGAGCGGTTAAATCGGCCTTGGCGTCCGCTTGTGCCTCCCTGGAAGGGGAAGCCCCCTTGGGAGCCGAACTGCCCCTGAAATCTCTGAAATTGTCTCCCTTGGCCACCAAACCCCGAAAATCCCTGCCCCCCGGGTATCATAAAGGGCATCTGGACTTGCCCGGCCGGTTGCTGTTGCTGTTGGCCGGGTTGGGTTTGTTGCTGGCGTGCTCGGCTGGCAGCGGAGGTTCGGCCAAACTGGACATTAGTGCCCATTAGCGCTGACAGTGCCTGCTGCACAGCCACCGGATTGGCGTTTTTGAGGTTGACGACTCGAATGGTTTGGTTCGACTCCGCCGCTGCCGCGTCCAATTGCTTGACCAATTGTTCCACCTCTTGGAACAGTTGATCCGGCGCCACCACGATGATGGAATTATTCCGGGAATCCACACCGATAGCCATCTTTTGCTGGATATCCACTTGGGAACTCCCAGCGCCGCCTCGGCCTCTGCCACCGCCCCCGCCTCGGAGCATCTGGATGAACTCCTGCGGGGTAGGAGGGCGCTGGCCCGCTCCGCCCCCGATCAACCGGTCGCTATACACTTCTCGGAGTAACTCGGCGATATCTTCGGCTGCTGTATTGATGACCGGAATGACTCGGGCCTTGGGTTGGACGGCCACCGGTTCCGGTCCCTTTTCCTGATCCAAAATCTTCAGGAGCTCCTCGATCATTTCGGTATCTTTGGGATTAGCCTGCACGATGAGGGCATTCAGTCGGGGGTCTGGCGTGATTTGGATGGTTCCAGTCGGAGCAAGTCCACCCGGCGGTCCGCCTGGCCCGCCCAGGCCCAACAGGGTGCCTAAAATTCCACCACCGGCATCGCCCAGGGCAGCCCCGGCAATATCGCCCAAAAGTCCCCGGCCCCCACCCATCGGGGGACCGCCGCCCGAGGAAGCACCGGCCGCCCCAAAAATCCGCTCCAACAAATCCGCCACCGCCTCCGCCTTCGCATGTTTCAGGTAAAAGACGGTTACGTTGCTCTCGGGCAAATTGGAAGCGATACTGTTCAAAAGATTCTCAAAGGCATCCAGGGCTTCCAGGTCTTCGGAGGCGATCATGATGCCGCCCGGCCCCGGGGCCACCACAATCACCGGCGGTTCCTCAGCACTCCGGCGGGCCGTCGGCGGGGTACCGGCAGCCGATTCGGCCGGTTTCGCCTCCGAAGCAGAAGAAGACGGCGCCTGTCCAGAAGGCGCCGGCAAAGCCGACGGCGTGGCTTCTGCCCTCGGAGGGACCGAGGGCGTTGGTCCGGTTTGTTCTGCCACCGGCTTTTCGGAAGCAGGCGGCGTCGGAAGTTGCTCGGCGGAAGAAGGCGTTTGCAGCGTTTTCGCCGGAGACGCCGATGGCGATTCTCCTGCCGACTTTTCTTCCGACGTTTCCGACGGGGCCGTGTAGGAAGCTAAGAAAATAGGCGTCCTCGTTCGGTGGAGGGAAGAGGGCCATCGGTCAGCGGTCTTTTCCCCCGCAGGTTTCGGAAGGCCCCGGGGAACCGGTTGGCCGGTTGGAGCCTTTGGCGGAACGTCCGGGGGATTGGTTTCCGGTTGCTGGGGGCCGGCACCAGGCATGGGCGGTACACCCCCTGGCATAGCAGGATGAGTATCAGTACCTGCCGTCGGCGGGCCGGCCGGTCGCCAAGCTCCTGGTCCAGGAGTTCCGGGCGGTTGGGGGGGAAAAGGCGGTTTTGGAGCGGTCCCGCCGGGGCCACCTCCCGGGCTGGAAACACCCGCCGGGCTGGGGGAACCAGAAGGATTGCCTGCCGGGCCGACTTCTGCAGGAGGCCGGATGATTCGGGTCCGAAGTGCTCCGCCTGTAGATCCGCTGCCGGAGTCCGGCAGCCCCAATGGCCCAAACAGTTGCTCCAAAAGTCCCTCCGGCGTCTCCGATGGCCTGGAGCCAGTCCCGCCCGAAGTGGCCGACGAACCAGTCCCTTCAGGTCGTCCCGGTTCTTCTTCGCTGCTGGGCCGCATGGTGGGGATCACCGCCGATGGGCGCACCACCCGAATGCGATTGCGATGCATGGTAGGCCAAATTTCCAGGGCCTGCTGAAGCACATCTTGGGCGGCTCGGCCGGTGATAGGGATCGTCCGGACATTGCCGCCCCGGCCCGTCCCGGTGGCTGTCTCCCCGCCCGTCTCGCCCATCTTTTCCAGCAGCAATTTGATCTGTTCCAGTTGGGACTGGGTGGCCCGGACCAAAAGTTGTTTGGCCGTGGTATCGACTTCGATCTGCGGCTTGTTCGGATCCGGGGTATCTCCGATGCCGAAGAGTTTCTTGAGCGAAGTGGCCGCCGTCTGCGGGTCCACCCGGGAAAGCTGGATCACCTCGATTTTTCGGGGATCGGCTTGCAACTGTTCCAAGGTGGCCCGGATGGTGGCATGTTCGCTCGGCTTGCATAGGGCGATCAGATTGCCGGTCTTCGGATCGATGGCCACTCGGGCGTCCGGCGACCCGGCCAGCAGAGTCTGAATCACCGCCAACACGGAGTTCGGATCGGCCGGGGCGACGGTATAGACCTCCAGTTGCGGCGTCTGATTCAGGTCGCTTTTGGCCGCATTTTCCGGCACATCTAAAAATTTCAACACCTCCAGGAGCCGGTTGATCTTTTCCTCTTTGCCGCTTACTAGCAGCCCTTTGCCGGTAGGGTCAGCAATGACCCGGATCGAGCCGTCGGCCGAAGCGGCCTGTTCCGGCGGAATGTCCAAAAACTGCCGGAGCACCGGCAGCACATCCTGGGGGCTGGCATATTGGAGGGGCACCTGGCGAAGTTGCTGCTGCCGATGGATGCCTTCGGGGTCCTCAGCCCGCTGGATGGCCCGCCGAATGGCCCGCAATCGGCCCACCGTCTCGGTTACCAACAGTTGTCGAGATTTCGGCAGCGAAATGACCGACCCTTGCGGACCGATCATCTTCTGCACTTCGCCCTCGATCTCTTCAGGGGTGAGTTTGTCGAGCTGGAAGAGTACCGAAACCACCTCATAGGTACCCCGCCGATCCAACTCTTCCACCGGAATCGTATCGATCAACAGCGGCGGAATTCCGTTTTCCAGGTTAATCACCATCAGCATCCGGTTCCGCCGGACCAGCACATACCCTTTGGTTTGCAGCACGCTGTTGAGCAGATCGATGGCCTCGGCCGGTGTGTACGCCTTATCATCGGTATAGTTGAACGTACCTTTGGGCGGGTCGTCCATGATCAGCGATAGCCCCGCCTGCTGAGCAAACCATTCCAGAACATCTTTCCACGGCTGATAGCGGAAATTGAACCGGAGTTTCACCTGGTCCAGCGGAACCAGAGGCGACCCAACCGGCTTGGCCGATTCAGTCGGTGGAGAAAGCTCCGGCGGTTTGGCAATCGGCTCACCGGGTTTGACCGATTCGGAACCCGGTTTAGCCGGTTCGGCTTCCGGTCTGGGAAATTCCGGTTTAGCAAGTTCAGCACCTGATTTAGGAAGCTCCGGTTTAGCCGGTTCGCTCGGTTTGGCCGGGCGAGCCGGTGTGGCAAGTTCCGTCGGTTTGGCCGGTTCACCCGCTTTGCTCGGTTCCGTGGGTTTGGCAACAGGCTCACCGGGGTTAGCCGGTTCGGACGGTTTAGGCGTCTCAGCCGATCGGCTCGGTTCGGCTGGCTTAGAAAGTTCCGTCGGCTTAGCCGATTCGGTGGGTTTGCCCAGCTCGCTTGGTTTGGCCGGTTCGGCGACGCCGGGCGTAGGCGGAACCGGTTCCCCCTTTTCCATCACCGATTCCGGTTTAGCTGGTTCGGCTTCCGGTTTGGGAAGTTCCGGTTTAGCAAGTTCAGCGCCCGGTTTAGGAAGCTCCGGTTTGGCCGGTTCACTCGGTTTGCCGGGTGCCAATTCCGGTTTGCTCAGGGCAGAAGCCGAAGGTTCTGGGGTGGTTTGGGCATTGGGAGCCGGAGTGGTGCCCGCCGGTGCCGTTCCTGGCGTAGAAGCCGGAGCTAAACTGGCCCCCGGCTGGGTGCCGGCCAAGAGCCGTTCCCATCGGCTTTTTTGTTCTTGGGTTAACAGTTGGGCCAGTTGGCGTTCGGTTTCCGCCCGGACGATATGGGCCCGGTCTTTACTGGTAACGGCCAGCCGATCTTCCCGATCCCGCAGGATTTTGGCGACCTCGGCTTTTTGTCCCTCGGTAAGTCCGAGTGCCAAGGCCACATCTTCCTCGGCCAAACTGGCCAGGCCCAGTTTCTGGAGCCGAATCTGTTGGAGTTTCTTTTGCTGTTCTGGGGTAAGCAGGGCAAGACCTCGCCGCTCCGATTCCCGCCGGAAAGGCAAGAGCTTTTCCGCCCGCTCCCCGGGGGAAAGGTTCCGCAATTGTAGGGCCAGTTCCAGGGCCTCGGCTTCCCGAGCGTCCAATAAGGCAGTCAATTTTTCCTGTTGTTCCGCCGAAAGGGCCAACTCTTTGGCCACCTCCGGGTCGTCCAGGAAGGCTAAGATGCCGACAAACGTCGGCTCCGCCGCCCAGACCTGCGCAGATATCCCTAACATCAATCCTATCCCCATCACAGCGGCCATCACCTTCCCAAACCGACCGCCTTTCCAATAACCCGATGGCTTTCGGGCCAAAATGTTGAAGTTCCTCTTCACAGCGGCTCTCCTATTTCATGGTAAAGATGGAGAGGGGATTTCAGACGTTTGCGAGGATCCAAAAATAAACCCCACCATTTTGGTTTGAGGATCGTTGCACCCTAGTTGATCTAAGAGCATGTTTGATCTAGGAGCATGGGGCAACGTCTTTGGGGACCATTTTGGGGGGTGCAATATGCCTCTTTGGAGTCAAAAACCTCCTCTGGTACCGGGTAGGCCCACCCCTTCGACTTGCCTTTCTTCCATTGTAACAACATTTAAGGAAAATAGGCGAACAAAATCCTGTGGGTTTTGCCCGAAAGGGTGGATTTGCACCCCACTAAAGGATCCCCTATTGGGCTTCCTATTGGTATAAACCCCGAAAAAGGGCCAGAGGGACGGTGTTTTGGGCGGAACGCTCCGGGAGTAAAATGAGCAAAAAAGCTCTAGCAAAATCGGTTTTTAGCAGATATAATTAACAAAAATGACGTGGCTCGAAGGGGGCTGGTCCTTGGAGGGCCTTTCTGACTTGCCGTCAGGCCGCCAGAGGGCTTCCTCCGAGAGGAATCCCCCCGAAAAAGGAGAAGGGCTAATGAGGCGTCTTCGCTGGGCGTTCTTCGGCGTGTTGCTAGCCCTGGCGGCCTGCGGCGGGTACTTATCCGGAACGCTTCTGCCCTGTTGTCCTGATGGGCTAGCGAAAGCCCAGATTTGCTGTTGCCTACCGGTTTTGTCCGGGCCGGAAATCCCCTGTTGTCCTCCAGAGAAGATGCCTGGCCCCATTTCTTCGGAGGAGGCAGCCGAATCTTTTCCTCCGGCAGGGGTGTGCCAGTGTTGGCCCACGGAAAAATATCTGACCACGTTTTCGACGCTCCGCTTTTGGCCACCCCAGGTGGCGGTTTGGAATGCCACCGGCCCCCATCTGCTGTTGGAGCGTTTTTCTAGCGGTTTGAACGGGCTCTGTTTCCAGATGCCTCCGCCTTTGAGGCCCCGCCTGCAAAGCCTCTACTGTATCTGGCGGAAATAATCGACCGGCCCCGTCCTCCGACAAACCGTTTTGGCCTTTTCCTTCTAGTTCCTTCTAGGACTCTTTTGTTGAGGAGAGCGACGTATGTTTGCGAAGATATTCTATGCGTATCTGACGATGATTGCCTTCAGCCTCAGTCCGGTTGCATTTGCCGGTACGGAGGACGCCAAGCCGGCGACCTGTCCCTGCGGCTCGGCCTGCCAATGTCCGGAAACTTGCCCGTGTTGGCAGGGAGGCCCCTGTGATCAGTCCTGTGGGTGCGGAGCAGGTTGTTGCTCCGGGCAGGCTTGTCCGTGCGGCGAAAACTGCACCTGTGGACCATCGTGCCCATGCGGGCCGGGTTGTGTGTGTGGGTGTGGTAAAGCCGAGCAGGCGAAGACTGCCTGCCCCTGCGGCTGCAATTGCCCCTGTGGGGAAAACTGCCCGTGCGGAGACACCTGCCCATGTGGAGATGCCTGCCCGTGTGGCTCGGGTTGTCCATGTGGAGAGGCCTGCCCCTGCGGCGACGGTTGCCCCTGCACCCGATAGGCCGCGCCCGGCAAATAGGCCAAGCATAGAAGAAGTCCGAACTTAGGACTCCGAACATAGTCCGAACATAGGAGGAGGTCCCCCAGGATAACCGCCTCCTTGTGGGAATTCGTTGTCGGCCAACTGCTGCACAACGGACCGAATCCGGCTTCTCGACAGGGATGTCGAGAAGCCTTTTTTATTCCACGGTATTTTCCACTCCTGGTGGTCAGGTAAGCAGGAAGGAATCGGGAAATTCCGGATAGAAGGCGAGATTAGACGTTGGCCGAGTTTTCTGCCAGCATGGTCCGGAGCTGTTTGTAGTCGGTCTTTCCGGTGCCCAGGACTGGCAGTTTTTCCAGGTGGATCACCTGGTGGATTCGCATGACGCCGCGGAAACCGGCCTCAGCCAGGATGGCGTTGGCGGCTGGCAAATCCAGGTCGGTCCGGGTAGTAAAGAGCACGATCCGCACGCCTTGCGGCGTTTCGATGCCTTCGACGGCCACCTGGGGCCCCTGTTCGGTGAGCGGATACCGGTTCGTGAGCGGCTCTTCCAGGGCCGGCAGCGAAATCATCTCGCCGCCCGCTTTCAAGAACCGTTTCAGCCGACCTTGGAAAAACAGGAATCCCTCCTCGTCCTGTTGGACCAGGTCGCCGGTAACATACCACTGTTTGCCGTCCAGTTCGACAAACGGCGCTGGCCCCGGATGAGCGAGATACCCCCGGAAAACCGATGGCCCCCGGACAAGCAACATGCCGGTTTTACCCGGCGGCAGCGGCCGGTAACTTTCCGGATCGACCACGCAGACCTCCACGTCTTTTACCGGCAGGCCGATGGAGCCTCGTTTGATCCGGCCCGGCCGATTGGCCGCCACCACCGGCGAGCATTCGGTAATGCCGTAGCCTTCCAGTAGGATCGCCTGGGGGGCCAACTTTTCGGCCTGTTGGAAGACCGCCTCCGGGCACTTTTCCGCTCCGGTAACCAGAATCCGAACGGTTTGGAGCTGTTCCGGCCGCGCCGCGCTAAGCATATACCCCAAAAACGTCGGCGTTGTTACGACGATGGTAGCCCCATAGGCGGCAATGACCCGCACCAGCCCGGCCGCATCCGTCGGGTCCGGATGATGGACCATTCTGGCCCCGGCCAAAATCGGCGCCAAAAGATTCGCCAGCAGACCGAAACTATGAAACGGCGGCAAAATGCCCAGCACCACATCCGCCCGGACCGCCTGCAATACATCCAAACAAGCGCAGATGTTGGTGATCAAATTCGTATGACTGAGTGGGACCGCTTTCGGCGCACTTTCCGAGCCGGAGGTAAACAAAATCACCGCATCATCGTCTGGGCGGGGCCGGCGGAGTTCCGCCTGGGGGAAGCCCAGGTAGGTGCGAAGCAAGGCGGCCAGGGCTTCCCCTTTCCCCACTGCCGCCCGCAGGTCTTCCAGGAAAAGGTACTCGGCGCCCGGCACCTCGATGTGCAGCCGATCCACCAGCCGACGCGAGGTGATCACCTGCCGGATCCCATGGGTTCGCACCGCATGGGCCAGATACGCCGGGCCGGTGGTCCAATTGAGCATGGCCGGCAGTTTACCGGCCATTTGGAGGGCCAGGAAACTGACATCGGCGGCCACCGACGAAGGCAGCATCAGCCCTACCACCTGCCCCGGCAAGCTGCGGAACCGTCGGGCCAACAGGTGCGCCCCCACCCAAAGCCGACGATAGGTCAACACGCCCGACAGTTGATCCGCCGTGGCCACATCGTCCGGATGCCGAACCACCCGCTGCCAAAAGGCCTCGGGAATGGTTTCGGCCAACACGGCAGGCGGTTCGGTGGTGCTGGGCGGTTTTCGCCACAGCGGCGGCACTTCCAAAGGCACTTGGGCGGTCGCACTACGCAGTCCCTCGGCCAGCGCCCACAAGTCGCCCACCGTTTCGATGATCTGATCCGAATGGAAACCGAAGCGGTCTTCCACGGCCAGCGTCAGCTCCATCCGATCCAGGCTGTCCAGGCCGAGCTGATCCAGGCGGGTCTCCGGCCGGTCTTCCTCCTGATTCAAAGGCCGATGGAGCCGCTCCTCTAACAAACTGCGAATCGTCTCCCGGACCTCCGGCCGAATCCGGGCTGCTTCCACCCGAACCGGCTGCTCCAGACAGGGAAACTTATGTTCCTTACGCTGAAACCATCGCTCCAGAAAGTGGTAGGGGACATAGGTCGGCTTTTCCGGCCCCTGGTGGTTGTACCAGCTTTCCAGAAACGGATTGAGTTTCTCCCGGCTAAGTCCGGGGAGTTGGTCCGGGCGGAAAACCTCGATCGTTATGGTAACCTCCCGCCGGGGCGTAAAAAACAGCAGGTTGGCCAATCCCCAGAAGATGCCTTTCAAGGCGCATCGGCCAAGCCGCGGCGATCGGCCAGTAGCCGCATAGGTGAACATGCTGCCCCACAGGCCCCGGGTCCGCACCAAAATGATATGGACATCTGGACATTTTTGGAGGATTTCGGCGGCGGCCCGGTTGCCGCCAATCTCCTCGATGCCACGCCGTTGAATTCGGCCCGAAGGATACAGCAAAATGTTTTCGCCGCGCCGCAAGGCCTGAACGATCAGATCCAGCACCTGCTGGACCTGTTGGAGGGCCTGTCGGCTGGGCTGCACGATTTCCGGCACCTCCAGGGCCCCAACCAGCCATAAAAACGGCCTTAACGGCGGCATTCGCCATGCGCCGGAATAGACCGTGGGCCTGAGTCCGCCGGGCAGGCGCAAATACGAAAGGAGCATCGGGGGGTCGATATTGCCAGGATGATTGGGCATGACCAGCATAGGGCCCCGAAGCCCTCGCAACTTTTCCGCCCCCACCAGGCGGACCCGATACCGCACCTTCGACAGCAGCCAGCAAATCCACCAAAACACCGCCGTCAACCACTGCCGCATATCCGAAACCCTTGTCCTAGTCTCCCATTTTGACTGTATCTACCCGCCCGGCCCCCTACCAGATGGAGGGGCTAAAAATCGGATCGAACACCACAGATGGTGGTCGTTCTTCCCGGTGGATACAGTCAAGCTATTGATTGAATTTGTCTCATGCAGAAGTTGGTTTCCGTACCATGGTAGCCGAACGAATCCACCCCCCTCTCCCCACTCCGGAAGAGGCCGGCCAACCGATAGGTTGGCCGGGGGAGGGGGCCGCCGGGAATGCGGACCGAAGGCCCGCATAAAAAAGGTGCACCAGACGTCCGCCCTCCGACGATACTCCTTCCCTTCGGCTAACGTATTCCTATTCTTCTTCCACGTCCTCGCCGTAGCCGGGGGGAAAGGGGCTTTGGAAAAGATCGGGCAGTTCGGTCGGGGGGTTGAAGATTGGCTGATTGGATTGGCAGCCCTCCGGTCCGGAGAACACCCGCACCCAATGCTCGACTTCCGATTCCGAAAGGGGCAGGTAGGTCCAGGCGGGACGGGGTTCGGCGTTGGGGGTGGGTGGGCGATGGACATGGGGACGTTTGGCCAACTGCCGTTCGTACCATGTCCAGCAATCCACCGCCTTCATTTGCCGACGCAGGGCTGCCCGCTGCACCCGCCGATCGCTGGAAACCACCACATAACTCCGGGGCGCCTTGGCCTGGTCGATCAATTCCTCCAAAAGTTCGTCGGCATTTCGGTAGCCCACGGCAAATCGGACGGTAATCCCTTCGGCCTGCAATGTCCTGGCGACCAGCGGCGGAGGCTCGGCCGCATCAAACACCACCGTCGTCCCCGCACGCTCCGCCGGACTCAACACCCCAACCAAAAACCGCACCAATCGCCACCGGGCCTGCTCTAACGCCTTCGGCCCCCGTCGGCTGTCAATCCAGCCTAACATGTGCAGCAGATTATACCCGTCAATCAAAAGCGGCATCGCCAATGCTTCCCCACCCTACCGCAAAAGGACCCCCGGGCTACTTCAGGATATCCTTTTGGAAATTTTATACCTCCAGGGGCGGTTGGCCCATTTGCCGCCGGAGCCAATTGAGCGACCGAAGCACCTCGGGCCGACGCACCAGGGCCAATTCCAGTCGCCGTTTGCCCGGAAAATCCAAAAGCACTAGGCCCAATAAGATGGTGAGAATGCCTTGGCCAGGGAGCACCAACATGACTAGTCCCAGCAACAAGAGGAGCACGGCCAGCACGTTTTTCACCACCCACCAGGCCACCCGAAGCGCCGGATGCCGACTCCGCTGGAGCAATTCCCGACGTCGGCGGGAGCGGAAATAGTCCTTGGGCAACCATGCGACCACCACCGGCACAGCCGCTAACGTGCCGACAAACATCACCGCCGAAGCCACACTCAACCAGGCCAACAGCCCTTTATGTGCCAGAATCCAGTCCATCATGCCCTCAGTTTACCAATTTTCGGCCCCGCGTTCTCTCCCTCCTTCAGGGGACCTCCGAAGCATTCTTGCCAAACTCCGTTCTGTACAACGGAACCTTAACTTATGGCAGCAAAATAGGGTAGCGAAAAATATTGCCGCTGCCCATCCCGGGAGAAAACGTTTTGCCGTTCCCCCGGCTGGATTTTTCTCTCAAGGGTTGAAACCGCCGGCGGAATTATACTAACAAGGTGGGTCCCGTGGGTTTTCGTTCTTTTAAGGCTGTCCGCCTGGCCGGGGCCGGTAAGCCTGGGTAGAAGAAGGGGCGAAAATCCAAAAATCTGGAAAGGTAACACGTTAGCCGAATGGAGGGGCGTGCTTGGCAGGCCCGATGGCTCGCACTGCCCCGCCCAGGCTGATGCTTGGCCGGCCTCTCGACGGCCGTGGGAGAGGGGTGTGCTGGATTCCCGTTTGTGCGGGGCCCAGCCTGGGACGGCTGCTTCCCAGAGCAGGGAAACGGCCTGCCCTTCCGTCGGCGAAAATGTTTCTTTTTTTCTTTCCTATGTGCAATTTTTTTGAACTTCAGGAAAAGGGATTGCCCTAAGTGCTTATTAGAAGCGGGGTTATGGAATTTGGCCCTTTGGGCGGTTTTTGACCTAACTTGTTTTCTGGCAATGGGTTACGACTTTTTTCCCTGGGGAGGGGAAAAATGGGCTTGTCGGCAGGGGCGTCGGTTGAGGGAGCCGGGGTGGGCTGGGACTGCCCAGGAGCGCTGCGAGGCCTGTTTTTCCGCAGCCGGATGCGACTGGGGGCGGTGGGTTTTCGGGCCACCGGCGGCCCCACGCGGGCCGAATATTTTCCTTTTCGCTTCGGAAGTGGTCGAAAAAAATCGGGGTTGGCGTGCTCGATTTTTGACCATTTTTGGCCGGTTTTGGGTCTTTGGGGGACCTCAGCGGGTTATGTATATTTGTTCATATAATTTTCGTAACCTCAAGATTTCCAAAGCCTTATGTCTTTTTCGCCGCCAAGGCCCGTCCCTGCCCGCTCCAAGCGCCGCCAAGGGCAAGAGCGAATATTTTCCATTTTGATTCAAAATGGTCGAAAAAAATCGGCGCTTCCCTCCACCGGCCTGCGCCACATCGTCTGCTCGTTGATGCGAAATGGTCGAAAAAATCGGCGTTTCCTCTCCCAAGGGCCTACGGCACATCGTCTGCTCGTTGATGCGAAATGGTCGAAAAAATCAGCATTTCCTCTCCCAAGGGCCTGCGCCACATCGTCTCCTGGTTGATCCAAACGGCCCGAAAGAACTCGGCGCTACCATGGGCCGAACTACCATGGGCCGAAAATCGCCCGTGTCCTGTTCGCCGCAGGGGAACAGTGTAGCCGAAGGAAGCGGCCGATGGGACGCTGCTGCGGGAGGAGCAGTGCAGGCTGCTGGGTGCCTGCTTCAGTGCTGCTGGGTAGGAAGCGGGTCCTAGGGAATCCAGCGTCGTTCTGGACTGCCGCTTGCGCGGCAGTGCCACGGGGGCGGTGCAAAGAAGGCCTGGATTCCTGCTTGCGCACGAATGACACGGGGGCGGTGCAAAGAAGCCTGGATTCCTGCTTGCGCAGGAATGACACCTGCTGGGTTCCTGCTTGCGCAGGAATGACACTGTGGCCCCCTCACCCGGCGGTGCCTTGGGCACCGCCGGCCTCTCCCGCGGTGGGGAGAGGCGTACTGGACTGCTGCTTGCGCAGGAAGGACACTGTGTGGGTTCCTGCTTACGCGGGAAGGACACCAAGGGGCACACCCAAAGAAGCCTGGGTTCCTGCTTGCGCAGGAATGACACCTGCTGGATTTCTGCTTGCGCAGGAATCACACTGTGGCCCCCTCACCCGGCGGTGCCTTGGGCACCGCCGGCCTCTCCCGCGGTGGGGAGAGGCGGGCTGGACTGCCGCTTGCGCGGGAATGACACTGTGTGGGTTCCTGCTTATGCGGGAAGGAGACCAAGGGGCACACCCAAAGAAGCCTGGGCCCCTGCTTTCGCAGGAATGACACTGTGGCCCCCTCACCCGGCGGTGCCTTGGGCACCGCCGGCCTCTCCCGCGGTGGGGAGAGGCGTACTGGACTGCTGCTTGCGCAGGAAGGACACCTGATGGGTACCCGCTTGCGCGGGAATGACATATCGCCCCCGCAGACGGCCAATGTGCCGCTCCCTAGCGGTCGCGGCTCTGACCGGCCTTGCCCGCGGTGGGGAGAGGCGGTTGCGTTGCTCCCATGTTACGAAAGAAGAACTTTTCCCAGGGGGCACTGGATCAAACGGTGCCTCGGTTTTTTCGCCGCAGGGCGGGGCGTCCCGCTTGGTGTGGACGCTGTAGCGCTGGATCAAACGGTGCCTCGGTTTCTTCGCCGCAGGGCTACCAGGCCGAATAGGCCCAGGCCGATCCCGGCCAGCACATAACTGCTCGGTTCCGGCACCCAGACCCACACGTTATCGAAGATGGCCGTGACGGTATCTCCCGACGCCCGGGCCTGGCCGGTGATCATCACATAAAACTGTTGCGGCGTCCAATTGGTAAACTCCTGGGAAGCGACCAACTGGTTGTCCAGATACATTTCGATCATCACATGGGTAGGTGAGTCGCCCAGGGGGTTAAAGACGAGCATCATGCCGTGGGGCCCCGTGTCGCTGTCGAGCCGGTCCAGAACACCAATATTCACCCCACTTCCTGTAGGATTGCCGCCGAGTCCACCCCTGACTTATCCCCAGTTTTTGGCCTCTAGGAGAAGGGCTTCCAGTAAAGCCGTAAGGGCTTGCGAGGACGTCAGTTGCAATCGGCCGATCATCTTCCGGCCAATGAAAAACAGGCCGCAGGCCC
>Ga0209809_1000954_pt1 | contig 24746 bp, 25 predicted proteins | sample YNPMSTMetaG_FD_186172 | JGI IMG/M metagenome (GOLD analysis project Ga0209809, IMG submission 186172) | Anoxygenic and chlorotrophic microbial mat microbial communities from Yellowstone National Park, USA - YNP MS-T MetaG (SPAdes) (version 2) ...
CCTCTACCTTGTCTGCATAGAGCGAAACGAGCAGTATGCGGAGAAAACTTTACCAAACTTCCTTCTCCGCAAGAGGAACTCGCCAAATGAGGAATAAGAGGTATGAGAAAGGGGGAGAAAAAGGAGTATGTGTTCTGACACAAAATTCTTGACACTATCATCTTTTCATTCATACCCCTCCTTTCCTTTGAGATGCTTCCATTGTAACAGTCGGGGTTGGCTCTGTCAATCAAAGCAGTGTTCATAGCCGGAAGGACCTGCGGGAGTATACATTTCCAAGGGGCTTTTGTATATCATGGAAAAGGTTTTCCGATCACCTTCTCGGCCATGTGCACCACGAATTGCGCATCGTGGCGAGCTCTTTCTCCGTCTTCCGGAGCGTATTCCAGGTGAGGAATAAAGTCAATATCGCCGTAGAAAGCAAACTCGCGTTCTTTCCGTAACCATTTGGAGATTCCGGCCAGTATCTCGGCGGCTTTCTCCACCTCTTCGGGGAGCCTATCTCGGTATTCAAGGAGCAGCCCCCCCACATCGTGCTGTTTGGGGGGCTCAATCCCTATGTGCCGGAGGATTCCCTTTAAAGCCAGCTCCACAATTTCCTGGGCTTCGCGAACCACATCGGAATAAGACTCTTCTTCCATGAGCACATCAAGAATCCGCAAGCGTTTCTGGGCCTTGAGGAGATAGCTCTGGGCTAAGGTAAGGTTTTTCAAAGCTCGAACACCTCGTTTTTCTGGTAAGGTTCCTTGAGTACCCAGTGCCAGGCATTTCCTCTTTTTATCCGGCGAGCACCCAGGCGATGGAGTTTTTGGGCGAACTCGTCGAGGAAAGAACGGAAGAACCCTTCCTTATCGTAAAGAATAATTCCGTCTTCGAGCATATCAAGAAACAGGGGACTCCCTCGACGGACTTCTTCTCTGGACTTGATAACCGGTGAGAGCGAAGTGTAAATGCCGTACTTTTCAAGTTCGGCAAGGTCAGGTGTAAGAGCCTGTTCGATGATGGCAAACTCCTCCATTCTCTGGAGTCTCCGGGGAGAAAGCCGAGAAGCCACAATCAGAATATCGATATCGGAATCGAACCGGGGGGTACCCCTACCCACCGAACCGAACACCACAAGGGAAATCAATCGCTCTCCATAGTAACGTTCTGTTTCGGCAAGGAGTCTCTCCAGAAAAGCATTCAGTTTCTCCCTTAACATAAAAACCCCTTTCTATTATATCACGGCGAAATGGTGACTGTTGCAGTATAATATCCCTATGAGTATGCTTTTTGATGTCCTGAAAGCCTTTTTCCTGTTGATTTTTATTCTGGACCCCTTCCTGGGAGCGGTGGTCTTTATCACCCTCACCAGGGAGATGGGGCAGAAAGAGAGATCGGCTCAGGCTTTTCTCTCGGTCTCGGTGGCTTTTGTGTTGCTGGCAGTTTTCCTCTTTACCGGTCGCCTGCTTTTCGGTCTTCTGGGGGTTTCCTTCTCCAGCTTCATGGTAGCCGGGGGTGTGATTCTCCTCCTTTTGGGGATAGAGGAAATTCTGGGTCTTGAGTTCTCCAAAAAAGGAGCCGATACCAGGGTTGCCGCGGTGGTCATCGGGACACCCCTTCTCTGTGGTCCGGGAGCCATCACCTCGGTGATCATCCTGGCCGAAAAGCACGGATACCTGGTACCGCTTGTGGCTGTGGTGCTGGCACTTTTCGTCACCTGGGTGATCCTCTTTTTGTCAGAAAGGATTGCTCAGGTGCTGGGAGAAAAGATCATCGAAGTTTTTTCTCGAGTAATGGGGCTTCTTTTAGCAGCGATTGCCGTGGAGTACATTAAAGAAGGAATCCTGCAGATGATCGCGGAAATTGCCGGGAAATAAAAAATCCCGTGCTTGAAGCACGGGATTTTTCTCCGATTCTTCTATATAAGAATTGGAACTATTGGACTCTTCTGACTTTACTTGCCTGAGGTCCCTTGGAGCCCTGCTGAACCTCGAAGCTCACGAGCTGGTTTTCTTCCAGAGTTTTGAAGCCATTGCCTTCGATAGCGGTGTAATGGACGAAAACATCCTGACCGTCATCGGAAGTGATGAAACCATAACCCTTCTGAGCGTTGAACCATTTGACCTTACCAGTAACCATTTAAACTAACCTCCTAAAAATTAGCCGTTCTTGAAGAACGTGTAAGCAGGATACCACCCAGGGGGAGGATTGTCAATGGTTTGTAAAAATATATTTTTGGTTTTCGTGGTTTTCAACGGAAAATGCTACACTTCTTTTGTGTTGTTCAATCATCACGATGGGAGTGAAAATAAAGTGCGGTTTCGAAAGGCGTTCGCTTTTTGTCTTTTTGGATTCATCGTTTGCTCTGTTTCGTCTTCCCTCTCCGGTCAGGAAGTGTCGTTACGTTCGTTTTTGCTTCGAGAGAACACGGTTTCCCGTTATTCCTATCAGGTCCTCGAGTCCTATCCTCATGACCCTTCAGCGTTTACCCAGGGCTTAGCGTTTTCCGGAAGGGTGCTTTACGAGAGTACCGGTCTTTATGAGGAATCGAGTTTGCGGAAGGTGGATCTGCGGACGGGTAGGGTGACGCAAAGACTGGACCTTGAGGATGAACATTTCGCCGAAGGGATCACCCTATGGCGGGATCGGATTATTCAACTCACCTGGAGGTCAGGGGTGGTATTCATCTATGATGCTTTATCCTTTGAAAGGCTCAAGACCTTGCCCTATCCCTACGAGGGCTGGGGTATCACCACCGATGGAGAAAATTTGATAGTCAGCGATGGATCAGAAATCATCCGGTTTCTCGATCCTCTTGATTTGAGCGAAAAGCGACGGATAGAGGTCCAAGTAGCAGGACGAAAGATAGACCGACTGAATGAGCTCGAGTATGCTCAGGGAAAGATTTACGCCAATGTCTGGTATGAGGACCTCATCGTGGTCATCGATCCTGAAAGTGGTGGGTTGCTTGGCTGGATTGACCTGGGTGGGCTCGATGACCCAGGGAAGGGAGGAGAAAATGTCCTCAATGGAATTGCCTATGATGGAGAGAGTGGAACGTTCCTTGTTACCGGTAAGAGATGGCACCGAATTTACCGCATAAAGGTTCTGGAAGAATGATATAATAATGGAACCAATCATCTGGTAAGGAGGTTGAAAAATGGCTCTCAAATATGCCATTCATGGGTATGCCTGGACGGGGAAATGGACGGATGAAAGCCTGGGCCTCATCGATCGGGCTAAAGGGTTTGGATTTGATTTCATCGAAATTCCCCTCATGGATATTGAGTTCATTGACCCCAGAAAAACGAAGGAAAAGCTGGAGGCAGTAGGCATCGGGGTTATTACTTCTACAGCCTTGCAGGAACACCAGGATATCGTCAGTGACGACGAAACGGTGCGCAAAAATGGTCTGCGCTATCTCATTCGCTGTGTGGAAGTCACCGCTGCCCTGGGGGCGAGGAGTTTCTCCGGGGTCATCTATGCTGCCATGGGAAGAAAAATCGATACCATGCCTGGAGAAATCTACTGGGAGCGGGCAAGTTCTGCTTTGCGGGAAGTCGCCCGAGTGGCCAGAGATCTGGGAGTGGTGGTGGGGATAGAGCCCATCAATCGGTATGAAACTTTCCTCATCAATACCTGTGACCAGGCGTTGCGGTTGCAGGAAATGATCGGGGAACCCAACGTGGGTATCCACCTTGATACCTACCATATGAATATTGAAGAAGATAACTTTTATGAACCTACCAAAAAAGCTTTGCCGTATCTCTGTCACTACCATTTGAGTGAAAGCCATCGGGGAACTCCGGGCCGAGGAACGGTCAACTGGGAGGAGGTATTCCAGGCACTTGCCGAAGGGAATTACCAGGGAGTGGTGGGAATGGAATCCTTTGCCGAAGTCTCGGAGTCCATGCGGGCTGCTACCTGTATCTGGAGAAAGCTAGCACCTTCCACCGAGTTTCTCCTCACCGAAGGCCTGAAGTTTCTCAAAGGTCTGGAAAAGAAATATTATGGGAACACTTAGGGAGCATCCGGTTGTCCGGGGAAGAAGCAGGGAAATTCGCTTTCAAAATCGAAGAAAGAGTGGGTAACGATACTTCCTGCACTCTTCTCTCCTTCCCCGGGTAGCGGCAGTCTCGTCTGTGTTTCCCTTTTGGCGAATTTTCAAGGAAAAGTTTCTGCTACGGTGATTGCCGGGATTCCTGGGACGGAGGTTTATCGTGGGTACCGACGTGGTATGTCTTGGAGAAATCGTGGTGGACCTTGTGGCAGGTGGCAGTGAGGTTGGTTTTCCTGTTTCTTTTTTTCCTACTCCTGGAGGAGCGGCGGTAAACGTGGCCGTTGCGCTACGACGTCTGGGGGCGAGGAGTGCGCTTTTAGGGAAAGTCGGTGGGGATGCTTTTGGCCGGTTTCTGCAAGAGTCCCTGGGCAAAGAGGGTGTGGACCTCCGAGGCCTGGTTTCTGATGAGAAAGAATCGACCGCTCTCACCTTTGTCTTGCGTAAAGACCCTGTTTTTCGAGAACCCGTTTTCGTTCGTTACGGCGCTGCGGATATGGGATTTCGGCGAGAGGAGGTGTGTTGGGAAGTCTTACAGGAAGCTCGGGTCCTCCACCTGGTTTCTCTGTGTCTGGTGCGGGAACCGCTGCGCGATACCACCCAGGAAATCCTGGATTTTTGCTCCCAACGGGAAATCCTGGTCTCGTTCGACGTCAATCACCGGCCGCGCCTGTGGAAAGACCCTCATGAATCCCGGAAGCTCATCCTTCAGGTCATCGAAAAGGCCGATTTTCTCAAGCTGACCCGGGAGGAACTCTCCTTCCTCACCGGATACCGGGATCTCCGAGAGGGAGCAAGAGTCCTCCTCAAGCAGGGGGTCAAAAATTGTGTGATCACCCTGGGGAAGGAGGGTGCTTTTTTCGCCAATCATCGCGGTGAGGGCTTTGTTCCTGCTTTTCCGGTTATCACCGTTGACCCTGTGGGGTGTGGAGATGCTTTCTGTGCCGGGTTTTTGAAAAAAGCCCTTTCCCGGAGCGTTGAGAAAGGCGGTGCGTTCCCTTCAGAACAGTTTTGCGAGATGGTCGTCTTTGCCTCTGCCTGTGGGGCGTTTGCCGCTCAAGGGTGGGGCGCTACCCCCAGCTTTCCCACCCTTACCGAGGTGGAGAATTTTTTACGGGAACATTTTTCCGCTCAAGCTTGAACCTATTCCACTATAATGACGGAATTGTGTGAACCGAACTCATTGGGTACTTTTTCGCTATCTGGGTTGGTGAACCACCGGTCATCCACCAGGTAACGATATTCGTACCTTCCTCGAGGAAGGGTGATGGTGATACTCCAGTAGCCCTTTTTGGTTTTTCTGAGAGGGTGCGTTGTGGGGTTCCACTCGTTGAAACTACCCGCTATGGAGACACTCTTTGCTTCTGGATAATCGAGCCGAAAGGTTACTCGTGGCATATGTGCCACCTCCTTGTTCTCGGGAAAAAGATGGTCCTTATTTCTGAACCACCTTTTTCCCGGACTGTTCAGATTTGGTTTTGAGAGCCAGAGGAAATGATGCATTCCCGGATGGCTTTTTTTACTTCCCCGGCAACGGACGGTAACATCTTACTCACCATCAGCTCCTCCGGTTGATTGGCCAGGATTTCCCGGAAAGCTTTCAGGTATGCTACTCTGAGGGCGGTGCTGTAATTAATTTTCCGTATCCCTCTTCGTCCCGCTTCCTGCAGTTCTTCGATGGGGGTGCTGCTTCCTCCGTGGAGAACGAGCGGTAGCCTGGTCTTTTCACGGATTTCTCGGATGCGCTCAAGCTGCAGTTTGGGAACCCGGTCGCCATAGAGACCATGACGGGTTCCTGCCGCCACAGCCAGAAGATCTACCGGAGCTTCTTTGACGAAAGCTTCGGCTTCCTCCGGAGAAGTGAAAAAATCTTCCTCATCACACTCCTGCTCCCAGGTTTCATCCCCTTCGAGTCCTCCCACTCTTCCTAGTTCTCCCTCCACTAGAACACCTACCGGATGGACAAGGTCGATAACTCTCCTCGTGAGGCGAACATTTTCGGCGAAGGGAAGACGCGACCCATCAATCATGACCGAAGAAAAGCCGTTCTGGATGGCAAGAAGTATTTCTTCCTCGGTATGGGCGTGATCGAGGTGCAGGGAAAAGGGAACGGAGAAACGCTCCGAGAGAGACCAGAGGGTCCCATAAAACATGCGAATATCCAGGGCCCTGTACTCCACCGGTGCCACCTGGATGATGACCGGAGAGCGAAGCTCCTCGGCTTCCTCTAAAACCCATAGGATAAACTCAGGGATGGGGATGTTAAAAGCTGGCAGGGCAAAATTTTTCTCTTCTGCGATATGCAAGACATATTTTGTGGTTACAAGGGGCATTTTCTTTGTTCGTCTCCTTTCTCTATCAAAAAGCTCTCTTCATTATAGCAGGTTTTCGGTCGATGCGTTTCCGTTTTTCCCGGTTGGTTCGTAATGGTGGTGATAGCGAGAAAATTTGGCGAGAGGGTCGAAGGTTATGGGCAATCTCCTTCGCGGATGATATAATAATTTTGGGAGCGAAAGGGCAAACTCTCCGAGAGGGGAGGGCGCAAAGCTACGGCCTAAAGCACCGGGTGTGCCATGGTGGCGGGTTGCCGAACTCCCCCTCTTTCGTTTCTCGAAAGGGGGTTTTTGCATGTTTCTTTCCCAGCTCCAAAGAAGCAGTGGAGAGATGTATCTTCCATTGGGAGAGCTGGCGTTAGCGCTTGTTTCTACCGCTGATTTGGTTGATCCGCGACTTTTCGATCACCATCTCCGGGTAGCGTATCTTGCCTATCAATTGGGGGATGCTCTGGGGTTTACCGAAGAAAGGAAGAGGAATCTTCTTTTCGCTGGCCTTTTTCACGACCTGGGAGCTTTCTCTCTCCGGGAACGGCTCGAGGCTCTGCAATTTGATTTTTCCTCCGGCCATACCCATGCTTTTGTTACTGCCAGTCTTCTGGCCAAGTTTCCGCTCTTCTCCGAGATGGCCTCCATTGTCCGTTTCCATCACCTTCTCTGGAATGATGGGGCGGGTAGCCGTTTTGGTGCGTTACCCGTGCCGTTTGAGAGTCACCTGGTTCATCTTGCCGATCGGGTAAGCATTCTATTTCGGGTCTCTTCTGACCCCCTTTGGGAAATGAAGAAGAAGGTAGTGCTTATCCGGGACTTTGTTCCCAGAGTTTTTGCTCCCACGGCGTTTGCTGCGCTGGAGGCGCTTCTTGACAAGGAGTACGTCTGGTTTGATTTTGCCTCTCCGCTTTTGCGAGAAATTCTGGCTGATATCCTGGCTCGCCAGAACGTCACTCTCACTTTGCAAGAGTCTCTGGCTTTCTGTAGATTTGCCGCTCATCTAGTTGATTTTCGCAGTCCTTTCACGGCTACGCATTCTGAGGGGGTAGCTGCGATTGCTTGCGCCGTTGGGCGTTTCATGGGTTTAGAGAAAATCGAGACGGATGCCCTCTGGGCTGCTGGTTTGCTCCACGATCTGGGGAAAATTGCTATTCCAGGTGAAATCCTGGAGAAGCCATCGGCCCTGAATAGGCGAGAACTTCACATCATGAGGCAACATCCGTATTTGACCTATCAGGTGCTCTCCAGGGTGCGAGATGTCAAACCGCTGGCCGAGATTGCTGCAAATCACCATGAGCGCCTGGATGGACGGGGGTACCCCTGGAGGAAGAATGCTTCACAACTGTGCCTTGCGTCGAGAATTGTAGCGGTAAGCGATGTGTTCACGGCTCTTTCTGAGGAACGTCCGTACCGTCCTCCGTTGACGTTCCCAAAGACCGTCCGTATCCTTCAGGATATGGTGCGTGCTGGGTCGCTGGACAAGGACGTGGTAGGATGCGTTTTGACCTATGGCGAAAAGCTCCTATCGACACTCCGTGTGGTACAGAAGAAGGTGAGTGCTGGTTACCGGGCGTTTCGAGAAAACGCCCATAAAGACGAACAATGCTCGACATATCAATGAGGAGGTGTTACCTGTCATGGCCATGATCTGGTCGGATAATTTTTCTGTAGGGGTATCGTCCATCGATGAACAGCATAAGGAGCTTTTTCACCGTACCAATCGTTTGCTGGAGGCCTGTCAGGAAGGCAGAGGAAAAGAGGTCGTCAAAGAAACCATCGATTTTTTGGGAGAATATGTCAGTTCCCATTTTTCACATGAGGAAGGATTGATGCAGAAATACCGGTATCCGGAATATGCGTCACACAAGGCACTGCACGAAGGATTTATCCGGAGTTTCAAAAAACTCCAGGAACAAGCCCAGGAAAACATCGGTCTTTCTCTGGTGACTCAGGTAAATAAAATTGTGGTGGACTGGTGGGTACATCATATTCTCAATATCGACAGAAAATTGGGGCAATTCCTTATCAACGCAATGAAGGCATGAGGATCAACCTGCATTTTCGGTAAAGAGTCGGAAGTCTCTGGCTCTTTACCGCTTTGAATCTGATGATTCCCTATTTCAAACCATCCGGCTTCCTGCTGTCTCGTGAACCTTCAGTAATGGAAAAAGGTTATCCCCCCTCATTCCGTGACACTTCAAACAGCCAGATTCTAAATCATTTCTATACCCTTTCTCGCTCGACCATATACTCTGTGTAACGTTTTATATGAGATGCTTTTTGAACGCTTCATTTTCTTTGTGGCTTACGCTCCCTTCTTACAGGGAAAGAGCAAACATCCTCAAAGGTTTCTTTGAGAAGCGAGTTTGGTAATTTTGGCGAAGTTTATGAAACCACCTCGGAAGGTATCATGGGGATGGATGAAGCTGAGCAATTACTTGAGTCTATTTTATGATTTCCTGAAGGAACTTTCCCATTGCCTGGTCCATCCGGAGGATGTGGTTTTGGAGCCATTCGACCAGGACCTTATTGACCTGAACCACAAGGTGTACCCCAGGTCCTTCCTGTTCGGCTTTTTTGCGGAAATCAAGAAAGGTTTTGACAAAGTCTTCGTGGATTTTCTTGTGCTCGGCCAAACCGGGGTAGTTGTACCGTTGCATATAACGTTCTTCGGTGGCGAAGTGCTCTACGGTGTATTTTCCTAAAAAATCAAAAATTTCCGGCAGAAGCGCTTTCCCGCCACCCTGGGAACAGGATGCCAAAAGACGGTTCACCTGGCGAAAGAGTTCTCGATGTTGACCGTCGATTTCGGCCACACCTACCGAAAAACGCTCAGACCATTCTAACATCGCTCATTCTCCTTTCTATGAAACGATCTTGCGCACTTGGTTGAAGGTAAGAGAATAAAAACCATTGCCACAAAGTCGGCATCAAGGCTATTTTTCCTTTTTTTCCAACACGTGGTTTAGAGCCTCCTGAAAGAGCGTGATAACGTGATGATCGGCCAGATGATAGAAGACCGAGCGTCCTTCTTTGCGGTAACGGACCAGATCCTTCATCCGCAAAATTCTGAGCTGATGAGACACTGCCGAGGGAGTCATGGTCAGGAGTGCCGAGAGATCGCAGACGCAGAGTTCCTTTTCTCTGAGAGCATGCAGGATCCGGATGCGGTTGTAATCGGCCATGACTTTGAAGATTTCGGCCATTTCCCGGACGGTTTCTTCCTCGATTTGCTTTTGGGATAGAACGGCCACCACTTCCGGATGGGGAGCGAAGTCTTCACATCGGTCCGGCGATGGTGGGGATTTTTTCCGTTTCACAATTGATCCCTCCTCATGAGTCGTAAGGAATTCAGTATTGCCAGGGACATAATACCCACATCGGCGAAAACCGCTTCCCAGAGACTCACCATACCCAGAGTTGCAAATCCCAGGAAAAGCACCTTCGTCCCTATAGAAAAACCGATGTTCTGCCAGATTATTCTCATGGTCTTATGAGCTATTTCGATGGTCCTGGAGAGCGTGGAGAGTTCGTCGGTCATGAGGACGATGTCGGCGGTCTCGATGGCAACGTCGATCCCCCTTTTTCCCATGGCGATACCGAGATCGGCTGTAGCTAAGGCCGGAGCGTCGTTCATGCCGTCTCCCACGAAGGCAATTTTTTCTTGAGGTCTTTTCTCGTGCAAAAACTTTTTGAGGATTTCGACTTTCTCCTGGGGAAGAAGTTCGGCAAAGAAGGTTTCAATCCCCATTTCCCGAGCGACTTTTGCAACATGTTCTTTTTTATCCCCGCTGAGAAGATAGGTTTGTATGCCTTTTTTCTTGAGTAGAACTATAGTTTGCAAGGCATCATCTTTGATGGTATCCTCAAGGAGGATGTATCCCAGATATTCTCTGTTCTGAGCTAAATGGACTGTGGTCGAAGCATGAGTTTTCTGGCTATCAAGAGGCACTCCAAGTTCTTTCAAAAACTTCTCGTTTCCCAGGATAATTTCTACTCCGTTTGAAGTAGTAGCGATGATTCCTGCACCGGGTATTTCTCGGTAGTGGTTGAATTGGATCTCTGGAATTTCTTTCCCGGTAGAACTGATTGCTCGAGCTAAGGGGTGTTGGGAATAGGATGCAACAGCACTGGCGAGCTTGAGAAGATGGTCTTGAGAGGTACCATCGGAAACCTTCACAGCTTTAATCCTGAAGTTGCCCTGGGTGAGGGTTCCGGTCTTATCAAAAAAGATTTTTCCCAAATGAGTGAGGGCTTCAAGATGGGCACTGCCTTTCACCAGGACGCCCAGCCGGGCCGATTTTCCAATTCCTGCCAGGAAACCCAAAGGTATGGAAATAACCAGAGCACAGGGGCAGGAAATCATGAGGACGGTGAGTGCTCGATAGATTGAAGCGGGACCAAAATTCCCGGTTAAAAGAGGTGCAAAAAGCAGTAAGCCGGCCATAATGATCACTACAGGGGTATAGTAGCGAGCGAATCTGGTGATGAAACGCTCGGTAGGAGCTTTGTTCTGTAAAGCATTTTTCAGAAGCTGGGTGATGGTGTTGATGGTGGAGTGTTCGTAATCTCTCGTTGCCTGAAGGATGAGGTTTCCCTCCAGATTGACGGTCCCACTCCAGATTTCGTCTCCGGGTTTGCGAAAGAGGGGAAGAGACTCCCCGGTGAGGTTTGAGGTGTCAAGGTGTGAAGTGCCTTTGAGGACCACGCCATCTAAAAGGATTTTTTCTCCTGGACTCACGCGAAACGTATCGCCTACCTTAACTTCTTGGGGTCGAACTTCCACCCATTGGCCATCTCTCTCTATTTGAACCCTTTGGGTTTTGCCACTCAAGAGATGTTGCACAAAAAGTTTTGACCTTTCCAGGGCTCGTGCTTCCAAAAACTCACCCAAACTGTACAGCGCCATTACCGTGGTGGCTTCGGCAAATTCTTTGAGAGTTAGAGCTCCTGTAGTAGCGAGAATCATGAGAAAGTTTTCATCGAACAACCTACCCCTTTTCATGTTGCTGATAAACTTTCCAAAGGTACTCATACCACCGATTGCATATCCGGCAAGATAAAAGGTTATCGACGGAACGGGATATGGGAATGTGTGGGAGAGAATCATCCCTATAACCAGGAAAAGAAAGGGTGCAAAAACACGAGCGATTCCCCAGAAAGTGAGCGCAAATCTTTCTTGAGAACAGGCGCAGTTTTCCGTTTCCCCTGTGCACGAAGAGAAAGTCAAGGTTTCACCTCTATCGATGAATTTGTGAACAAGTATTCACACCTTTAATAATATCATAGAGCATTGCTAAAGTAAAGTTCTCTACCAGAAATTGGGTTATTCTCGCATTAGAAAGCGGGAGGAGAGGTTTCCATTCGCTTTCCTCCTCCCGCGGTTTTTTAGAATTCCAAAGTGATACTATACTCCGTTTCCAGACGATTTGATTTTCCCCAGGAATTGACTTTTTCACCCTGGAGATTTTGACCACGATTGCCGATATAGCAGGGGATTGGATGCGGGGGATCAAAAACAACTTTCACGGTGAAAGCTCTTGGAGTACCGCTCCACTCTTGAGGAGAAGTGACGAAAACAGAAAATTTTCCCTCCATAACTTCACACCATCTCTGGAGCTTAAGAGAATCAGTGCCTTCTTCCGTGATAAATACAAGAAGTCTGGCACTATTGGGAAGGTCGGTGATGCCTCGTATCACTATCTTACCTTCCTTGGAGGTTACGCTGGTGATGTCGAGTTGAGAGTAAGTCTGAGATTTTCTGGTGGGACGGGACTGCTCGACCTTTTCTTTTCGGCAACAAAGGGGAAGAGCTTCTACCAGAAAAGCTACTCCTATGGACACGGCAGCGATCACGGTTAAACCCAAGACCCAAATAATAATTTCTGTTTCATTTTGGCACCTCCTGTTATTGGGTTACTTCGATGGTTCCCGACACCATTCCCATCCAGCAAGTAAACTTAAATTTACCCACACTGGAAGGAACAAATTCTTTAACGGTGGTCTTTCCGGGGGAGATTCTCAGTTCTCCTTCGAAAAGATCGGGAGCAATAATGGCGTTGGTACAACCGCTTATTCCCCGGTCTACGATCTCCCATCGTACCGGAATATTCGCCCGGACTTTGAAGTAGTTGGGGGTATAGCCGAAGGCCGAAGCCTCCATGACTATGGTCTGTACCCTACCTGCGGTGGCTAACTCCTGATGGTCTGCGGCCGCGCTCTTGACCTGAAGATCGCTCAAACTCCGGTAACCCCAGACGTTCAGTTGGGTATTGAAATTAAACAGGGCAAAAAAGATCAGGAGTACTCCTGCTATTCGGAGAGACAATCGAGAAAGACGAGGATTTTGAAAAAGAATGGTGCTGGAAAGACCGATGGAAAAAAGTACAGGCATAGTTCCCAGGGCAAAAAGGCCCATCACAAGGCTTCCCCGTACCGGATTAGCGGATAGGAACGCTATGCTTTCCACCGTAACCGTAAACCCACAGGGTAAGAGAATGGTTGATGCTCCGAAGAGAAACGGCGTTATTCCGTGCTTTAGTCTGGTTTTGGGAGTGTTTTCAGTCGGCTTAGCTATGAAACGGGGTAATAGACTCGTTAGATTGGGTAATTTCCTGACGCCTACCATATTGAGTCCCGTAAGAAACACACCTGCAGAGACACCGATGACCACCAGGGAATAAAAAGTAGCGGAAAGACGCAGGTTTTCCCCTATTATACCCAGCACCACCCCAAGGACGGTGTATGCCAGAATCCTTCCTCCCTGAAAAAGCAGGTGAGGTGTCAAGCGGTTTTTGAGGTCATTCCTTGAGGCAAACTGAGAAGACCAGCTTTTTCCTAAGGCGATGATCAGGCTTCCTATCAAGGCAGCGCAGCTTGAAGTGCCTGCCAGAATTCCAAAGATGAGAAAGGCCCACCAGGAAGAGGTAAGGTCTAACCGAACTGACCTACCGAACCCCAACCTTTGCCAAACCCAGAAAAGGACGATGAGGCAAGATGCAACCCCGAAAGAGAGCCAGAGATCTTTCCGGCTTTTTTCCCGCGATTCCGGTACTTCTTCTACAAATTTGTAGTGTTCTTCCCGAAAGAGGGCGTTCAGTTCCTGAAGCGTAAGGGGGTTTTCCTTATAAATTACGGTGACCTTTCCCGTGAGTTGTGAGGCCTTTGCTGAGGCGATTTCCTTTAAGCTTTTCAACTTTCTCTCCATGAGTAGTTCACAGGCCGGGCAATACATACCCTCAACACAATAGGTCCGTTTTCTTTCTTGTTTCTGCATGGTTTTCCTCCTTCTTCAGAAGTAGGAAATAAATTTTTCTACAATCTTTTTGGAAAAGGAGATCTTTCCTTCTTTGGCAACGAGGTTTGTTTTGATGGGCAAGGGACTGCAGCCCTCCTGGATGGTGGCGACTTCTTCAATATAGTAAGGAGTCTCGCAGACCCGACAGATAATGTGGTCCCCTTTTACGTAAAAACCGCTTTTTGCTTGGAAACAGAATTGACAGGCGTTGGCCAGAATCTGATAGGTGGAATCGTTGCATACTATGAGAAAGTAAATCGGATTTTTCGGAGAGAGGAAGGTATGGAAAAAGCGCACCTTTTCGTTCTGGAACACTTCTGCATCAAGAGATATGATTCCCCTTACAGGAATAAGCTCCTGTCCCTTTTCGCCTCAAAACTTCTCACTACCCGGATTTGGGGAGTCAGCGTATAGTGGAGTGGAATTCACCAGGAGCAAAAGGCTTAGCAATCCAACGATGGCAGTAGCAATACATCATATTCTCATCGAACAAACCTCCTTCAGAACTTCTTGACGTAAAGTTCAAAGATAAGTATACTAAAATAATAAAATTAATTTTTTTAATCATAATAGGAATGGGATTGTCTGTCAAGCTGTTGTATCGCAAAGGGAGGTAAGAAAAAATGAAAAAAGACGTACAAATCAGGATAGAAGGTATGCACTGTCAAAGTTGTGCCAGATTGATTCGGGAAGAGCTCCGGGATATCCCTGGTGTTCATAGTGTGGAAGTTGATTTTGAAAAGAAAAAAGGAAACGTAATCTTTGACCCCCAGGTGGTTTCTTTGCAGAAACTCATCGATACCGTGGAACAGTTAGGTTACCGGGCTTTTGGGGAAGAGGAGGACGAAGAAGAGGGTGAGGTTTCCTCGGAAGAGGGTGTAATTCCCTCAGAGAACCAGGGCGTTTTTTCAAAGAAAGTTGCCCTCTCGGTTTCCGGCATGCATTGTACCGCCTGTGCGGTGCTCATCGAAAAAGCCCTCAAGAAGAGTCCTGGGGTTCGGGAAGCTCGGGTCAACTTCGCAGCCGAGAAGGCCCAAGTCATCTTTGATCCCCGCTTAACCGATGTGGATCGGCTGGTGGAAGTGGTTCGCCAGGTGGGGTATGATGCTTCGCTCGAGAAAGAACCGATGGAAGAGTCCCAGAAACAGGAGAAAGCCATCCGGTCTTTGAGAAGGCGTTTCCTCTGGAGTTTGCTTTTGAGCTTACCCCTGGCCTATTTCATGGTGCTCGATTTTTTCCCCCGATTTCCCGGGGGTACCGTCCTCCCTCCCTGGATGGGTTTACTCTCTTTGTTTCTGGCTACACCAATACAGTTTTTCTTTGGGACACCTTTTTACAAGGGAATGTGGTCGAACCTGCGCCTGCGTTCCTTCAACATGGATAGCTTAATCGCCATTGGCACTTCGGTGGCGTATTTCTATAGCCTAGGTAATTACCTTTCCTATGTCCTCCATTACGGCTCTCTTTCGGGAGTAGGGGGAACGAAGATTCCTCATCTCTATTTTGAAGTTTCGGCCTTTTTAATTACCTTTGTTCTTTTGGGAAAATGGTTGGAAGGAAAGACCAAAGGGAGAACCTCCGAAGCAGTGCGGAAACTTCTGGGTTTGCAGGCCAAAACTGCTCGAGTGCGGAGGGGGGGTTCCTTCGAAGATGTGCCCCTGGAGGCGGTTCGAGAAGGGGACGTCATTTTAGTCCGGCCGGGAGAAAAAATTCCGGTGGACGGAAAGGTAGTACGAGGCTATTCGGCGGTGGACGAGTCGCTTCTTACCGGGGAGAGCCTTCCGGTGGAAAAAAAGCCTGGTGATGTGGTCGTCGGTGCCACCATCAACAAAACCGGGAGTTTTGAGTTTGTAGCTACCCGGGTGGGTAAAGATACGGTTCTGGCCCGTATCGCTCAACTGGTAGCCGAGACACAGAACTCTAAAGCCCCTATTCAGGACCTGGCAGACCGGATTGCTGCCGTGTTTGTTCCGGTGGTTCTCTCGGTGGCCCTCCTGACATTTCTGGTCTGGTATTTTCTTCTGGGTGCTTCGCTATCTTTTGCGCTTCTCAGCATGGTTTCGGTGATCGTGATTGCCTGCCCCTGTGCTCTGGGTCTTGCTACCCCCACGGCCCTCATGGTGGGGACCGGGAAGGGGGCTGAGTACGGAGTGCTCATTAAAGGTGGAGAGGTTTTGGAAAAGGTGAAGGACATCGGCCTTGTGGTGTTCGATAAGACCGGGACCCTCACCCAGGGTAAGCCCCGGGTAACTGAGGTAGTGGGGGTCAAGCGTTCGGAAAAAGAAATCTTACGCATCGCAGCTACTCTGGAAAAATCTTCTGAACACCCCCTGGCGGAAGCTATTCTTGAGAGAGCTAAAGGTGAAGGGATTGCTCTTGGCGAGGTGGAAGATTTCCAGGCTTTCCCCGGAAGGGGGATTAGAGGAAGAATTGGTCAGGAGGAATACTATCTGGGGAATGTACCCTTCGTTACCGAAACCCTGGGAGGGAAGTTTCAGGAAGAGATGGTCCAAAAATTTGAGGAAGAGGGTAAAACCGTGGTACTTGTGGCCACCTCTCGGGAGGTTCTGGGTTTCCTTGCGGTTGCCGATACGCTCAAAGCCGGTGCCAGAGAAGCAGTCCGGAGGCTCAGGGGCATGGGTCTTGAGGTGTATATGATCACCGGGGACAACCAGAGGGTTGCTCAGGCAATTGCTCGGGAAGTGGGTATCGAGAGGGAGAAGGTGATTGCCGGGGTTCTCCCTGAGGAGAAGGCCGGTGAGGTGCAAAAAATTCAAGAAAGTGGCCGAAAAGTAGCTTTTGTGGGGGACGGGGTGAACGATGCGCCGGCTCTGGCGCAAGCAGATCTCGGCATTGCCATGGGACAGGGGGCTGATGTGGCTCTGGAAACCGGTGACATTGTTCTGGCCAAAGGTGATCCGCAGGATGTGGTGACCGCCCTGGAACTTTCCCGGAAAACCATGGGAAAGATCCGGCAAAATCTCTTTTTCGCCCTTTTTTATAACCTTTTGGGAATCCCCATTGCTGCTCGGGTTTTCTCTGGTCTTGGCCTTTCCTTGAAGCCGGAGTTAGCAGGCTTAACGATGGCTCTGAGTTCTGTCTCGGTGGTCACTAATTCTTTGCTTCTGCGAAGTTTCCGTCCGGGGAAACGAGACATCCTATCTCATTTTGCCCCAATCTTTATGGTGGCCCTTTTTGTGTTCCTCTTCGTTAGCTTTGCCAGGTTCAGCGTCACCATGGAAAACATGATCCCTCCTTCGGCACTCCACAATGTGCAGAGTATCACCCCCTATCTTATGGAGGGGGTTTCGAAAGTGGCTCTCTCCAAGGAAGGTCCGAAACTTTTCCTGGGGGTGAATAACCTCGCGCACCCCCTTCTCCGGACAAAAGAGGGAAGAATGGCTCTTGGTCCTCAAGAAATGGTTCTGGGGTTTGAGGAAGCACAGATGATGAGAAGAGAGAGGCTTTTTCGAAAAGCTGGAGACGTCATTGAGAATTTCTTTGGTCTATCTACCATAAAGGTGGCAGGCATTCTGGAGGCTACCGGTACTATCCTTGACCATTATCACTTTGTGAGCCCGACGGTTCTGGGTGCACTGCACACCCAGGCGGATTTGAAAGTGCTTTCCGGCCAGGGACTTCCCAAATTTTTCTACCTGGTTCGAGAAGGAAATCTCCCGCAGGAATTTACCCATTTGGTTACCATCCAAGCGTTCGAAGAGCCGGTAATGGTGAACGGTAAAAGTTACTGGCCCCTCTATCTCGGAGCTCTCGAAGCGGCTATGATGAAACGGGAGGGGATTTTTCGAAAAAATGGGGACACGTTGGAAAACTTTTTTGGAAGACCGGTTATGGTGGCCGGGATTTTCCCTTTGACCGGGACAGTGTTCGACCACTTCCGTTTTGTGAGCGATAAGTTCTTTGAAGAATAGGGGTGTTTATGCTGGTCTCCGGGCTCAAACGGCTCCTCTCTTTTCCGATGTACCGTGCCGTTTTGCGAAATATTCTTGGGGTTGATTGAAACTCGCCGGTTTCCGTATCCTGCACCGGAGAGTCAGAGATGGAAGGATTTTTGAGGAAAAAGTTCTTTTCCGTTGCTTCGGCGTTTCATCGTAGAGTTTTCTCCGCCACTTCGACCACCCAGAAAATCCCTATCGTTTTGCCTTGTTGCGATGATATCCTACCGGGTATAATGGAGAAAACGAAAGGAGTGGTGAGGGTGTTTCCCTTTCTTGCCGTTTCGACCAATACGTATCACGGCTTTTCTTTATCCGATGCTCTTTCGGGAATCGCCGGAGCAGGTTTTCATTTCGTGGAGCTCGCTTGTGTCAAAGGCTGGACCAATCATTTTGACCTGGAGGGATATTCTCAGGAGGAACTGCGTGATCTCAAGAAAATGCTCGATGGGTTAGGTCTTCAGGTGATCAGCTTGAGCGCTCATTCTGACCTTGCTTCTCCGGAAGGGGTCCGGTATCTTGAGAAGGCCCTTCGTTTTGCTCCGGTGGTGGGAGCTCGGGTCGTCAATACCGGTACGGTGGAAAGTGAAAGGGATGTGGAAATCCTCCGGCGTCACCTGGAGATGCTTGTTCGAACCGCCGAGGAAGTGGGAGTACAGATCGGGCTTGAGATTCACGGGGATTTCTTTCGAAGCGGCCGGGTAGCTCTGGAGTTTATCCGGGACTTTCGCTCTCCCTTCATCGGGATTAATTACGATACCGGAAACGCCATTTTTTATGGGGATACTCGTCCGGAGGAGGATATCACCTTCTGTTTCCCCTGGATTGTCCACATGCACCTCAAGGATAAGCGGGGAGGGTACAAGGTGTGGAATTTCCCGGCTCTGGGAAAGGGAGAGATCGATTTTCGCAAAATCCTGGGGCTTCTGCCTGAAGAAAAGCGCTCCATTCCCCTGAGCGTGGAAATTGAATTTGAGGGAAAATTCGACCATCCTAAGGAATTTGTGGATGAGGCGGTACGGGAATCGTTTGTGTATCTCCTGAAACTCCAGGAATCTTTTGAGAATCCTTGACGAATTGGGAAAAGCGACTAAGATAAAACAATTGGGGAGGTGATAACGGAGTCAAAAGTTCTGGTGGTGGTTTTCTCTATTCTGATGGTATACAGAAAGGGAGGAATGTGGAATGGGAAAGCGAGGAAAAATTCTGGTTGCGGTACTTCTTATTACGGTGATGTTTCTGAGTGTGTGGGGAGGGTTCAGTTTTGCTCAGGAAGGAAAGAAACTGGTATTCGGCTACATTGCTTATAGCCGTAAAGATGTGTGGAATAACTACTCCATACTGGCCTTTGAGTATGCGGCCAGGCAAAAAGGCATTGAAACCATCGTTCTTGATCCGGAAGGGAACCTGGAAAAAGCCGTAGCGGCGATGGAAGACCTGATCGCCAAAAAGGTTGACGGTATTTCGGTGTTTACCATGACTCCAGAGCTCGATGTCACGCTCTACGAGATGGCCAAAAAAGCCGGTATCCCCATTACCTTTGAGAACTCACTTCCTGCCGATACTTCTCTGGATTATATCTCCTGTGTGGCCTGCCAGTATGACGATATCGGTTATGCAGCCGGGAAGTTTATTAGCGAAAAGTATCCGGGGAGCAAGCTCTTTTACGTTATGGGCGCTCCCGGTATGGGAATCACCGAGCTCTATGAACAGGGTCTCCATAAGGCGCTTGAAGAGTATGGGACCGTGGAGCTTGTGGGAACTCAGCCCACCGACTGGGGTGCCGAAAAAGCCATGAACGTTACCCAGAACGCCATTCAGTCAGGACTCCAGTTCGACGTCATCTTTGCGAACAATGAGCAGATGGCCACCGGGGTCATCAACGCGCTCAAGGATGCCGGGCTCTTTGGGAAGGTGAAAATCGTGGCCACCGGAGGAGGTCCCCACGGCCTGGAGATGATTGCCAAAGGGGAAATCGATGCCACCATGAGCGCGCCGGTCTCTCTGCAGGGGCTTCTGACCTTTAAGAATCTCTATCGGTATGTGGTCAAAGGGGTAAAACCGGAGAAGTTCATCCCGCTTCCCATTATCCCCATTACCAAAGAAAACCTTGCCGAGGCTATTCCCTGGGAAGTGACCGACGAGACTTATGAGCGTGCGGTAGCGTATATCGGTGGTCTTGATTGACAAAAACGCCCCCGGTGTGCTGCCGGGGGTAGAGGAGGCCATCAAGATTGCAAGCAGTCGTTGAGGCGCGACATATCGTCAAGAGTTTCCCCGGGGTTCAGGCTTTGAAGGGAATTTCTTTTGATCTCTATCCGGGAGAAATTCATGGTCTGGTGGGAGAAAACGGGGCCGGAAAATCCACCTTTATTAAAATTCTCTCCGGATTTTTGAGGCCCGATGGTGGAGAGATTGCTGTCCATGGTCAGAAATTCCACTTTCTGACACCACACCTGGCGCAGTCCCTAGGCATCCAGACCATCTACCAGGAAAACATCCTGGTACCGCAAATCAGTGTGGCGGAGAACGTTTTTGCTGGAAGAGAAATCGTTTCCGCCCTGGGGATTGTGAACCACCGGGAAACTATTGCCCGGGCCCGGCGAATCATTGACTCCCTGGGGGTGAGCTTGCCGGTTGAAGAGCGGGTGGAAAACCTGAGTGTGGCCGAGCAACAACTGGTCAAAATTGCTCGGGCCATAGCCTTTGAGCCCAGGGTTCTCATTCTCGATGAGCCCACCGCCATGTTCAACGTGAACGAAACCAGGATGGTGCTTGACCTGGTGAAAAATCTGGCCCAGAGGGGAATCGGCATCATCTATATCTCTCACCGTCTGGAAGAAGTCCTGGAAGTAGCTTCTCGGATTACAGTCCTGCGGGATGGATATCGGGTAGCCTGCCACAACCATGTTAGAGAAAGGGTGGATCTTGCCACCCTTACCCGGGAGATGGCCGGAAGAAGTGTCAATGTTTTCCAGAGAGAAAAAGGAGCCATCTTGAGCGAAGTGGTGCTCGCGGTGAAGGAATTGCGGTACGCTCCTTCTTCGCCTCCGGTTTCCTTTTCTCTTCGCCGGGGGGAGATTCTGGGAATTGCGGGCCTGGTGGGTTCGGGAAGAACCGAAATCTTTAAGACCCTTTTTGGGTTTGGGAGAAGCTACGGTGGGGAAATCTGGATTCAGGGCCGGCAAGTGACCATCCGTTCTCCGCAGGATGCCATCCGTTACGGGCTTGGCTATCTCACCGAAGACCGGCAACGGACCGGGCTGGCACTGGGATTGAGCGTCACCAAAAATGCTACCATTCCCTCACTTGGAGACCATTTCGGTGGATTCCTTATACCCCTTGAAAAGGAGCGGCGGCTGGTTGAGGAATACGTGAAAAGCCTCGATGTCAGAACCCCTTCTCTTGAGCAGGAAGTCCGCTTTTTGAGTGGGGGAAACCAGCAGAAGGTAATCCTGGCCCGGTGGCTTTTGAAGAATTCTCAGATCATCATCTTTGATGAGCCTACCATCGGTATCGATGTCAACGCCAAAAGCGAAATCCATCGTCTGATTGCTCGTTTAGCGCAAGAGGGAAAGTCCATTATTCTGATTTCCTCGGAAAATCCGGAACTCATCGCCCTCTGTGATCGGGTTCTGGTGGTTCGCCATGGACAAATAGTCCGGGAGTTGACCGGGGATGAGATCAACGAAGAAAACATCATTTCCTGTGCCTTTGGGGTGACTGCCGGTGAAAGATTATAGTGATTTCCGAAGTGAGAATGGCGCTATAGAAAGTGTTACACCTTCCGGGAAGAGGGTTTCTCTCTTCCGTAATCAGACCTTCTTTCTGGTTATGGTCATCGTGGTTCTTTCGGCTCTGTTTGGGTTTTTGAACCCCCGGTTTTTGAGTCAGGGGAACCTTCTGGCCGTATTCCAGCAAATCGCGGTGCTGGGTATTGCCACCATGTCCATGACCCTCCTCCTTATTTCCGGGGGTATCGACCTCTCCATCGGTTCGATGATCGGTTTGAGTGGAGTGGTGATTTGTAAGATGGTGATGGGTGGCGTACCGGCTTTCTGGGCGGTGCTCACCGGCTTTGTGCTTCCCATCGGGTGTGGGTTTTTAAACGGCGTGATCGTGAGTAAAAGCAAGTGCATTCCTTTAATCGTCACGCTGGGAATGAATTACGTTTACTATGGTTTGGCGCTGGTCATTTCAGGTGGACTTTTCCTTTCCCTCAAGGGGCATTTCACCTTTCTGGGAAGAGGACGGCTCGTTGGAATTCCGGTATCGGTGGTGGTCCTTTTCCTGGTGGTCCTGGCGGTCCATTTCTTACTCCGCAACACCAAGTTCGGACGAAGGCTGGTGGTAATGGGAGGCAACGAACAGGTCGCTTTCCTCTCGGGTATCAACGTGGACCGACTCAAAATCGCCAATTACACTTTAAGTGGAGTGCTCGTGGGCCTGGCTTCTCTGGTACTCATCTCCCGTCTGGGAAATATCCTGGCTAACGCCGGAGAAGGCTATGAATTAAGGGCTTTGGCTTCGGCGATCATCGGGGGGGTTACCTTTGAGGGAGGCCGGGGTTCCGTCCTGGGAGCCTTTCTCGGGGTGGTACTCCTTGGAATTGTCCAGAACGGCCTCAATATCCTCAACGTTTCTTCCTACTTTCAGACTTTCACCATCGGCCTCATCATCGTGGTGGCGGTGGTGGTGAGTAATTTAGAAAAAATACGGCGATAACGGTTGTTTCTCCTGGTCCTGGCCGATAAAATTCCGTTGCCAGGAGTGCCAAAAGACTCATTGTCTCGCTTTGAACGCGCCCATCGAAGCCGCTCGAGCCGGAGAAGCAGGAAGAGGCTTTGCGGTAGTAGCCGAAGAGGTGCGCAAACTCGCCGAAAGCTCCGCGCAGGCTGCGCAACAAATCGCAGCGCTCATCGGGGAAATCCGTCAGGATACTCAGGGGGCGGTAGGAAAAGTCAAACAGGCCGAGGAAAGGGTGGGTAAAGGGGTATCTCAAGCGCAAGAGGTGGCTCAGAATCTTCAGAACATCCTGCAGGCTATCCAGGAAGTGGTTACGAGAATCAATAATGTCCACCATTTCTTTGAAAAAGCTGCCCAGAATCAGGAACGTATTGCTCAGTCTACCGAGGAAGTGACGGTTCTTTCCGAAGATAACGCCAGACTACTCCAGGAAGTTGCTTCGGGTATCTCGGAAATCGTCCAGGAACTCGCGGCAATTGCTTCGGTGGCCGAAGAGAACGCTGCCTTCAGTGAAGAAGTTTCCGCTTCCACCGAAGAGCAGAGTGCCTCTCTCCAGGAAATTACTTCGGCGGTGGAGTCTCTGGCGCAGATGGCCCGGAATTTACAGGTTCTGGTAGGACGATTCAAGGTGTGAGAGGGGGCGGGGCTACGTCCCCTCTCCTTTTTATTTTTCCACCAGCCTTCCCATAGCACCCAGCCCTTCGAGGAATTGTTTCTGCATGATCAGGAAGACCACGATGACGGGAATGGTAGCCAGAGTAGAAGCAGCCATAACCATGTCATAGCGCGGTCGATATTGATTGATAAGGCTGGCAATACCCACGGTGAGCGGAAAACGGGTTTCGCTCCGCATGGCTACCAGGGGCCACAAAAGGTTATTCCAGTACTCCATGGAGAAAAAAATTGCCATGGCAGCGAGACCGGGTTTAATGAGAGGAAGGACTACTTTGGCAAAGAGTACATATTCCGATGCTCCATCGACCCTGGCGGCGTCAAGGAGGTCTTTGTTGAGCCCCAGCATGTACTGGCGCATATAGAAGAGTCCAAAGGGGCTGACGGCAATAGGAAGAAATCCACCAATGTAGGTGTCGATAATCCGGAGTTTGGAAATCATGATAAAAAGGGGTACCAGCATGAGATGGAATGGAATCATCTGAGTGATGAGGATGATGATAAACAACAGATCCCTTCCTTTAAAATTGAAGTGGGCAAAAGCGTATCCGCCCAGGGTAGAGGTCAAGAGGGCTACCAGGACGTATCCCGCGGTGAGAATTCCGGTGTTGAGATACCACTTCCCGTAAGGAAGTGATCGAAAGAGCACCGGAAAGCTCTGCAGGGTAAGTTTTCGGGGAAACAGTTCGACTTTGGAAAAGATTTCTTCCGAAGGCTTGAGAGCACTGGTAACCATCCAGTAGATGGGTACAAAATAACCTATCGCTACTGTAGCTAACACGCAGAAAAGGACGATCGAGTTCATTCGCTCCTTACGCACGTATATCCCACCCTTCATTTTTTGAAGAACCCTGAAAACTGGAACTGAGCCAGAGAGACTGCAAAGATTATTCCCGCCAGCGCTACGCCGATTGCCGCAGCATATCCCATGTTGAAGTTACGGAATGCAGTTCGATAGAGGTAAACTGCTACGGTGAGACCTGCTTCTCCCGGAGTTCTTCCCCCAGGATAGAGGATGTAGGGTTCCACGAAAACCTGATATCCGCCAATAATAGAGATGGTAACCACAAAGATGATGATGGGTTTAATGAGCGGCAGAGTAATATACCGGAAAAGGGCCAGACTCTGTGCCCCATCGATTTTTGCCGCTTCATAAATTTCTGGAGGAATCGTGGTGAGACCTGAGGAAAAGTATACGATGTTCATCCCCGTCCAGCGCCAGAGGGCCAGGATGGCTAACGAAGGGACTGCTAATTCCGGAAGTAGGAGCCATCGCAGGGGCGCAACGCCGAACAAACCCAGAACGGCGTTAACCAGTCCTCCTGTGTCGGCTAAGATGAGCCGGAAGACCGTACCGACGACAACCAGTGAAGTAAGAGAGGGAAGAAAAATGAGGGTGATTCCTCATTTCAATCCACCCAATTCCTCAACGTTGCATAAACTTTCTCATCCAAATTCTCCCCGTTGTTGTACCTGAATTCTCACTCTTTGAGGGGTAGTGTACTCTATTTTTGTGTCACGTTTGGGAAGCAATAAAACCTCCTGACAGGTACAATTGGTAAAACAAAAGGAGAATACCAATCATCCTATCAGGAGGTGTCCAAAGACTATGAAAAAGGTCAAGAAAGACTTCGTTCAAATTCTACCACCAAAAAAGGAAAGGAGTAAGATGTTCAAGACCATTCTTGAGGAAAAAGGAGAGGAAAGGTAAA
>Ga0209809_1000960_pt1 | contig 24703 bp, 21 predicted proteins | sample YNPMSTMetaG_FD_186172 | JGI IMG/M metagenome (GOLD analysis project Ga0209809, IMG submission 186172) | Anoxygenic and chlorotrophic microbial mat microbial communities from Yellowstone National Park, USA - YNP MS-T MetaG (SPAdes) (version 2) ...
AGGGATACGAGAAAGTCATCGCCGAGCGCCTGGCCCGCTGGCGCGAGGCACAACGCCACGCGCTGGGCATCGCGGGCCGCGAAGCGCCGATGCTCTCGCACGCCGAGATCGAGCGCATGAAGCACGAACGCTAGGCTAGGGCGAGTGCCGCGCGCCCAGCCGGCTGAGCTGGTTAAGCTCACTCCGCGTCCTTAAATATCTCCCCCAGCGCGTCCTCCCACACGTCGTCCAGCTTATTGAAGGGCATCTCGACGAAGTCGGCGCTGAGCTTGGCCAGCCACTCCTTGATCGGCGCGTGGGGGAACTTGCGCGCCAGCTTGTCAATGATCTCGTGGAGCTGCGCGTCTATCTCCGCGCTCTTCTGCGCCAGCTCGGTCAGGTCTAGGCCCAGCTTGAACATGTGGTTCAGCCGCACCAGGATGTCGTACCAGGCCTTGTAGTCGTTCTCCACGCTGACCGGCTGGACGCCGTCGCGCTGCATGAACTGTGAGAAGTCATAGGCCGGCACGAGGGCATACATGGCGAAGTACTCCTGGCCCACCTGCTCGGCACGGTCTTCCAGGTATGAACCAATGCTCACGCCACCCTCGTAGTTCGAGAACGAGACGGCGTATTCGGCCAGCTCCTCCTTCATGTGCGGCATCGCGTAGGTGACCGATAGGGTGCGGTGCTTATCAAACGGCACCATCGCATACACGCCGCCCACCGCTGCGATGCGCTTCACGTTCAGCGCCTTGGCCAGGTCGAAGAACGCCTCGGCGTAGCGCTCGACGTTCATGTGCGGCTCGTCGCCCAGGAAGATCAGCAGCCCGCGCTGGTCACCACCCCAGTAGTACACGTCGTTCTGGTAGGTGGTTACCTCCTTGCGATAGCCTTCTTCGAACTTAAAGCGTGGCCGGAAGAGGAATTGCGAGACCGGCGTCTGGAAGAGATAGAAGCCATCTGAACGGATGGTCCCGATCTTCTGCGCCCCCAGTTTCTCCACCAGGTATTTAGGAAGGCCAGAAGATACGTTGCCAGCGTCGGCCCACTGCCGCCAGCCGGCGATCATGTATATCTCCTTCGCTTCCGGAACCTCGCTCAGTACAAACCGCTCATTCATGACTATGACTCTTCCATACAAAAGTTAAAACAATCTTTGCGCCGTGCTTGGCCTATGTTAGCGTGCTGAGCCGGTGGCATACATAGCTCTTCACGTTCACGCACAAGGGCGGGCCGCTCCAATCATGAATGCATCTATCTAGATGCGCCCATCTACAATCGCGCCATGCAAATCGCGATCCTCTCTGACATTCACGGCAATCCTATTGCCCTGGAAGCCGTGTTGCGCGATGTCGCCTCCGCTGGCGGCGCGGACGAATACTGGTTGCTGGGCGACTTCGCAGCGCTCGGCCCCGCGCCGGTCGCCGCCCTGGAGATGGTAAACAAGCTCCCAAAGATGCGGCTGGTGCGCGGCAATACCGATCGCTACTTGTGCGAATGGCAAAACCCGCTGGACGCGGCTGAGCAGATGGCGCGCGCGCCCGAGTCTGCCGCTGGGATTGCTGCCCGCTTGGCGATGCTGTGTTGGGCACAGGGCGCGCTGGCCGCCGCCGGCTGGCTGGACTGGCTGGCCGGGTTAGAACTTGAGCAGCGCCTGACCCTGCCAGACGGGACGCGCGTGCTGTTGGTCCATGCTGCGCCTGGCACCGACGATGGCGAGGGGATTCGCCCGACGCTGAGCGAGGCGCAGATCGCCGAGCGCGTCGCCAACTGCGGGGCTGATCTGATCTTCGTCGGCCATACACACTGGCCGCTGGAGCGCAGGGTGGGCGCAGTGCGCGTGGTCAACCTGGGCAGCGTCAGCAACCCCTGGCCGCCCGACCTGCGCGCGAGCTACTACTTACTGCGCGCTGAAGCGCAGGGCTATGCGTTGGAGCATCGCCGCGTGGACTACGACCGGGCTGCGGTGATCGAACAGCTCGAGCGGGTGAAGCACCCTGGCCTAGAGGTGTTGCGCGCGCACTTTCGCGGCGAGCGGCTCCCGCCGTGGCAGCAGTGAACGGCACACACATCCTCGCGCATCCGATCCGCGCCAAAGGTTGCGCCCTGACCGCGCAAAAGCTAAACTTCCCGTGACTGCTTCACCAGAGGAGACAACGTATGACCAGACCCGTGACGCTATTTACTGGCCAATGGGCTGACTTGCCCTTTGAGACGATCGTAGAGAAAGCCAAATCATTTGGCTACGATGGGGTGGAGATCGCCTGCTGGGGCGACCACTTCGACGTGGAGAAAGCGCTCAGCGACGACAGCTACGTGCGTGGACGGCGGGACATCCTTGAAAAGCACGGCATGAAGTGCTTTGCGATCAGCAACCACCTCGTCGGCCAGGCTGTGTGCGACCGGATTGACGAGCGGCACAAGGCGATCTTGCCGGCCCGCGTGTGGGGCAACGGCGTGCCGTCGGAAGTGAACCGCCGCGCCGCCGAGGAGATGGCCAACACCGCGCGCGCGGCGAAACTCTTCGGCGTCCAGGTGGTGAACGGCTTCACCGGCAGCAGCATCTGGCCGTATGTCTATTCTTTCCCGCCGGTCAGCCCGGCGATGATTGACGCCGGCTACGCCGAGTTCGCCGACCGCTGGAATCCGATCCTAGATGTATTCAAGGAGCACCAGGTCAAGTTCGCCCTGGAGGTGCACCCCACCGAGATCGCCTTCGACATCGTGAGCGCCGAGCGCGCGCTGCAAGCGCTGAATTACAGACCAGAATTCGGCTTCAACTACGACCCCTCGCACCTGGGATATCAGGGCGTGGATTACGTCGGGTTTATCCGCAAGTTCCGCGACCGCATCTTCCACGTGCACATGAAGGATGTGGCCTGGAGCAATGTGCCCACCCAGGCCGGCGTGTTCGGCGGGCACACGAACTTCGGTGATTCGCGCCGCTACTGGGACTTTCGCAGCGTCGGGCGCGGCAACATCAACTTCGACCTGATCATCCGCGCGCTCAACGAGATCGGCTACGAGGGGCCGCTGTCCGTGGAATGGGAGGACAGCGGCATGGATCGCGAGCACGGCGCGATGGAGAGCTGCGCCAACGTGCGGCGTTACGACTTCAAGCCCAGCGCCAGGGCATTCGACGCAGCTTTTGAACGCAAAGCTTAACGGAGAGAGGAGCGAGTACCATGTCAGACGAAGTCGGATTCGTGACCATGGCCGGGCCGCGCGCCGAAGGGCAAGCCCCGACGATCGGCGTGGGCATGCTCGGCTATGCCTTCATGGGCAAGGCCCACAGCAACGCGCTGAAGAAGCTGCCTTACATGATGTATCCACCGGTCGCCATCCCGCGCCTGGTAGCGGTCGCCGGCCGCAATAAGGAAGCCGTCGAGGAAGCGGCCAAGCGCTATGGCTACGAGAAGGCCTACACCGATTGGCGTCAACTCATTGACGACCCCGACGTGCAAGTGTTCGACAACGGCGGACCGAACAACGTCCACGCCGAGCCGAACATCGCCGCGGCCAAGGCCGGCAAACACGTCATCAGCGAGAAGCCGCTGGGGCGCAACGCCGAGGAATGCTGGGAGATGTGGCAAGCCGCCAAAAAAGCGGGCATCAAGCACATGGTGGCGTTCAACTACCGCTTTGTGCCCGCCGTGCGCCTGGCCAAAGAGTTAATAGAGCAGGGCAAACTCGGCCGCATCTACCACTTCCGCGCCTGCTATCTCCAGGAGTGGATCGCCGACGAGAACTTCCCAATGGTCTGGCGGCTGGACAAAAGCATCGCCGGCAGCGGCGCACTCGGCGACCTTGGCTCGCACATTATTGACCTGGCGCGCTTCCTGATCGGTGAACCCAAGAGCGTGATGGCGTTGACCAAGACCTTCATCCCCGAGCGCAACGCCGACGGCAAGCGCGAAAAGGTCACCGTGGACGACGCCTTTGTGGCCGCCGTCGAGTATGAGAACGGCGCGATCGGCACGCTGGAGGCCACGCGCTTCGCCCCTGGCCGCAAGAACTTCAACACGTTCGAGATCAACGCTGAGCGCGGTTCGATCCGCTTCAACCTGGAGAACATGAACTATCTCGAGGTGTTCATGCGCGACCAGCCCAAGGAAATTCAGGGCTTCACCCAGGTGCTGGTGAGCGAGAGCTACCATCCGTTCTGGAAGCATTGGTGGCCGCAGGGGCACATCATCGGCTGGGAGCACACCTTCGTGCACGAGTTTCATCACTTCTTCACGGCCATCGTCAAAGGCGAAGAGGTGAAGCCATACGGCGCCGACTTTGAGGATGGCTACCGCAACGCCGTGATCTGCGACGCGATCTCCCGCAGCGCGCAGGAGCGCCGGCAGGTGGACGTGAAATACGCAACGTGAAAGGCAACCAGCGGCGGGCTGGCCAGTCAGGCCGGCCCGCCGCGCCAAACCAGAGATGATGAGACGCTTGTTGTTAGCAGTGGCGATCGCCGCGTTTGGATTGACTCCATTGCTGGCCCACGCAGCGCCGCCTGCTGTGCGCGGCACACCTGTGCGGCAGGTGTTGGTCCTCGCCCCGCTGAACATCCGCACCGGCCCAGGGACGCACTTCCACGTGGTCGGCCGCTATCACCCCGGCCAGCAGGTCGCCGTCACTGGCATCAGCGACGATTACAACTGGTGGCGGGTGCGCTGCCCGCGCGGCGGGACGTGCTGGATCTCGGCCAAGCCGACCTACACGCTGCCGATCGCCTGGCGGTGAGGGTGCACCGATGAGCAGGCGACAGCCGTGTCGTCCGCCCGTCCTCATCGCTCAACGGTCGCCCAGTGCGCAGTCCGTAGGCGGCTGCTCCCATTGACAAACACATTCTCTACTCACGCCGCTCCAATGTCGCGCGGTATACTCCCGGCGTTCACGAACAGACACCTCAAACACATACGGAGCGCACGATGACACTTGCCGAGAGCATCCAGGCCATGGTGGCGAACTTCAACCCCGCGCTGGCCAAGGGGATCAATGCGGTGATCCAGCTTAACGCGACAGGTGATGGCGGCGGCAGCTATGCGTTGTCCATCGCCGATGGCAAGCTGGACGTCACCGAAGGCGTCGCTGACCAGCCAACGGTCACCATCAACGTGGCAGCGCAAGACTGGGTGGACATCATCGCCGGCCGGCTGGACCCGACCAAGGCCTTTATGAGCGGCAAGCTGCGCATCGCCGGCGACCTCGGCCTGATGATGCGCTTCCAGCGCATGTTCATACCTTCCTAAGCCGGCCAGGATGGAAAGCCCCCTGGACGCGATCGCCGGCGCGTGGCGCACCGATGGACCGGAAGGCGTAGCGAGGTTATGCGCGCCGGATGCTGCGTGGATCGTGGACGGCCAGACCCACGCAGGGCGCGCGGCCATCGCGGCGTGCCTGCGCGCGCTCGGCGATTCACCCGACTCGGTGCGCATCTACGTCCGGCGCGCGTTTTGTGACCTGCGTGAACCCGAATGGTGGGCCGGCGAGTGGGTGATGCGCAGCTCACCGGATGGGCGGCGTTGGCGCGAGATAGAACAAGGCGTCTTGCTCCAGCTCCGGGGCGATCAAATTGCCTATTTGCGCCTCCACAGCGACCAGCGCAGCGTCCGCGAGGTGACGGCGGATGCGCCGCTGCGCGCGGAGCCATGGCCGCCGGCCATACCCGCGCCGGCGCGGGTTATGACCCACGAAGAAATCCTGGCCGTGCACCTGCGCCACACCACCCAGGGTTGGGCGCGCGGGGATGCCGAGACTGTGGTGAGCTGCCACGCGCCGGAAAGCGTGATCCACACCACCTTCGAGGTCGTCCGCGGCCATGATCAGCTCCGCAGGGCCGTGCTGGCTTATCACGAGAACTACGCCGACACGGTCATCACCGTTCACCGCGTCGTATACAGCGGGGAATATCTGGCCATCCACCAAACCTGGACCTGCACCAACCGCAAGACGGGCGTCCGCGCGGGGGACGAGGACTTAAACATCGGCGTGTTGCAGGATGGCAAGTTCTGGCGCTGGCGCGAATACTACGACAGCCGCATCTCGGCCCAGACGCTGGCGCAGACCGTCTTCGGCAGGCCGGGGGCAGCGTGAGCCAGGCTCATCATCGGTAGAGCGTCTGAAACAGCGCCGGCGCGTATGCCTCGACGATCTCGCTGGTGATGGCGCCTGACCGGATGATGTCGCGGTAAAGCCACGCGCTGCGCCGGAATTCGCGCGCTTGCGTCTTCGGGTCCATCGCCACCAACCCAAACTTCATCCGCCATCCCTCTCCCCACTCGAAGTTGTCCACAAAGCTCCAGTGGTAGTAGCCGCGCACGTCGTAGCAGGACTGGATGGCCTGCCATGTGGCGTGCAAATGCTGGATGAGAAACGCCGGCCGCAGGTCGTCGTCGTGATCGGGCAGGCCGTTCTCGGTAATGTAGATCGGCAGCCTGTAGCGCGCCAAATGTCGGACGAAGCGCAGGATGCCCTGGGGGTAGATCTCCCCAAAGTTGAAATCGGTCATCATCACGTCCTGCGGGTAGATCAACAGTTCGCTGAAGAACGTCTCGCGCTTGGTGCGGTCGAACGCGACGCGGTGGCGCGTGTAATAGTTCAGGCCGATCCAGTCCAGCGTGCCGCGCAGCTTGCGTGCGCTGGCCGACGCGCCGCGCCTGAGCACCAGGTGCCACTTCCCGTGGATCAGCGCGTCGAGCACGCTTTGATTGAACATGCTGTTCAGGGCGCGGGCGACGAGCGCATCCAACGGATGGCCGGGGCGCATCGGCTCGAAGTAGCGCATGTGATGCGCGATGCCCACGCGCGCGAGGCGCTGGCTTTGATGAAGCACCTGATAAGCCGCCGCGTGCGCGATCAACATATTGCGCATCACGTTCACCGTGCGAGAGATGTCTTGCACGCCTGGCGGCATCCTGCCACCGGAAAGGTAACCCATCACGGCATAGACGTTCGGCTCGTTGATGGTGCACCATAGGTCGCACAGGTCGCCCAGGGCATGGACCACCATCTCGACGAAGCGGCAGAAGCGCGGCACCACCAAGTCGGCATCCTCCCAGCCGCCGCGCTCCTCCAGCCACCAAGGATTGGTGAAGTGGTGGAGCGTGACCATCGGCTCGATGCCGCGCTGGCGCAGGGCGAGCAGCATGGCACGATAGCGGTCCAGCGCTGCGCTATCGAAGCGGCCCTCGCGCGGCTCAATGCGGCTCCATTCCACCGAAAGGCGATGCGCGTTCAGCCCCAGCGTTACCATGCGGTCGAAGTCGGCTTCCGCGTCGTTCCACCAATTACAGGCCAGGCCGGAGCTATCGCCGTTCATGATGCGGGCATGGGATTGCTCCCAGCGCCACCATTGGTTGTTGGTGTTGTTGCCCTCGACCTGATGCGCGGCGGTGGCCGTGCCCCACTTGAAATCGCGGGGAAAGTGCAAAGCAAACGTGGGCCTGGACATACGCGATGCGACAGGGAATGATAGCGGGGATTCTTATGCGGCCAGGCCGGTGGTCTTGCGCCACCGGCAGGCTTGCTGGAACAACCACCAGCGCAGCGGAGAACGCACGTCCACCCAAGCGCCGATGTAGCGCACGACCTGCCCGCCGAAGCCGCGCTTGAAGCGATACACCCCCCACAGGCCGTCGCTGCGCCGCTCAAAGTTCGCCTCCAGCGTGGCCTCGTCTTCGTCGGGTATCCCCCACAGGTCGTATGTCTTGCAGCCGCGCCGGCGTGCCCAGAGCATCGCCTCCCACTGTAGAAGATAGGTGGGCATCAGTTCGCGCTGCTGGTCGCTGCTTGCGCCGTATAGGTAGATGGCGCGCTCGCCAACCGCGGCCACGACCAGCGCGGCGAGCGGCTGTTGCTGATACTCCGCGATCAGCAGACGCGCCGGCGCGTCCTCGCCTTGGGCGAAGAGGCGCAGGAAGTCCCGGTAGTAGTCAAGCGTATGGATGGAGAATTGGTCGCGCTCGGCGGTCGTGCGCAGCAAGCTATAGAAGAGGGGAGCATCCTCCACGCTGCCCGCGCGCACCGTCACGCCTCGGCGGCGGGCCAGGCCGATGTTGTAGCGCGTCTTCGGCTTCATCGCCGCCAGCATGTCCACGTCCTCGTCCACGTCCAAGTTCACCCAGATCGTGCGGCGCGGCTGCACGCTGAAGTGCGCCGGCTTCAGCCCCAGGCGCGCCAGCAGGCGCTGATCAGAGGGCGTATCCAGCAGATCCGGTTCGACCACAGTGGCGAACACCCTCAGCCTACAGCCCAGGCTGCGCACAGCGTGGAGCGCTGCGGCGGCGCTCGCTTCGTCGTCCCAGTCCACCACCGGCCCATGCGGCACGTAGCCAATGCGGCCTAACCCGTAGGGCAGCGCGCGCATCAACATCATCACCATGCCGATCGGCTGCTCGCGATTGGTGAAGATCGCCGACCAGTTTGCATGCCAGCCGTGCGCTGCCTTCAGCCTTCCCCAGGCGTGGGTTTGCAGCAGATGACCGTGCGGATGTCGTGCGACAAGGGCATCCCACTCCGTTGCGGATAGCTCTCGCAAGCGGGTGTAAGGAGGGAGGTAGCCTGAGCGCATGCTCACGCAGTAAAACATGCGTCGAGATGATGGGCGAACAACATCTCGACTTGAGAATCGGGGAACAGGGATTTGAACCCTGGACCTCTGCGACCCGAACGCAGCGCGCTACCAGGCTGCGCCATTCCCCGCAGTAGAAAGATTATACGACAGTGTATATCTGCGGGAGTGCCGACTTTGGGGTGACTTGGCTCAAAACCGCCGAGGCGCAGAGAAATGACCTTTGCGTCCTCGGCGTCTCTGCGGTGCATGTTTCTTGTATCGCCTTCAAATGGCGCACTCCCGTATCTGCGGTGCATTCACCAACGGGGGCGACGGCACTGACATCGCCCGCCTAGGGTTCGCTGTGAATGCACCCTCCGCGCTGCGGCATCACACGCTCACCATCAGCCGGCGTCGCTCCGCGCACGGCGAAGTATGCTCGCACCAGTCATAAACCACTTGTAGCTCGCCGATCACCACAGCGTTCGCCATCTTGGCCAGCTTGTAGAGCGTGGGTTTCATGTTGTTCACCTCGTGATCCAACCCGCGCTTCATTAGCCATGAGAAGGGCGGAATCTCCGGCACAGGCATAAGCGGCCAGCGCATCAGATTCGAGACCAGCGTCGTCCGTGAGTCCAGAGGTTCCAGGTCAAACCCCCACAACTGACCAAACGGCGGCTTCTTAAAGCCAGGCCCGGATAGCCAGATGAACTGACGCGGAGGGTTGTATACCTGGATATAGGATCGCGTGGGATATTGATACCAGCCGATGCACTGACGCGACTGGAACGCCGAGCCAACCTTCACGGGCGGCGGCGTGATCCACTTCACGTCCATCACCTCACCGCTGCCGGCCAACTCTGGGTGGCGGGTGGGGTCGCTGACGATCGCAAACAGCTCCTCGCACGGCGCTGTGATCAGACCAGTGACAGTCACACTAGGGAATTTCACCTTACATTTACCTCTAGAGAACCTTTCGTTTTGCCGAATCTTCCCCAGCGAAACTGAGACTAGCCTTAGGTTTAGGTTGCGATTTGCATAAGTGAGTTCTAGATAAGTGCATATGGAGAGCTGGCGATCTGTCCCTGGTCGGGATGAGGTACCCCAAGATGTAGGGAGCGTTAAAGCTGCTTGCTCGCCGCGCCGGCCCGTCATACACTCAGAATGACAGGGTGGGGAGGGGTACTGGCAACCCTTGTGCACTTCACGCCACGCACATGCACCCCAAAATCATGAATGCACCCAAGATGTACATCTCGTGTAAGCTAGGCGCATGATACGCACTCGTCAATTTATCCAGATTAAGACAGAACTCCCTGGCCCCAAGAGCCGCGAATTGATCAGCCGGCGCGAGGCGGCTATGCCGGCTGGCTACGGCAAAGCCACCCCGATCGCTGTTCGCCGCGCCCATGGCGCGCTGGTGGAAGACGTGGACGGCAACATCCTGCTCGACTTCGCCGGCGGGATCGGCGTCTTGAACGTCGGCCACACGCCGGAGGAGGTCGTCAATGCTATTTGCCAGCAGGCCAGCGCGCTGATCCACATTTGCGGCTTGGTGGCCACCACGGAACCACACGTGCAACTGGCCGAGACGCTCAACCGCATCGCGCCGATCAGCGGGCCAAAGAAGGCCATGATCGCCAGCACCGGCGCGGAAGCCGTGGAACAAGCCGTTCAGATCGCACGCGCGGCCACCGGCAGGCCAGCGATCATCGCGTTTGAAGGCGCCTACCATGGTCGTACCTTGCTCACCCAGACCCTGACCAGTAAATATGCGCTCTTCAAAAAGGGGTTTGGTCCATTTGCGCCGGAGATCTACCGCGCCCAGTTCCCCTATCTATACCGCACGGCCATTGAGAGCGGGCTGAGCGAAGAACACAAGGAAGCGCTGGTCTGGGAGGCGTTCGAGCGCCTGTTGGTGGCGCACATCATGCCGGAGCACGTCGCGGCTGTGATCATTGAACCGGTTCAAGGCGAGGGCGGCTTCATCCCCGCCCCAGAGACGTTCATGCGCCGGCTGCGCGAGGTGTGCACGCGCTACGGCATCTTGCTGATCGCCGATGAGGTGCAATCGGGTTTTGCGCGCACCGGCAAGATGTTCGCTATCGAGCACTACGGCGTCGAGCCAGACATCGTGGTCATGGCGAAGAGCATGGGCGCCGGCATGCCGATCGCCGCGACGGTTGGCCGCGCGGAGGTGATGGACAAAGTACATCTGGGCGGGCTAGGAGGCACCTACAGCGGCAACCCAGTCGCCTGCGCCGCTGCCCTGCGCGCGATCGAGATCATCGAGCGAGACGACTTGTGCGCACGGGCCGTCCGACTCGGGCAGGTGGCTCGCGAGCGCCTCGAACAAATGCAAGCGCGGTTTGAAGCGATTGGCGATGTGCGCGGCTTGGGCGCGATGTTGGCGATCGAGTTTGTGGAGGATCGCCGCACGCGCCGGCCTATTGCGCCAGAGCGAGCCGTCGCGCTGGTGCAGGACCTCGCGCACAACGGCGTGCTCTCCATCCGTTGCGGCCTCTATTCCAACGGCCTGCGCTTCCTCTTCCCGCTGGTGATGAGCGAAGCGCAATTGCACGAAGGCTTGGATGTGGTGGAAGAAGTCATCGCACGTGCCTTTATGTAACCTTAATGTTGCCGCGTCGGTAATTCATCATGCTTTCACGTTTCGGTGAGAGTATAAGAGTGGAGGAAATCGCCATGAGACAAACACGCTTCCAGTATGCTCTGGTTACTGTCGCAACTGCGCTGACCATGGCTGCGTGCGTGCCTGCGCCGGTCAGCACCCCAGCGCCTACTCAGCCCCCTGCGCCGGCTCAGCCCACCGAGCCTCCTACGCCAACCGCGGCGCCTGCGCCCGCCGAGACGCCCGCCGTTGAACCAACGGCGCCTGCAGAAGCGCAAGTGATCGTCTATCAGATTGACCCAGCTGCCTCAGAAGCCAGCTTCACAATTGACGAGGAACTATTCGGCAGACCCACCACCGTCGTCGGCGTCACTTCCAAAGTCGCCGGCAGCATCAGCGTGGATTGGGGCAATCCTGCCAACACTCAGATCAGCAAGTTGGAGATCGAGGCCGCGGACTTCAAGACCGATGAGGAGCGGCGCAACGGGGCGATTCGCCGCTTCATCTTGCAGACGGATCAGTACCCGAAGATCGAGTTCCAACCGACCAGCATCGAGGGCCTGCCGGCGTCCGCAACGCCTGGCCAGACTTTGAGCTTTAAGGTGACCGGCGACCTGAAGATCCGTAACATCAGCAAGCCGGCAACGTTTGATGTGACGGCCACCGCCGACGAGACCAAAGTGAGCGGTCAGGCCACCACCGTTGTCACACGCGATGCCTACGAGCTTTCGATCCCCTCGGTGCCCGGCGTCGCCAACGTCACGAACGAGGTAACGCTGACGCTGAAGTTCGTCGCAAACAAGCAATAGGCCATTCTTGCTCGTGACCATCAGCGCCACCTGCTATCGGTGGCGCTGATGCGTTTTCTAATCAGCGCAGCGCGCTTAGCGCGGCCAGAGCGACCACCTCGCCGATCTCGCAGAGCGCGCCGTAGGTGTCACCGGTCAAACCGCCCAGCGCCTGCGTCCAGCGCGTCGCCAAGATATGGGTGACCAGCCACACCAGCCCCATTGCGATGCCTGCCCGCAGCCACGCCGACGGCCAATCTGGCGCGCCTGCGCCTATCCCGGAGACCAGGGCCAGAATGACAATCGCCTGAGCAGTGGCCAAAACGAAATCGCGGCGGCGGGCGAAGGCTTGAAAGCGGCGGCCCAAGCCGCCTTCGCGGGCTGGCGGGAAGAAGAAGATGCTGTGGACATCGGCCCAGCGCCCCAGCGTGGTCGAGATCAGCACGGCGCGCGGCCAATGCGTGCCGGCTGCGAGGATGAACGCCACTTTGAGCGCGAAGATCGCGATGAGGGCCAGCGCGCCCATCGCCCCGATCCGGCTGTCCTTCATGATCTCCAGTTTGCGCTCGCGCGGTCGCCAGCTCATCAGCCCGTCGAAGGTGTCGCTCAGGCCGTCGAGGTGCAACCCTGATGTGATAAGGCCGAGGGCGACGACGATGAGCACCGCGTGTGCCGGCCCGTCCCAAAACCACTCGGCTGCCCAGCCAACGAGGCAACCCAAACCGCCGATCAGAAAGCCGACCAGGGGAAACCAGAGCGTCGCGCGCGCGATTGCCCGCTCGTAATCTTCGTCTGTCTTGGCCGGGACGAAGGGCAGTGGGATGAGTGTGAGAAAGCGAATCGCCTCGAAGAAAGCAATCAGCATCCCCGCTCCGATAATGGCGGCAGGTAGTTCAGCACGCGCAGGATCGTGGTGTTCGGGTAACAATCCAGCGCCGAAGCGCTGCCCAGGTCAACGCGCCAGCGCCAGTGTTGGATGAGCGGCACGCCCATCGTCATGCACAGCAGGGCCTGAATTGGCCCAGCGTGCGTGACCACGACCACCCGCAGGCCGGCATACTGCCTGATTAAATCATCCCAGGCCTGGCGCACCCGATCGGCCATGCGCGCCAATGATTCCCCACCTTGGGGTGCATGGTGGAGCGGATCAGCCGCGCGGCGCGCGGCATCTTGCGGATAGCGCTGTAACACCTGGCGATAGGTCAGGCCCTCCCAGTCACCGTGGGCAACCTCGCGCCAGCGCAAATCCGCGGCGAGCGGTAACGGCCGGCCAGCGGCGATCGCTTGGGCGGTGAACTCGGTGCGAGACAGGCCACTATGCACGATCACGTCCACTTGGCGCGGCGCGAAGAAACGCGCCAGGGCCTGTGCTTGGCGCTGACCATAAGGCGTCAGCGGACGGTCGGCGCTGCTTGTGTAGCGATGCTGGCGATTCCAATCCGTCTGGCCATGTCGGACCAACCACACCTTGCGCGGCATTGCGTCGCTCGCTCAAGAGGCACCACCGGGTGAACGTTGGTGCAACACGTCGGCCAAAGCGTGCGCAGCGTCCCAGACGTCAACGTAGCGCACGTAGAGCGGCGCAAAGCCGAAGCGCAGGATGTCGGGAGGTCGAAAATCGCCGATCACCCCGCGCGCCACCAGGGCCTGCATGACCGCTGCTGCGCGTGGATGTGCGTAGGACACCTGGCTGCCACGCCGATGATGATCGCGCGGCGTGAGCAGGCGCAGGCCGCAGCCGGCGCACAGATCGTCCACAAGCGCGATGAATAGGTCGGTGAGCGCCAACGATTTGGCGCGCACCTCGTCCATGGATGCTTCGAGCGCGATGTCCACGCCACACTCCAGCGCGGTCAGGGCGAGGATGGGCGGGGTGCCGCACAACGCCCTGGTGATGCCATCTGCCGGCTTATAGGTGGCTTCGAAAGCGAATGGCTGCGCATGTCCCATCCAGCCTTTGAGCGGTTGCTGAAAATCAGCCTGGTGGCGGCGCGCGACGAAGAGAAAGGCCGGCGCGCCTGGGCCGCCGTTGAGATATTTATAGCCGCAACCAACGGCAAAGTCGGCCTGGGCGCCGGCTAAGTCCAGCGGCACTGCGCCGGCCGAATGCGCCAGATCCCAGATCGTCAACGCCCCCCTCGCATGCGCCTGCGCGGTGAGGGCGGCCATGTCGTGCATCTCGCCGGTGCGATAGCACACGTGGGTGAGCATCAACACAGCCACGTCGTCGTCAATCGCTTCTGCGATCGCCCCACGCTCGACCATCCGCAACTGATGTCGGTTGCCGAGCATCTCGACCAGGCCTTGGGCGATGTAAAGATCGGTGGGAAAGTTCTCGCGCTCCGTGACGATCACGCGGCGTTCGGGGCGCATGGCGAGCGCGGCAAACAGGACCTTGAATAGGTTAATTGAGGTGGAATCGGCGACGATTACCTCGCCTGGCTGCGCCCCGATCAGGCGCGCGATCTTATCCCCGATGCGCTGCGGGAGCGAGAGCCAGCCGGCGCTCTGCCAGGCCTGGATCAGCGCATCACCCCATTCACCACCCAGCACCACGGCCAGCCGCAGGTGGGTGCGCCAGGGCAGCGGCCCTAGCGAGTTGCCATCCAGGTAAATCACCCCATCTGGCAGATAGAAATGTTGGCGGATGCTGGCCAACGGATCGGCAGCGTCCTGTTGGGCAAGCGCTTCGCGCGAAGTCACCTCTTTGAATAATAGCAAAGTGTGTGGAGTGCGGGCCACTCCCGGTGCGTTCACAGTTGGAGGCAAGGCTGATCTCACGCGGAGGCGCGGAGAACGCGAGGGATCTGAAGGCGCAACATCTTTGGTCGCTGCCTAGAAGGCACGCTGTGTTGCCCCTATTGGCGAACGACCCCACTGAACGCCTGACGTCCCCCGAATGTTAGAATCAACAGCGTTCTCTGCGCCATGCGAGTGCCGCTTTCCTGGTTGAAGGACTACGTTGAGATCACCCTGCCGGTCGAGCAACTGGCGGAGAAGCTGACCCTGGCCGGCCTGGAAGTCGAATGCATCGAATACGTCGGCTTGCCGGGCAGCGAACTGCCCTGGGATCGCGACAAGATCTTCGTCGGCCAGATTTTGGAGGTGACGCGACACCCGAACGCAGATCGCCTGCTGCTCGCCACGGTGGACTACGGCGCAGCTCAGCCGATCACCGTGGTCACCGGCGCGCCCAACATCCGCCCCGGCGACCGAGGGCAGAAGGTGGTGCTGGCCTTGCGCGGCGCGCACCTCTACGACGGCCACAAGCCCGGCAAAGCGATCATGGTGCTCAAGGAAGCGACGCTGCGCGGCATCAAAAATGATTCGATGGTGTGCAGCGAGAAAGAGCTGGGGCTGAGCGAAGACCACGAGGGCATCCTGATCCTGCCGGACGACGCGCCGGTGGGGGCGCCACTGGCCGACTACCTCGGCGACGTGGTGTTGGAGATCGCGATCTTGCCGAGCTTTGCGCGCGCCGCTTCGATCATCGGCGTGGCCCGCGAAGTGGCCGCCCTCACCGGCCAGACCGTGCGCTACCCGGCCATGGACTTCGTGGCTGAGGGCGATCCCATCGAGGGCCAACTCAGGATTGAAATACGCGACCCCGAGCGCAACCCGCGCTTCACCGCCAGCATCATTCACGGCGTCACCCTCGCCCCCTCGCCTTTCTGGATGCGCCGCCGGCTGACGCTCTGTGGCATGCGGCCGATCAACAACGTGGTGGACATCTCCAACTACGTGATGCTGGAGCTGGGCCAGCCGACGCACGCCTTCGACCTGGACGCCGTGCGCGTTGGGCCGAGCGGCACGCGCACCATCATCACCCGACCGGCTGAGGCGGGAGAAACCCTGCGGACGCTGGACGGCCAGTTGCGCGCGTTACAAGCGGGCGACATTTTGGTGTGCGATGAGATCGGCCCGCTTAGCTTGGCCGGCGTGATGGGCGGCGCAGAGAGCGAAGTAAAGGAGACCACGCGCAACCTGCTGTTCGAGGTGGCCGCCTGGGACAACATCAGCATCCGCAAGACGGCCCGCCATCACAACTTGAGCAGCGAGGCTGCTTATCGCTTCGCGCGCGGGGTTCATCCGTCGCTGGCGATCCCGGCCCAGCAGCGCGCCTTGCATCTGCTCCAGCGATACGCCGGCGGGGTGATCGCCCGCGGCATCTTGGACGCTTATCCCTCGCCCGCGCGCAAGGTCACGGTGGCGTTGAACCTGGAGCGCGTGAACCGCCTGTTGGGCGCGAACATCCCCTTCGAGGAAATGGGCCGCATCCTGCGGGCGCTGGAGTTCGACGTTCAACCAGATCGCAATGCGCCCGCTGTGGTGCAGGTGACGGCGCCAGAGCATCGCCTGGACATCGAAGGCGAGCACGATCTGATAGAGGAAATCGCGCGCATTCACGGCTACGACCGTCTGCCGGAGACGCTGATGCGCGACGAGCTGCCCGCGGCGCAGGGCGAGCCTATGTTTGAATTTGAAGAGCAGGTGCGTGACCTACTGGTGGATGCCGGCCTGCAAGAGGTGGTGTGCTACCGGCTGACCACGCCGGAGCAGGAGGCGCGCTTGTTGGCCGCCGACGCGCCGGGGGCAGCGCCGGCGTATGTGACCCTGGCCAACCCGCTCAACCCGGAACGGACGGTCATGCGCCGCACGCTCCTGCCCGGCCTGCTGGAGGTGTTGGCCAGCAACCTGCGCCACAACAGCCCGCGGATTGCGCTGTTTGAAGTTGGGCCGGTTTACCTGCCACAGGCAGAGGGGCAATTGCCAGATGAACAACCGCGCCTGGCGATCGCGCTGAGCGGCGCGCGCCATCGGCCCTCCTGGCGCAGCCGCGACGGCCAGATGGACTTCTACGACCTGAAGGGCGTGGTCGAGTTCCTGCTCGATGGCCTGCACGTGGACGAGGTGTCCTACGAGCCGGCGGCGCACCCCAGCTATCATCCGGGCCGTTCGGCGGTCGTGCGGGCGTGTCGCTCGCCCCACCCTGTGCTGGGCATATTCGGCGAGCTACATCCGGTGGTGCGTGAGCGCTGGGACTTGCCGGTTGATCGGCCAGTGTTGATCGCCGACTTTGACCTGCGCGCGCTGCGCGAGGCTGTAGCCGGCGAGCGAACCATCCGCGACCTGCCACGCTTCCCCGCTGTGGTCGAGGACCTCTCGATTATTGTGCCTGAGACGATGAGGGCAGCCGAGGTGATCCAGGCCATCCACCGGGCAGGCGGCGCGCTGCTGTACGCAGTGCGCCTGTTCGATGTCTATCGCGGCGAGCAGGTCGGGACGGGCAAGAAGAGCCTGGCCTTTTCGCTCACCTATCAGGCTGAGGATCGCACGCTGACGGACAAGGACGTGGAGAAGGTGCGCGCCCAGATCATCCGCGCGCTGGAGGGGCAGCTTGGGGCGATCGTGCGCCGCTGAGGCGCTCGCGCGTGCGCCGGCTGGCCGGGAAGCAGGCCAATGATCAATCGCAGCGGGCCGGCGCTCTTCGCCCTTGTGGGGATATTCCTGATATGCGCCTGCGCCTGTTGCGCCGCAGGCGCAGGCGGCTTGACCTGGCTCACCATCACGACACTGGGTGACTCGTTCCAAGAGCTGCTGCGAAGTGCGCTTGGCGAAGACGCGCAGATGGAGGAGGCCGAAGCAGCGACGCCAGAGGCCATCCTGCGGCCGACCATCTCACCACTGTCATTAGATTCAGTTGAGGACCCCATCGCGCGCATCACCGCGGCGAGGTTGCCCCGCGAAGACCTGGCCGAGCTGGCCATCCGCTTTAAGGGCGTCCCTCCCGACGCGGCGCGGGTGAATTGTCCGGCGCTGGCGCCGGGCTACGACGTCGGCGCGACGCGCACCTTTACCTTGAGCAACGCCGACACGGACGAGATGTTTGCAATAGAGGCGCGCCTGGAGCATAAAGGGGAGCACGTGTACATGTGGGTGCAGAGCGCGCCGGAGCGCGTGCGGCTGGCCCAGGCGAAGCTAAGCCGCGCCGCGCAAATCTTCGATCAGCAGATTTACCCGCGCACGCGCGCGTTCTTCGGCAGCGAGGCGCAGCCGGGGGTGGATTGCGATTTGCGCATCCACGTTGTGCACGCCAAAGGGATAGGGCGCAGCGTCGGCGGATACTTCTCGGCGCCCGATGCCTATCCGCGCGCCGTGCGCAGCGACTCAAACGAAGGCGAGGTCTTCATCATGCACGCCGAAGCCGGCTACAACGGGGCCGACCCCGGCAGCGAGACCTATCTGAGCACGCTGGCGCACGAGTTCCAACACATGATCAGCTTTCATCAGACCCACGCGCCGGAGTTGTGGTTGGAGGAGGGCGCAGCCCAGTTCGCCGAGCGCTTGAATGGTTACGAAGAGGCCATCACGACGATTTACGACTTCGCGGCTGCGCCGCACACCCAGTTGAACGCCTGGCAGGACAGCAGCGCGGGCGGCAACGGCGCCAACTACGGGGCCAGTTATCTCTTTTGGGCTTATATCTATGATCGCTTTGGTGAGGAGATCACGCGCCAGTTCGCGCGCTCGCCCGAACGCAGCACGCGCGCCCTGATGGACATCCTCGCCGCGAACAACGTGGTCAACCCCGATACCGGCGGCCGGCTGAGCTTTGAAGATCTTTTCGCGGATTTCGTCATCGCCAACTACATGGGCAAGGAGGTCATCGAGGTTGACAAGCGCTTTCATTACACTACGGTGCGCGTGCCGCCGATGACCGTACATGCTTCGCTCGCGGTGCGCGACTATCCGTTTTTTATCCGCCAGCGCCTGGCCCAATTTGGGACGCACTATTACAAACTAGAGGGCGAGTCGCCGGTCACGGTGGTCTTCACCGGCTCAACCGCGGTCGCGCTCCTGCCCACCGATCAGGCAGATGGGATGTTTTGGTGGTCAAACCGCGCCGACGTCAGCAACCCGCGCTTGACGCGCGCCGTGGACCTGACGGACGTCTCAGGAGCGACGCTGACCTATCGGGCCTGGTACCGCCTGGAGCGCAACTACGACTATGCTTACGTGACGGTCAGCGCCGATGGTGGCCGCACGTGGGCGATCCTGTCGCCCACCTCCTGCACCCGCGAGAACCCGCAGAACGCCAACCTCGGGTGTGGCTACAACGGCGCGTCGGGCGGGGACGACGATGCCCCGCGCTGGCTGAACGAGCAGGTCAGCCTGGATGAATTCGCCGGCCAGCGCATCCTGCTGCGCTTTGAGATGGTGACCGACGCCGCGATCAATCGCGAAGGGCTGGCTATAGACGACATCGCCATCCCGGAGATCGGCTTCTTCGACGACGGCAGCGTGGAGCAGGGATGGGAATCGGAGGGCTGGGTGCGCGTCGGCAATTTGCTCCCCCAGCACTGGCGGGTTCAGGCGATTGTCACGCAGCGCGACGGCCAGCGCCGGCTACAGCGATTGTCGCTGGTGGATGGCATCGGACAGATGACATTTGACTTTGCGCAGGACGTGCGCAGCGTCGTGCTGGCCATCTCGCCCGTCACGCAGGTCACGACCGAGCCGGCTGCGTACGAGCTACACATATTGCACGACGGACGATGAAATATGAAGCTGGTCACTTTTGAAATGGATGGGAGGATGGGCAGCGGTGCGCTCCATCCCGACGGTGGCATCGTTGACCTCACGGACCTGGGCGGCGTGTTGGAGCTGCTCACAAACGCCGAAGCGCGCATGGCGGCCGAGCGTCGGTTGGCCGACCCAGCAGGCAAGCGGTTGACGCAAGGGCTGCGCTTGCGGGCGCCGCTCACGCCGCGCGCCTTCATTTGCATTGGGTTGAACTACATGGACCACGTCAAGGAAAGCAACGCGCGCGTCCCGGCCCGGCCGGTGGTGTTCGCCAAGTGCCCAAACGCGCTGGCCGGCCCGGACGACGTCATCACCTGGCATGCGGATGTCACCCAGCAGGTGGACTGGGAGGCCGAGCTGGGCGTGGTGATCGGCCAGCGATGTCACCGCGTGGCCAAAGCGGAGGCCTTGCGCTATGTGGGCGGCTACACCTGCGTCAACGACCTGAGCGCGCGGGATATTCAGCTTACCGACAGCGCCGGTCAGTACACGCTGGGCAAGACGCTGGACGGCTTCTGCCCGATCGGCCCTTGCCTGGTGACTGCCGACGAGATCCCCGACCCGCAGAACTTAACCATTCGCTGTCTGGTGAATGACGAAGTGAGGCAGCATTCCAACACCCGCGAGATGATCTTTGGGGTGGCCGATCTGATCGCTCACCTGAGCCGGTTCATGACGCTGATGCCTGGCGACCTGATCGCCACAGGCACGCCGCCCGGCGTCGGCATGGGCATGAAGCCGCCTGTTTGGCTGCGGGATGGCGATCGGGTGACCGTGGAGATCGAGGGCATCGGCGCGCTGACGAATATCTGCTGCGTGTTGTGAAGACAGGGTGCATCCACAGCTAGGAGCTGGGTGGGCGACGGCAGTGCCGCCGCCTACCCCCGTAAAACAACTTTTGCCAACTATCAACTCGCGAGCGGTCGCCCCTATCGGTGAACGCGCCCGAAGATAAGGCGCGTTATATAATCCCCTAACTTCCAGCCACTTCGTTCTCTCTTCAGCGCAGCCCAGATGAATTTCTCGATCAAAGAATGGCGGGTGTTAAAAGGTGAGTGTTATGACCTGCGGTCATTGGCGAGTGCGCTACAGCCTGGTTGTGATGGGTTTAATTGCCTCGCTGGGTTTGGTCGGCTGCGGCAGCGGCTTTGGCAACCTGTTGAATCGTCGCGTGACGCCGGCTGCGCCGGTGGATGTGTCACCAAAGGTCGCAGCCCAGCTACGCGACTTTGACTTTGCCGTACAAAGTCTGCGCGAATCGTATCTGCGCGCAGATGCGTTGGATGAGCGCTGGCGTGTTCTGGTCGAAACCTCGCGCGCGCGCATTGCCTATGGCGATGGAGGCGATCAGTTGCTCATCGAGAGTCTGCAGACCCTCCTGGAGGGTTTAAAGGATGAGGACGTTCTGCTCCTTCCGCCGGCGCTGCCGCAGACAACCGCCACGTCCACTTTAACCTATGGCGGCATCGGCGTGCTGGTTGACCTGCCACAGGAGGGCAGGGATCGCCTGTTGATTTTGAGCGTGTATCCTGACTCGCCGGCCGATCGCGCTGGTCTTAAACCGCACGACGCAATCATTGCCATCGAAGGGAAACGGGTGACCTACGCTGAGCGCGACATCTTGATCCCTAAGCTGCGCGGGCAGGTCGGCAGCCGAGTGACGGTCACCGTGCGCACGCCAGGCCGGGTGCCCCGGGACGTAACTTTAACTCGCCAAGCCATCGTCCCAAAGCGGGTGTTTGAATACAAACGCGTGTCTGGCACGAACATCGCCTACATCGCGCCCGATGCATCTCAGCTCAGCACCATGCGGGCGGATACGGTCAATGCGCTGCGCGATCTGACGACAGATCAAGACCTGAACGGCCTGGTGCTCGACCTGCGGATCATTCGCGGCAACGATTTCCCGCTAGAAGATATGCTCAGCCTGTTTGTCAACGGACAGGTAGGCGTGGTGAAGACGCGCAGTCAGAAAAAGGTCATAGAGGTCGCCGGCAAGAGCATTGGCGGTTCACAAGAGGTGCCGATGGTCGTGCTGGTCAGCGAGATGACCAGCGGACAAGCTGAGGCGTTCGCCGGCCTGCTCCAAGACTTGGGGCGCGCCTGGGTCGTCGGCAACCGCACGCGCGGCCTACTGGCCGAGTTCACCACGACCACGCTGCCGGCTTCGCGCTTGCGGCTGCAAATCCCCACCGGCGATTACCAAAGCGTGAAAGGGGTGTCTTGGCGCGGCCAGGGCATCACTCCCAATCTGCTGTCAGAAGCAACCTGGGAAGATTTCACCGCTGAGAACGATGTCCACCTCAAGCAAGCGATAGAACTCCTCACTTCGCCCTAGAGATCAGGGGGCCCCTGCTGTGCTTGTTGTAGGTTCGTAGCCGTTGGCTTCGCCCGAAGTGTGATGCTCGTCCCTGCTCAGGCTGCTCTTTGCCGGGTTGAGCAGCGTGCGGCATAAAGGGTTCTCGCAACCCGGACAACGCAGTTTGTATTGTGAGGAATGTATGCGACTGCTGCGCAGATGTTCAGCGACGATTTGGGCCAGGGCGCGGGCAAAGCGCGGGTCGTCGTTTAGGGCCGGCGCACGCTTGAAATTAGCGATGCCCACTTCGTGGGCCAGCTCCGCAAACTCGATGTCAATCTCGTGCAGCGTCTCGATGTGATCGCTGGTGAATGCTATTGGGATGACCAGCACGTTGCGGCGGCGCTGCGCGCCCAGATTGCGAATCACCTGCTCGGTGCTCGGCCCCAGCCATTTGAACGGTTTGATCTCAGACTGATAGGCCAGCAAGAACTCGTGCGAGAAGTTCAAGCGCTGCATGACTGCCTGCACCGTGGCTGCGACCTCTTGGGGATAGGCGTCGCCTCGTTCGACTACGCTCAGGGGGAGTGAATGGGCGCTGAAGAGCAGCAACACTCTATCCCTCTCTGCCGGCGGGAACTGCGCCAGGCCCTCGCAGATTTTGCTGGCTATGGCTTCGATAAATGCGGGATGCGTGGGCCAGCGGTCAATCAGGCTCCAGGCAAACGCATCGCGCAGCCCCAGCCGTAATATCTCTCGCCATAGCTCGTTCAGACTCGCGCCGGTGGTGCTACAGCTCCACTGCGGATACTGGGTGAACGCCACGGCACGCCGCACGCCGTCCGCCTTCATTTGATGCAGCGCGTCAGCGGTCAGCGGGTCGGCGTAGCGAAATGCGATATAGAAGCGGTGCGGGGCTGTCTCTGGCGAGATCTGATCCAGCCACTTCACCATCTGCTGGCCCTGATGCTGCGTCCATTGGTAGATGGGTGAGCCGCCGCCAATTTGGGCGTACTTCTTCTGTATCTTGGGCGTGCGCCGGCGCGCAATAAACCTGCCGAGCCACTCTTGAAAGGGCAGTGGGATCAGCTCGCGGTCGAGGAACATGCGCTCTAGATACGGCCCAACGTCGTCCGTGGTCTGCGGGCCGCCCAGATTCAGCATCAAAATCGCGGTCGGTCCCGTCGGGCTTTTGCTGTGATGACCGTTGAGGGATGGCGAGATCTGAATGATTGGGTCAGGCGTAGACATCGCTTCTTGAGCATATTCTGCGGGACAGATATAAATGGCAGGTGAGGAATCAACGACAGGGGCAAGCGCGATAGCTAGCTCGCTGCGCAGTCCTCGAATCGCAGGCCGTGACCGCGCACAGTGACGATGTACTCGTGATGGGGGTCATACTCGGCGATGCGCTCGCGCAGGCGGCGCACCAGGGCATCAAGTGCCTGTTCGCTGGCGATGTGGTCTGTGCCTCCCCAGATATGTTGAGTTATCTGTGCCCTCGATACCAGGCCGCCTTGCGCTTCCATCAGCACCTCCAGCAGGCGGTACTGCTGGAGCGAGAGTGGGGGAACGATCTCCTCGCCGGCCACGAAGACGCGCCGGCTTTGCTTGTCCAGGTAAATACCACACGTCTTGACCGGCTTTGCCTGGTTGAGCGAATACGCATCAAGTGGCGCGGTCTCGTCGCTGCCGACAAACACCAGCTTGATGCTGAAGGCCAGGACGATCTCATCGCCGTCTTGTAGCAGGTGCGGTTCGCTCAGCAAGCTGCCGTTCACGCAGGTGCCGTTCTTGCTGCCCAGGTCGGTGAGCATAAAACCGGTCGCAGTGCGCTCGATCTTGACGTGGCGGCGCGATACCTCGCGGTCTGGGATGACCAAGTCGCAGGCTTTGGCTTCCCGACCGATGACCACCGTATCGCGGTCAAGTAGCCAGCGCTGACCGGCGAAACGGCCACTCTCAATGATGAGCATGGGGGCATCTTGGCTCATCTTGGCTTAATTTTAGCCACCATTGTAAACAAACGGGAGTGAACCAATAAGAAGAGGTTTAATTCTCTAGAAGACCAGTCAGCCATCCAGGTGTGCAGTGCCAGTTCTGCGGCAGCCAAGAGGTGCGCAAAGCACTCGCAGTGGCTCGCAGAAGTATGAATGCAAGCGATGTGGACAGAAGAGCACGCCTGAGTCAAAACCCAGAGGACACAGCGCTGCTTTGTATCGCAGCTTGTCCGCCGAACACGAGGATTTGCCAGGAGAGCTTCCATTGCCCTCTTCGTACACTGCTGGAACGCTCGGCAGTTGTTTAGACAGCGTTGTCTCAGATACCATCGTGGCCTCTCTAAGCTTATATCACTCCGAATTTGAGCACTCCCAAAAAAGGGTGCATTCACAGTTCGGGGCAAGGCCGATCTCACGCGGAGACGCGGAGAACGCGAAGAATTTGAAAGTACAGCATCCTTGGTCGCTGCCTGGAAGGCGCGCTGTATTGCCCCCATTGGTGAATGCACCCCCAAAAAATAGGACGTGCTATAATCTAGCTATTCGCGGGAGTAGCTCAGGTGGTAGAGCATTTGCTTCCCAAGCAAAGGGCCGCGGGTTCAAATCCCGTCTCCCGCTCTCACGGCAGGCAATAGATGCCTGCCGTTTTTGTTAATCAACCTTTGGCGCGTATCTCTTTGAGCCAACCCACGCTCACGCTCACCCAACGTTTGCTTATCCACGAAAAAAGCCGTCAGGATGTTCTCCTGACGGCTGATGCTTTATTCTCTACGGCGATACGTGATTACCTAAGGCTGGGCGGCAGGATGACCGTGTCAATCACATGAATCACGCCGTTGCTGGCCGCGATGTCCGTCTGGGTCACCTTGGCGT
>Ga0209809_1000965_pt1 | contig 24652 bp, 19 predicted proteins | sample YNPMSTMetaG_FD_186172 | JGI IMG/M metagenome (GOLD analysis project Ga0209809, IMG submission 186172) | Anoxygenic and chlorotrophic microbial mat microbial communities from Yellowstone National Park, USA - YNP MS-T MetaG (SPAdes) (version 2) ...
GGGGAGAGAAGGGGGGCCAGGGGGGATGAGAGGGGTCAATGGGAAGTCGCCGGGAGCGTCTTCCATCCAACCATCAGGTAGCCAGACCCCCATAGTGGGATGTCTGAACGAATTTCTTAAAGTTCATAAGCGTCGGGCTGATTCTATACAAAGCCCCTTCGGGTCTCCAAACAGCCCGCAGGGCTTTGCTGAATCAGCCCGACGGTTTACCGTCGGGCTGAAATGCTGACCATCTGCCCGTTGGTCATTCCGTCATTGGTCATTTTCTCATTGGTCATTCTGTCATTGGTCATTTGTCATTGGTCATTCCGTCATTAGTCATTGGTCATTTCCCCATTGGTCATTTCCCGCTTGCCCTCTCCTGCCCTTCGGCATATAATACGGGCTGTATTCCGGAGACCATTGGGGGAGCAGAATGACGCTGGTCTACGGGGCCATCGCGTGGCTGGCGGGTATCGCGCTGGGCAAGGCCCTCCATCCGCCCTGGCAGGCCCTCCTGCTCCTCGGACTGGCGGCCATCGTCGTCGGGATTGGCTGGCGGGATCAGCCCCCCATCCGCTCCTTCTGCGCCCTCCTCCTGGTGGCCGCGCTGGGGGCAGGACGGCTCCTCGTCGCCCTCCCTCGCCTTCCCCCCAACGCCCTGGCCCACTACAACGACGTCGGCCCCGTCCTCATAGAGGGGACCATCGCCGCCGCGCCGGACGAACGGGATACCGTCACCCGCGTGCGCCTGCGGGCCGAATCCCTCACCCTCCCCGACGGCCAGCGGGTCCCCGTCCAGGGAACCGCCCTGGTCTACCTCCCCCGCTACCCCACCTTCGCCTACGGCGACCGGTTGCAGGTTACCGGCCTCCTGCAGACCCCGCCCGAATTCGCCGACTTCTCCTACCGCGAGTACCTGGCCCGCCAGGGAATCTTCTCCCTCGTCCGGCGGGCCCAGGCCGTCCGGGTGGGGAAGGGGACGGTGAACGTCCTCCAGGCCGTCCTCCTCTCCTTCCGGCAGCGCGCCCAGGCGGTGATCGGCCGCATCCTCCACGAGCCGGCCGCATCCCTCCTGACCGGCATCCTCCTGGGGGTGGAGGGCGGCATCCCGAAGGACGTCAATGATGCCTTTGCCGCCACGGGCACCAGCCACATCGTCGCCATCAGCGGGTTCAACATCGCCATCATCAGCGGCCTCTTCTACCAGGTCTTCCGCCGCTGGTTCGGACCCCGACGGGCCGTCTGGCCGTCCATCGCGGGCATTGCCCTCTACACCCTGCTGGTGGGGGCGTCGGCGTCGGTGGTGCGGGCCGCCGTCATGGGCATCCTCTACCTGGTGGGACGAAACCTGGGCCGCCCCACCTACGTCCCCGCCTCTCTGGCCGCCGCGGCGGTCGGGATGACCCTCTGGAACCCCCTGGTCCTGTGGGACGTCGGATTCCAGTTGAGTTTCGCCGCCACCCTGGGACTGGTGCTCTACGTGGACCGGTTCCAGCGCGGGACCCTCCGTCTCCTGACCCGTGTGACCTCCGAGGAGCAGGCCCGGCAGGCCATGGGCCTCCTCTCCGATGCCCTGCTGGTCACCCTGGCCGCACAGATTGCCACCCTCCCGTTGACCCTCTACTATTTCCGCCGCCTCTCCCTCGTCTCCCTCCTGACCAACTTCCTGATCCTTCCGGCGCAGCCCGCGGTGATGATCTGGGGCGGACTGGCGACCCTGGGTGGGTTGCTCTGGCTTCCCCTGGGGGAGGTCCTGGGCTGGGTGGCCTGGCTCTTCCTGACGTACACCATAGAGGTCGTCCGGTGGGCGGCCGGCATCCCCTACGCGTGGGTGGACGTGGGCCGGATGACGGCGGCGGGGACGTGGGCCCTCTACGGCGGAATCGGCGCGCTCACCGCCGTTGCGGACCCCCAGATGCGGGCCCGTCTGCGCGCCCTCTGGGGCAGTCTGACGGGGCGCCTGAGCGACCGTCTCCTGCTGGGCACCGCCGCGCTCCTCCTCCTGCTGGCGGGGGTTGCCCGCTTCTCCCTGCCCGACGGCCAGTTGCACGTCGTCTTTCTGGACGTGGAGGGCGGGGACGCCGTCTTCATCCGCACCCCGTCGGGGCGGCAGGTACTGGTGGGCGGAGCGCCCGGGACAACGGGGCTCCTTTCTGCCCTGGGCCGCCGGATGCCCTTCTGGGACCACGACCTGGACCTGGTCGTCCTCACCCGTCCCGCCGACGACGTCCTGCCGGGCCTGATCGCGGTGCTGGAACGGTACCCGGTCCGCCACCTGATCGCCCGCGACGAGGACTGCGCGGGCACCCTCTGCGGCCACTGGCGGCGGGTGGTCTCGGAGAGCACGCGAGCGGTCTGGCGGGGGGAGCGGGGCCTGCAGATGACCCTGGACGACGGGCTTCTGCTCACCGTCCTCCACCCCGGCCCCCTCCCGCCGACGGGTCGGGATAACTCCGTCGTGGTGCGGCTGGACTACGGGTCGGTCTGTTTCCTGCTGACGGGGGACGTGGGGAAAGGCGGGCAGGAGGCACTGGTGGACGCGGGGGCGTGGCTGCGCTGCGACGTCCTGAAGGCGCCGCAACACGGGGGGACTCCAGCCCTGACGGACCGTTTCCTGAAGTGGGTGGACCCCGAAGTGGTGGTCGTCCCGGCGGGGGACCTCTTCGCGCCGGAGCGTCCGGCGGCGGACCAGCGGCTGGGAGATGTGCGGGTCTATCGGCTCACGGACCGGGGGACGGTGGAAATCGTCAGCGACGGAAACCGCTATTCAGTCGTCAGCCGGTAGTGGTCAGCCGTCAGCCGTCAGTGGTCAGTGGTTAGCCGTCAGCCGTCAGTCGTCAGCCGTCAGCCGTCAATCGTCAGCGGTCCGTCGTCTGTCGTCCGTCGTCCGTTCACGGCCCCACTGTGATGTAATCCCGGATGGCCGCAAAGATCGCCTCCCCGATGCCCGAGACCCGCATCAGGTCCTCCGGGGTCTTGAAGGGCCCGTACATCTCCCGGTAGGCGACGATGCGCTGGGCCAGTGAAGGTCCCACGCGCGGGAGTTGTTGGAGTTCCTCCACCGTGGCCGTGTTGATGTTGATGCGCGGGGCGGTGGACTCCGTGCGGGTGGGGACGCCTTCGGAGAGGGTAGGGACGGGGTTCTCCTCCCCCTTCCGGGGAACATAGACCTGCTGCTGGTCGGAGAGTTCGCGCGCCAGGTTGATGCGGTCCAGGTCGGCCTCCGGGGCGGGCCCCCCGGCGGCCCGGATCGCGTCCCGCACCAGACTCCCAGGCGGGAGCAGGTAGACGTCCGGCGCCTGCACCGCTCCGGAGACGTAGACCCGCAGGGGCGCGGGGGTGGGTGTGGGGGTGGGGGTGGGGGTGGGCTCCGGGGTGGTCACCGTGATGGGCTGGCCGCGGGGATGGGGGGTGAAATAGCCGATCAGCGCGCCGACAATCAGGCTGAGGACCGAGCAGAAGACCAGCAGACTGCGGGAAGATACGGACGGCCCCACTGCATCTTCCTCCCTGATGGACGATGGACGACAGACCACAGACCACAGACGACGGACGACCGAAGGGTAGCACAGGCTGTCAGCCTGTACCGGCCTGGCGGCCGGCGCTACACGGGTGACAGTAGCACAGGCTGTCAGCCTGTACCGGCCTGGCGGCCGGCGCTACACGGGTGACAGTAGCACAGGCTGTCAGCCTGTACCGGCCTGGCGGCCGGCGCTACACGGGTGACAAGGGTAGCACAGGCTGTCAGCCTGTACCGGCCTGGCGGCCGGCGCTACACAGGTGACAGTAGCGCAGGCTGTCAGCCTGTACCGGCCTGGCGGCCGGCGCTACACGGGTGACAGTAGCACAGGCTGTCAGCCTGTACCGGCCTGACGGCCGGCGCTACACCGGCCCAGTAACGCAGGCTGTCAGCCTGTACCGGCCTGGCGGCCGGCGCTACACGGATAACAAGGGTAGCGCAGGCTGTCAGCCCAATAGCACTGACTTTTCGTGGCTTTAGCCTGTGGCGTAGGCTTTGGCCTGTGGCGTAGGCTTTAGCCTGCGAAAAAGTTTGCCTACGTCTTGTGTTTATTACGGCCGCTCTTTGCCCGACGGTGAACCGTCGGGCTCAATCTACAAAGCCCCTTTCAGGGGCTAAAAAAGCCCGAAGGGCTTCGTATGGCGGCAGTCCTTCTACGGCCAGGTCCACATCCGAAAAATCACGGTCAGCAGTATCTCCGGCCAGGGAACCGAAGAGCACCACCCGGCGAGCCCCGAACCGTTCTTTCAACAGAGCCGCGCACGCTTCGGCGGCCCGAAGTGCTTCCTCACGCCGTCCTTCGCGGGTCATCCTCACTCCCCAAATGATCCCGTCGTACCCGGTACAGAATCTCCTCCAGCATCCTCCGGTTCATCTGGATGAGGTCCGCCACCAGACCGATGAGACAGACCTGGAAGCCCACGATGGTCAGGATGGCGGCCAGGATGAGGGATTGGACGTGGCCGCTGCCCTGACTCTGTAGGTAAAAATAGAGAAACCGCAGGCCCAGGGCCAGTCCTCCGGCGATGAGCACGCCCCCCACCGTCGTGAAGACCCGCAGGGGACGGTACATCGTGTAGAACCGGACAATGGTGACAGCGGAGAGGGCCAGGAACGAAGGGATGCTGCGGATGAGGCGGGACGGTCGGGTCTGGGGGTTGGTGCGCACCGGGACGTAGACGACCCGCATTTTGCGCGCCCCGGCCTGGATGAGGGTCTCCAAGGTGTAGGTGTAGTCGCTGAGGACGGTGAGGCGCAGGGCGGCCTCGCGGCTGAGGGCACGGAAGCCGCTGGTGGCGTCGGGGATGGGGATGCCGGCGGCCCGTCCCACGACCCAACTGCCCCACTTCTGGAGCCACCGCTTGAGGGGGGAGAAGTGCTCCAGCGCGGCCACCCCCCGGTCACCCACCACGATGTCGGCCTGGCCGTCCACGATGGGCCGGACCAGCCGGGCGATGTCCTCCCCGCGGTACTGGTTATCGGCGTCGGTGTTGACGATGATGTCGGCGCCCAGGCGGAGCGCCGTCTCCAGGCCGGTGGAGAACGCTGCTGCCAGCCCCTGGTTCTGCTTCAGCCGGACGACGTGGTCGGCCCCCGCTTCCCGCGCCACCTCGGCGGTGCGGTCGGTAGAGCCGTCGTCCACCACCAGCACCTCTATCCGGTCCACCCCCGGCAGGGAACGGGGCAGGTCGCGCAGGGTCTGGGGAAGGGTGGCTTCTTCGTTGTAGGCGGGAATCTGGATGATGAGTTTCACAAGGGAATGACCAATGACGAAATGACCAATGACAACTGTTCAGCCTCACCCCTCCCCCCAGCGGCTTCGCCGCTACCCCCTCCCCTCTCCTGACCTTTGGTCAGGAGAGGGGAGGGGGTGCCGCCGCAGGCGGCGGGGGTGGGGTGAGGAAGCCTGAATAGTTACGACCAATGACGAAATGACCAATGGAGTGGTCCGTGGGGGATTCTACCACGAGGAGGGGGTTCTGTCAACGATAGTTGTAGGACAACTGCGAGTAGTTGTCCTGCAACGCGGCCAGGCCCGAAGAAATTGGAACACACCCGGCGTAGAGCGCCTCCAGCCGGTCCACGTGCTCCTCCATGGTCATCGGCGGGCGGACGCCGGCGCGCAGGCGGGGGAGCAGGTCGGGCTCATCCAACAGTCGCTGCATCGCGGCGCGCCAGGCCGCGACGTCGCCCGGGGGCAAGAGCAGGCCGTCCACGCCGTCGCGGACCCGATCGGCCAGGGCCCCCAGGCGGGAAGCCAGCACCGGCAGGCCCGCCGCGAAGGCCTCGGAGATAAGAAAAGAGAAGGTCTCGTACCACAGGGAAGGGACAACTACCACATCCACCTGGGTCAGGGTTTCCCAAACTCCTTTCCTGTCCAGACGGCCCAGAAAACGAACGTTGGGCGTGGCCAGTGCTTTTAAGCGGGAGACATAGGCGGGGTCAAAGGACTCGTCCCCGGCGACCCAGAGTTCCGCTTCTCCCTGCACTCCGGAGAAGGCCTCCACCAGCACGTGTACCCCCTTCTGCCAGGATAGGCCGCCGATGTAGGCGAAACGGACCGTGTCATCAGCGGGGCGCGGCGGCTGAGGTGGGAGCGCGGGGCCATCCAGCCCGGGGGCCAACACGACGATTTTCTCCTCGGGCACATCGTGGGCCGCATACCAGCGCCGCACGAATTCGGTGGGAGCGATCAGGACGCGAGCCCCATCCAGTACTCCCCGCAGCAGGCGGTTCCGCCAGGCTGCCAGACCGGCCAGCAAGGAGATAGCCGGCCACAACCCGGGGAATCCGGCCCGGGCCAGCATACAGCGGGCGCAGTTCCAGTACCGGGGCCCTTCGCAGACCTCGCCGCTGTAGTTGGTCAGCAACTGAGCATTGGGGCAGAGCCACCAGTAATCGTGCAGAGTAACAATGAAAAGTATGGAGCGCTGCCGGATAGCATCCATCAACGAAACCGGGAGTCCCATCAGGTGCTGGATATGGACCACATCGGGGTGGAATTCGTCCACCACCCGGATCAGTGCCCGGTGAATCCATGGATTGCGGAAAGTGTAGAGGAACCGCGGGGCCGGCCCGACCCGCCCGTCCCAGACTGCATAGACGCTAACCCCATCCTCCGTCCGGTGCTGCAAGCCCTGACCGGGGGCATCCCGCCGGTAGAAGACGGCCACGGTATACCCTCGCCGGGCCAGAGCCCGGGAAACCGCCTGGGTGTAGAGTTCGGTGCCCCCTACTTTGTCCGGGGGGTACTGATGGACGATGTGGAGGATGCGCATCACGGATTTCCCAACAGGTGCAGGTAGAGGTCACGGATCAGAGGATATTTGCGATCCCACGTATGCAGTGCATACACTTTCTGCTCTCCTCGCTGACCCATTGCCTCCCGCAGACCGGGCCGATTGGCAAGCGTGGTGATGGCCTCGGCCAGCGCGTCCACATCCCCAAAAGAAACCAGCAGGCCATCCTCCCCATGCTGGATGACATCCGTTACTCCCCAGGTCCTGGCCCCGATGACTGGTTTCTGGTACAGCCAGGCCTCCAGGTATACGATGCCGAAAGAGTCGGTGCGGGAAGGCATCGCGAAAATGTCGCAGGCGTCCAGCAAATCCCGCTTTTCCTCATCACTGACGGGTCCCAGTATATAGATGCCCTGACGGGCCTCCAGGGGAAGCCGCTCCCAGTATCTGCGGAAAGGCTGAAGAGGAGTTCCCGCCAGGGCCAGACTCACCGCGTTGCCCTGCTGGCGAAGACGCCGGATGGCTTCTACCAGGTGAAAAGTCCCCTTGTCATACGAGAGGTTTGAGATAGAAGCAACCAGTGTCCCTCGGATACCGTGCCGGGCACGGAAGCGCGCCCCATCCCCGCCCACGACCTCTTCCGGGTTCACCCCCGGCCCCGCTACGAGGATCCGCTCCGGGGGAACTCCCTGCTGGATGTAGAACGCCCGCTCCGTGGGGGTCTGGGCCACCACCGCATCGCTGGCCCGGACCAGCGCGACCTGATGCCGCATCGTGTAGAAGCGGCTGAGGGCATCGGCACCGGGACGAGGTCCGGCCCCCAGGTGGGTCAATGGATAAGCAACAAAAGGAATCCCCCGCCGACGGGCGAAGCGCAACCCTGCTTCCATCAGCGGTTCAAAGCAAATCGTCATCCCGGCCACCAGGTCAAAAGGCTCATCCGTCTGCTCCAGCCAGCGCCAGAGGTCAGGAACCCAGGGGGTGTAGCGAGAAAGCCGCTGAAGCAGACCAACGGGGACGGGACGCAGGTGGGAGAGAATCCAGAGCAACCTTCGCCAGGCCGGGTAGGCCAGTTGGGGAAAGGGAAGATGACGGACCGGAAAGCGGAGAATCCGAACCCCATCGCGCCAGCCCTCCGGCTCCGGGATGCGGCGGCGAGAAGGATCCCAGAAGAGTTCAAAATCCAGCGCATCGGTGGTGGCCACCGTGACCTGATGGCCGTCGGCGACCAGGCGGGCCGAGATTTCATGCAGGAGGGTTTCGGCCCCACCCCGGGCGGGCCAGTAGCGCTGAACAATATGAAGAATCTTCATCGCGCCGAACGCATAATGATGGGAAGATATGAGCGATGTACCTGTCCCACATATAAAGTCACAGGGATGCTGGCAGGGCTTCCTTGTACGGGACTCCCACCGCTTGCCCCTGTAATGATCACATTCCCCAACGAATAAGTGCCGGTTTCATAGCCGGTGGTGGACAAGGTCACGGTGAGGAGGGCGGTGGAAGTATAAAAGGCGGTTCCGGAGGAGGGGACAACCGTCACCCCGGAAGGGATGGAAGAGACCGCCCAGTGGAAAGACCCGTCACCCGTGTTGCGGAGCCTGAGATAAGCCGTCTCTGCACTGCCGCTGCCATACTGATGCAAGAGATATAGCGACGAAGGCGCCACATTCAGCCGCAGGGGCTGGGGATAGTATCCCGTGTGCCGGGGATCCCGATGGAACATGGGCCAGGGCTGAAGCGTCGGGTTGTAACTGTTCGCGCCAAAGGTAAAGGCATACACATAGCCGCGCGAAGAATCGTAATAGTTTGAGCCCCCAATGACTACATCGGTCTTGCCGTCGTTATCCAGGTCGCCGATGGCTGGGGAAGCGAAGAGAGAATAGGTAGTATGCAGGATGTCCTCTTGCTGTCCATTCGGGCCGACCACGAGGACGTCCCAGTTCATGGAAAACAGGATTTCCAGCTGTCCATCGCCGTCCACGTCGGCTACAGTGGGAGAGGAGCGGATGAAAGCGTTCTTGCCCATATAGTCTTTGGGCCACATTGGGAAGCGGGACACCGGAGAACCATTGTGATGCCAGGCATAGAGCGCTCCATAGCAAGTGGGGGGGCATTGATTGGGCTCGCTGCTTCCAGCATAACCTGTGCCGATAATAATCTCCAGGTCCCCATCACCATCCAGGTCCGCCAGGGCTGGAGAACTCATGCCCGGATAGGCTACCGGCTGGGGCCAGCCGGTCAGGTCCTCCAGCACCCATTCGGAGCCGGAGGTATTCACCCGGAAGCCATACACATAGGGCTGGGTGTATCTGCCTTGCAGATACCAATACATTCCGGTTCCTACGAAAATCTCCAGGCGCCCATCGCCGTCCACGTCTCCCACCGCGGGAGAAGAGTAAATCGCCTCGTTCATCTGGCGGCGCGCCAGTTTCTGTCCATTCTTATCCAGAATCAGCACGAATCCACCATCGGTGGGACGGTAACCGTCGGGGAGGACGCCCCCTCCGGCGATATCGGTCCCGATGATGATCTCCAGATCACCATCCCGGTCCAGGTCCGCCAGGGCCGCCGTGGACCAGACCGTATCGGCCACGTGGTAATGCCACTGATATTGGCCGAGATGATTGAGCATGTAGATGTTACGATCCCATGAGCCGAATACAATCTCCATATCTCCATTGCCGTCCAGATCGCCGACAGTGGGTGAGGACCAGTTGCCGCTGGGAGTTCCGGTCCCCTGGGCATCGTTAGTATCGTATTTCCATAACTGGTTGCCGTTCCGGTCAAAGGCGATGACCGAGCCTCTTTGCTGAGTCACATCTCCTCCGGTGCTGACGATGATCTCCGGGATGCCGTCCGGAGGATACGAAATATCCGCCACCGCAGGGGAGGAGTTCACCGGGTCAGGCAGAATAACGCTCCACTTGATTGTGCCGTTGTCCTCTAATACCGCAAGGACAGGGGAAGCGCCGTTCTTCGTTGTCCCGATGATGATTTCCAGCCTGCCGTCACCGTCCAGGTCGTAGAGGGTCGGCGAGGAATCCTCAATCCGGCCGCCTGGGAGTTGACGGCTCCACCGCGGGGAGAGAGATTGCGGGGCGACCTGCTGGGGAGCTGCTGCGCTCCAGAGGAAGCCCATACACAACGCTGCCAAGAGCCATAGATACATCCTCATCGCGTCACCTCCAACGGGGTGAACCCTACCGACAGCATTCGCCGATCTCCTCTATCCCCTAAAGGACTTCCAGCGCATCCCCATACGCCGGGATATGGGTGAACGGATTCCGAACCCGCCACCCCAGGCAAAGAAGGCCCAAAAGAGAACCCAGGGAACGAGTCGGGAAAGAACCGGATGATCCTGAACTTTCTTCATGTTGCAACCATTTCCTCTGTAGGGATATAGGGCTTGACAGCCTTGATGAAGAATAGATAACCCTCTTCAGGATTTTGGCTTAAGCCGATGTTGCGAATCAATTCTTTGGGATCAAACACTTTTCGCCTCAAGCTTTGCGGCATTGGGCAAATTCCGAGGGTTTGCGAGATCACAAAACCAGTGCGCTCCAGCATCCCCTTAATTTCATGGACCATATACTCTCTTTTGTGTTCGGGATGAATCAAACGCTCAGGAGATTGCAAGCGCGTCAGGGCAGCATTCGGTGTATCCAGACAAAAATAACCACCTGGCTTTAGAATCCGAAATACTTCTGCACAGACGGTCCAAGCCTCTGTCTCAGAGACGTGCTCTATGCTCTCCCCAGCGAATACCAAATCTACTGACTGATCAGGGATCCAGACAAGGTCTGTCATAGAACCTTGATGATAACGTATCCGCACCCCGTACGGGGTTATCCATTCCGGGTCTTTTCCATGCTCTCGTAGGAGCCGTGGAAGGACAGGATCCACAATGGTGATCTCTGAAGGATGATAGGGATAACCCATAACCAGAAGCGCCCCTTCGGGATGGTCCTCTGCTGTTCCTCCCAGATCTACAATTACCCTGGCCATGGGTAGATGTTGCCGAATCAGCATCATCCTTGCCTGATGCAGGGCATTCAACGGATGAACAGGAAGACCATAGATTTGTTTGAACTCGTTGGATTCCAGCACCGAGCGCAGGATACCCACCTTGCCCATGCTTCCCCGGCGAAGCGCCGCCAGATAGAAGGCTTCACCATCCGCATCCGGCTCGCGTTTCAGACATGCCCTGTAAACTGCCTTCACAAAAAGACGGTCATCTGGCCACTGATGTGCCTGCACAGCCACCTTGCTCAATTCAAACAAGAGGCACATCATTGCTCGGATATAGGTCATATTTATTTCTCCATAGCGAAATGTAGATACTGCTCCCACTTCTGCCGTACCGAAGGCTCAAGGAACTCTTTGGCCCGTTCCCGCTCTCGGGCGACAATCCGATTCCTAAGGGTCTTATCTTTTACAATTATATCTACTAGTTCAGCTAATGCCTCGTAGTCTTTCTCCCGAAACAGCACACCCGCTCCTCCCATCGTTTCCGGAACCCCTGCTGCTGCATAGGCCAGCACCGGGATACCAAAATACATGCTCTCCATCAAGGGTTTGCCGAATCCCTCGTGTTCGCTCATAGACACGTAAACGTCCGCCAGGCGGTAATAGGTAACCAAATCCTGCTGAGAGACATGGCCGGTAAACACCACAGCATCCGCAAGGCCCAGCATCTCCGCTAATTCCTGCAACCATTCTGCGTAGGAAGGTACCCAGGGTGGACCCACCAGGAACAGCCGGGCTTCTGGGTCAATGCGCCGGTAATACCAGAGCAGCTTGATCAAATCCTCCTGTCGCTTGTTGGGAACCAGGCGCCCTACGAATAAAAGTTTCACACCACCGCCCTGATACCGGGACAGTAAATCCGAATTAGGCTCTAGATCATATTGGGCGGGATCCAGAACAATGGGCAAAACGCCGGTATGAGCATACCCGGCGTGGCGCAATTCAGTCTCGTTGAAAGAAGAAACTCCTAAGGCCAATACTGTGCGCTTCCTCAAAGACTGAAGTTGTTCTCTTCCTCTGCTTACCTGTCTGGCCAACGATGGATCAATAGGCTGAAAAAAATGAGAGGGCGTTACGTTGTGATAGACGATCAGAAAACGCACGTTCTGAGCAAGCAAGTGGTCAACCAGGTCAGAGCCGATGCTGTGATGCAGAATCACCAGTTCACCGGGTCGGGAGGGGCGATAATCCCGATAGGGCTTTACTTTTCTAAAAAGGGAAGGATGGATGCTCTCCGCGTAGATCTCCGATTGAAAACCGGCCTCCCGAAGCCAGCGCCGGATCACAAAAGCCTGGTCTGTAATGGCATCCCCGGGGGTCGCACCAATGATAAACTGGTGGAGCGTCCGTTGATCCCTCACGTTCCCTTCCAGTCCTGCAGGATTTTCTCAAAGCGATCCAGGATCGCATCCCAGGTGTAATTGCTCAACACATAGCGCCTTCCGTTCTCGCCCATCCGAGCAGCCAGTTCTGGATGGGCCTGAAGCCAATCCAGCGCCCCCGCAAAATCCTCGTAGGTCCGAAACCACAATCCTCCCTTGCTACGCTGGACATGCCCTTTCGTAACCGGGCAGTCTTCATGGACCAGCACCGGTCGACCTGCCAGCCAGGCTTCCATAATTGTTATGGAGAAGCTCTCTCGCAATGAGGGCTGGCAGAGGGCCAGGGCTCTTCTGTAAAGGGCGGCCTTCTTCCTTTCAGATACAAATCCCAGGTATACAAAAGCCGGATGCCTCGGCGGCTTGATCGGCCCCTCACCTATCACGATCAGACGAATCATGCCTTTCTCTTCAAAGTAATTTCGCATATATTCGTAGAGCAAGGCAACATTTTTTCCTTCCTCTAATCGTCCTGCATACAGAATGTAATTGTTGAGTCGTTCGCCTTTTGGATTTGTATTTACTTGAAAAGTTGGGTGGATCCCTACGCCGAGAATCGCAGATTGGTGAGGACGAATTCGGAGGCTATGGAGGGCTAGCCCGGCTTCTTCGGGGGAAAAGAACATCACTCCCCATACGCTTTCCAGCAGCAACCGAACAGGCTCCAAATACGCATAGGGCTCATCATGAAGGCAAGGCCACAGGATGACATAGCTTTCAGCAGACCAAGCCGCGCAGTGAACGAGAGGCACAGGATAAGGTAGCGCTATGATCGCATCATAATTTGCGCTATTGCGCTTAATATAAGCATATAATGCAGGGCTATGAGGAGCGCTGTCCAACCAATCGTAGGCTTCTGCGGGAGATAACCATCCCTTCTGTGCCAACCGGCTCTCTAGTTCCGCCCAGCGTTCTCGTTTCCACAACTCTATGGGGAACCGACGGACAATGACGCCCTTCTCCTTTTTCACACCGGCTGGGTAGATGTTCTCCCAGGTGTAGTGGCTGCGCGCGCAGGTCGTCCAGACTTCCACTTCCCATCCACGCTGGACCGCCGCCTCGGCAAAACCCCGGGCCTGAGATTCGGCCCCTCCCAAAACTTGATCCCCATATCGGGGAACGACGATAGCGATCCGCATCAACCACCCTCCCGAAGCCTGCGCACTTCTTCCTCCAGGGCCTTGATACGACGCTGCTGCTCCTGAATTTGGACTGCCATCCGGTTCAGTGTGCTGACCAAGTGCCGATTGACTATAACCTGTCTCTGGGCCAATTTGTTCACGTAGAACAGGACAAGATGATGGGCTTCACGCCGGATGCGGTCCCAAAGAGGGCCCAGAATCGGGATAGAGGAATGGGGAGAGGGCACAATAAGCGGCGCCACATCAATTTGGTGATAATTCTCATTGGCACGACGTAGATGAAAATAGAGAGTAATGTCGTAATCTTCTCCTTCCGGTTCTCCCGGATAAGCAGCAGCGCCAAACGCGGGAAAAACCCGCTGGGGGTATCCCAACTCTTCCCGGCGACGCCGAATTCGCTCCCGGATTTCTTCCATGATACGGGCAGGGTCAATCTCGGGGTCGTGGATCTCTATCAGATTGCTGGGGATTTCTACCTCGCTCTCCACAGGCGGTTTCCTCCAATGACTTATTCACGCATTTGCACCACAAGATAGGCTTCCAGTTTCGGCTTATACTCCACCACTTGCGTAGGCCAGTGGTCGTAAGAATGCTCCAGAACCCGCAGGTCAAACTGGAAATGGCCTAAAGGCCGGCACTCCCATCGCCCACACAGACCGCCAACAGGAGACGAGCCCTCCACAACGACTACCGGTCGCCCGGCGGCCTGCCAGCCCTTTACCAGAACGTCCAGAAGGCCAAGGTCCAGGTGATCCTCACGCAGGTCCAGCACTGCACGCCCTTCCAGGAAGGCCAGTGGCGTTCCAAAAACCCCGGCCGCGCCAACCGGTTCGTCGTCATTGAAGAGCACAATGGCATCCTGGGGGACCAACTCTGCAAAGCGACGGAATTGCTCCACCGCGCCCTGATAGTCTACCTGAGGGATCATCACCTGTCCCTTATACACCATCAAGCCAGCCAACGCCACCACCAATCCCGCTGATGCCACTTCCCCGATGCGTCGCCAGTTCGCTGGCAACAACGCAGCGTAGGCGATCCCCAGAGCGATGGTGGGAATCACCGCCGGGACATATCGGCGCATCACATACACGTGGTGAGGGTTGTTGAAGGTTCTATATAAGAACAGGACGGAGAAGAAGAGGCCAATTCCTATGATCATCCAGTTACGCCTGTTGACCTTCCAGCCCAAAATGGCTGCTATCCCCAATACGCCCAGCGCCAGGCCAGGGCGGGAGAGATACCAGCCCAGCCGCACCATATTGTAAGGCTCCACATCCGGAATGGTATTCCCACCATACCAGTAGGGAGAAGCACGGGTAGGATCCGCCTGGAGCGGGCGAAGGAAATAGGCGTAAGCCGCCAGGAACACCAGCATGACGGCAACAACATACAGCCCGACCCGCCGGATACGGGCCAGGCGTACCCAACCATTGGGACGTGTGACCCCCCGGTCCGCAAGGGAAAAAATCACTCCCAGAATCACCAATCCACCTGCCAGCAGAGATAGACGTGCAGGCGTGAAGGCATGTCCGGCCAGATAGACGTTATAAAAATAAGGCCATCCCTGGAACCTGGCATGCAGGAGCGAGTGGAGCATAAGTACCAGCATTGGCCCTGCGAACCACCAGAACCGTCGGTTCAACTGGCGCCGTAACCGTAAGTACGCTGCGTAGGCGGGTAGTACACCTATCAGGAAATACGTATCAATCCGGGCCAGCATCACCTCCCCCAGGGCAACACCAGCCAGAACCGCGGCCCACCCTTCGCCATCGCGTTCGTAACGGGCGAAAGCCCAGAGGCCTCCGAACAACAGGAACTGGGTCAACACTTCCGATGTCGGATAGCGGGCAAACCAGACCTGGGTCGGCGTCAAAGCGAGCAAAGTCGCTGCCACAGCAGCCAGACGGCGATCAAAAGATTCCCGGACGGCGAAGTAAAAAGCCAGCACCCCCAGCATGCCCCACAGGGGCGTCATATACAGGTTGGCCCATATTCCTCCGATGCCGTGAGCGATGGCCAGCCAGACCGGATGCAGGGGGTAAAATTGCGGGATGACCGTCTGGGCGCCGCTATCGGGGACGTAGAATCCAGGGAGATAGTTGTACCGGGGGATGAAATATGGAGGATGTTCGCGGAAGAACATCGGATACGCATCGCGAGGAATGGCCGCCAGTTCCGGGATATGGATCAGCCATTTCCCGGTACGGGCGATATTAGCCCCCAGGTTCACGTACACACCTGCATCAGCTCCTCCGAAAATGAACTCGTGAGGACGGAAATAGAGCACCCCCATCATCAGCATCAGCAGACCAATCAGAACAGGTTCGCCCCACCACAGACTTTCCCATTCCCAATGTGCTTTCCTGCGTTGCCCGATCAACCATCCCACGAGGCCAACTACAATATTGCCAATAAGAAGGACGCTCGCTGAGAAGCATCCCGCCTCGGCCATCACCAGAGCGACCCAACCGGTAAGGAGAATACCGGTCAAAGCGAAGGCAAAAAGGCCGCCCAAAGGATCCACCTTTGCACGCAGGGGTCCTATCAGGCGAGACACTCCATACCCTGTCCAGATGCAGATCAAGAGTAGCGGAATGACTGTCACCATCTCAAACCCGTGATTGACCAATGGATAAATAGACATCCCAGAGGAACTCGGCGTACTGGTGGGCAACCCGGCGGGGGTCGCATTCGCGCTCAACGTAACGTTGGGCTTCCTGTCCCAAGCGGAGTCGCATCTCCGGAGAAGTAGCCAAAGCCTTCATTACAGCAGCCAACTCCTCAACGCCATCTTCAGGCCCTATCTTTACACAGGTTTCATCCGGTAGTTCGCCAAACCAACCTATATTCCGTACGATGATGGGCTTTCCCAAAGCCATCGCACGCAAGGCAATGGCTGAAGTTTCTCCAATGGTGGCCCGACGCAAATTGAGGATCACATCACAGGCACTTATAGCCTGATGCAGGCGCTCCAGGGGCTCTACTCGTCCCAGGATTATCACTTTGTCGCCCAGTCCCAAATCCCTGGCAAACGTAAGGAGATCACCCGTTTCCTGCAAAATCTCTCCAGCGAATAAGAACATAGCCTGAGGGAAATCCGCCTGAAGGTGCGCAAAGGCCTGAAGCACCAGATAAGGTTCTTTGACCGGATGAATAAACCCTGCCATTCCAAAAATAAGAGCATCTTGGGGTAACCCAAACCTGGCACGACATTCAGGCATCTCGTCGGAATCCGGCACAGACATGGGCTGTGCAACCACCATAATTTTGGGAAGGCGGGGCCGGCAAAATGCAGATTTGGCACGGCGTGTCTCTACGATCCGACGCGCCGCTTGAGAGTGTACCAGAATGCCCAGGCTGGAATCCACAATTCTGCCGATCATTGGGATATCCATCAGCGCCTGACGGTCATCATTCATCAGAGCCTGTTCCATGTATTTGAGACGTGCCCAATCCGGTATTCCCAACTCATAGAACAACTCGCGGCGGTAATGTAACGGTGAACTATAGTAAAGACCGTGATGAAGGAACGGCTCATGCAGGACAATAACCCCCGGCAAAGTCCTGAGTGCCTCAAAGGCACTCTGGTGGTGAGGGCTATTGCCGATTTGGTACAGCCGCAAATCATGCCGCAAATGATGTTTATATAAATCCGAGACAGGATATACCGGGAATTGCTCGGCAATTAACGGATTAGCGGGAACACCGCAATCGCTGTATAAAGTCAAATCAAAAAACTCGGCCAGAAACGGTAAGAGTGTCTCGGTGTAATCAGAAATGCCGCTCCGGAGGGGATTAAGCGGGCTGATGCACGCGATACTCAACCGGTCAGTCACCAGCATATGCTCATGCATCCCGTTTCGTTTGATCGGCAGCGCGATTGGCTTCTACACTTTTTGCCAGATAGCGCTGGCGGATTTCAATTTCGGCAACTGTGCGGGCCAGTAATGTTAAATCCCGGTTCAGATCAATTAGCAATGATTCCTGCTCACGCAGCAACGATTCCTGCTCGCGAAGCCAGTTTCCAATTATCTGGTTGATTTGGTTTTGCTGTTGGATCAGGAACCACACAGCCCATTTGGCCGTCAGCCAATATAAAAAACGGCGAACCAACCGGATGAGCGGCCCCACTAGGGGTACTGAGGAAGGAAAATCATGCTCCCGTAGAAGAGGCAGTCTTTGCGTGTCCATCGGTTTCACACCTCAAGTTTCTCAGGGCAAAAGGGATTGCACGACCCTACTTGTACCCATCAATCTATCCCATCCTTGCTCATCCAACCAGCGATGAGGAAACTCTATCAGGCCATCCTGTGGCATTGGCCTTTCCCTCTCCACCACAATAAAGTGGCAGGCATGGGTGATGTGATCATAGGGTAAATAAAGAGGAGCAGCGGATCCGTCAAACACAGCGACCGTGACATGATAGGTACCTGCCTTCAGGGGCAGCGAGTCCACAACGTAGTAGACACTGCCCTGCTGCTTCACCTCAATCTGCTCACTCTGCAGAATTGAATTTGGACTGGTGACCCAGGTGCCATCTTCAGCATAAATGCTGAGTCCGAAGGCAAGATGATCCACGGGTTGATGGCAACGATAATCAATACGGACAATGAACCTGGAGCCGCTTAAAAACGCAGCACATTCTTGTCCAGTGGCATCTAAGGTCTTGGCACCAGTGATTTCTACCTCTCCGGTGCCCATACGATACATATGCAGTTGCTTCCTGATAAGAGAATTGCCCAAATAGGCCCGAGTCACCTCTTCTGGATCACCTTCTGCAGATAGATGCCCGTCCTGAAGCCAGAGCACGCGATGGCACAGACGCCGGATCTGATCCAAGGCATGGGAGACAAACAAAATAGTGACCCCTTCCTCCTGCATCTCACGGATTCGCTGAAGGCACTTGCGCTGGAAAGCCACATCCCCCACCGCCAGCACCTCGTCCACCAGCAGAATCTCCGGGTCGGTATGAACGGCCACGGAGAAGCCCAGGCGCACAAACATCCCCGAGGAGTAGTGCTTCACCGGGACGTCTATAAACCGCTCCAGTTCGGCGAAACCGATGATGTCGTCCAGACGGCGGCGGATCTCGGCCCGGCTCAGGCCCAGAATGGAGCCGTTGAGGTAGATGTTCTCCCGACCGGTCAGGTCGGGGTGGAAGCCCGCGCCCAGTTCCAGGAGCGCCCCGATACGGCCGCGCACCGCGATCCGGCCCGAGGTGGGCTCTATGATGCGGGAGATCAATTTGAGGATAGTGCTCTTTCCGGCGCCATTGGGGCCGATGATGCCCACGGTCTCCCCCTGCTCCACAGCGAAACTCACATCCCGCAGGGCCCAGAACTCCTCGCGGGAGCGGTTGTTGCGCCGGAAGAGCCCCACGACCAGTTCCTGGAAGGAACGGGCGCGCTCGTGGTGCAGGATAAACTTTTTGGAAACCCGGTCAAACTGTATCGCCGCGCTCAAGGCGAGCCCTTGTCCTTGGGTTGGTTCTCATCGCCGCAAGCGTTCGCTCAGTTCGTCCAAGCGCCTCTCTATACCGTTGAACTCGGGCCTCTTTTCCGACATCTTCCAAAATCTCCTCCCGCTGGCGGCGCAGAATGGGGAGAGAGTCGGCATAGAGGCTGAGCACCTTCGCTTCAAACTCCACCCGCTCGGCCACGCTCCGCTGGGAGAGCAACTGTCCCTGAACAATGACCGCATAGGCCAGTTCCACCGGTGCCCGGTTCAGGGAAACCACATCCACCCGGCCCGTTCCCAGGATGATGCCGATTTCGTGGGCCAGGCGGGCCTGCAGGGTCAGCGAGGGCTGGCGGACCAGCAGGGCGATGTCGTAGTCGCTCTGGGGGCCGGCGGTCCCATTGGCCTGGGAGCCGAAGAGGTAAGCCAGAATGACGTGCTCATCACTTGCAAAACGTCTTTGCAGAGCCTCTAAGCAAACTTTCATCCTGGCCTCCTCAATGCGCCACGCAGGATGCCCCTACCCTTATTTTCAACCCTATCGTGGGCTTGCTGACCGCTTATGGCGCATGATAGCATACTCTGGCAGAAACGCCAAACTGTATCCTTTACTGCAGATCAACTATGGACCAACCCCATCAACCCGACGATATATTATCACCTGGCGAAACTCGTCCTGCACAATTTGCTCCACGGTAAAATGCTGAGCGACGTATTCTCTAACCGCTTGCACCTCTTCCCCAGTTAAAGCCAGGAAAACCTCATGGTCCCAGACCAGATAACGGGTACGTTCCAGAATCCGCATGGCCACATCCAGGGATGCAGTATAAAGCATATAGTAGTGACGCTCTGCATAGTAAGCAGTCACCGTGGCTTCGTGCAATACCGTTATCACTTCATCTGGCTCGGTATGCTCCTTCAGATATAGCCCAGCAAGGCGCAGAATATTGTAATAGCGGTCGTTTTCAAACAGGCGCCAGGCGTAGAGGGGGTCAAACCAGGACCGGAAATCAGTGATATTGCCGTGGGGACTCCGCAGAGGCGATGCCAGAAACAGGAGAATGAAAGCAATAATAACACCTGCAGCCTTACGCAACCGGTGACTCCACACCCATTCCAGGAGCACATCCCAATCTATATTCACTCCGATGAAAAGGACGCTTATCGGCAAGACACCAATAAGGTGGCGCAACTCTTTCAAACGGATAATGAAGGACAGGGCAATAGCCAGAACCGGGTAACCTAACAAAATGCAATTCAACAAGGCGTTTTTCCGGCGCAAGATGAAAAACAATATTCCAGCGACCAAACCGGATACAATACCGACATCCAGCAGGTCAAAGACAATCTGGCGTGCCCACTGAACCGCCGCAATAGAAGACCGGGGATCTCGGAGAGCCTGCTGAGTCGCAGAGCCCCACCAGCGTTGCATAGTGCTCATAAACGCCTGGGGCGAAAGTTGCCAGCACCATATTCCCCAGGCTACAAGGCCAATAATGGCTGGGAAAGTCACCAGCGCAACCGCTTGCCAGGCCAGGCGTTGATGTTGCCGAAATCTCAAAAACGCATAAATTCCACACACAATGACGAACAGAAGAGCAATCTCCTTAAGAAGCACGGCGATTGCAAAAGCTACCCCTGAACCTGCAAGCGGCAACAATTTTTTTCGCTCACCTTTAATAAGTAATAACAGACCCACCAGTAGAAAGAAAGCCATCGGCACTTCCATATATACGAAAAAAGAGAGGCGCGCAAAGAAGGAGTTAATACCTAAAAGTAAAGCACTGATGAACGCGGCGGCCTTTTTCCCGGTTACCCATTGGACAAAATGGTAGACAAGAAGCACACAGCCAATTTCAAACACCACAGTTAACACACGAGCGGTAAGAAGCCCTCCTGGAATATATCTCAAAAAGTAAACGTATAACGGCGTATGTTCAAAGTAAAAAGCCCCCCTTTCGCCAATTGACCGAAGAGGTAGCCCGCCTTGCCGTATATTACCAGCCACATCTAAGAAAATGGCTTCGTCATACTCTGCTATGTGTACTTTCCAAATCAGTGGTATTTGGGCTATAAGTGTAAAAATCACAACGAGCGAAATAGCAAACAGTGGATAAAAAGTCCCCCATTGGTTCTTAATGAGGGCGGATATTTGCATTACGAAATGCTGGGGATATAATAGAATGCTGGAATCACACATTTTCGGGAGATACCCCATGAGATCTAACCTCTGTAGCATGACTTTCTGGGTAACGGTTGTTTTGATTCTTTGCGTATTCCTTTCGCTATTTGTCTTGCAGGTGCAGAAAAACCCCTTACGTTGGGATGAAGTAGATTACTTCCAGTGCATGGAAAATGTTATCCGTTTAGGCATCCCAATCTATTATGCCGGTGAAGTTAAAATAGATCCTCACCTACTGGTATACTCATCCAGCCGACAGTTGGGGGAAGAGGAATTCGTGTTTTATCGCTTTAAACCGGAAACGGGGATCCTTAAAGAAACCTTTTTTGCCATTGTGGGTGGCACAAGCCGCTATACCTACGGAATGTGGCATCCTCCTCTCTATATCTACCTGGGCTCAGTGTTTCTGCGCCTGGTACCTTTAGCGCCAGAGAATAGCCACCTTTTAAGGTATTTTAATCTGGTGTTTAGCATTGGCATTTTCATTGGGATGCTGCTTTTATCACGAGAAATTTACCCTTCCCTTTACAAACCGATCTTCTTATTCGCATTACTCTTCTATGCATTAAACCCACTAACAGTGCGAGGCTCAGTTCTGATTGATTATAATGCAACACTTGGCCCATGCACTGCTATTTGGTTTGTCATTACTTACCTCTACGTTGTACGGAAAAATTCCTGGTGGGGACTGATTCTCTCTACCATTGTGATGCTCTTTACAAGTTTAGGAATAGCCACAAGTCTTCTGCTCGCGATAGGTTTGTATTCTGTTTTATCCCCTTTACTGGACCGTCGTCAGAAAATTGGGCAGGCAATTGGCGCGATAATAATTGGCACGATCTTTTTTATTCTCCTCTTTTACGCCTTTTGCCGCTCGTTTCAACTTCCTTTCAGCCAACCTTTTCTCCACAACTTTGCGCGCGCCAAAAGCGACAAGGATTTTCTGTCGTACCGACAGATTCCTGTGATTTTGGATTATTTAAAGTGGTACACTTATGAGATAGGCCTACCTGTTATGTCAATATTTGCCTTATTATTGCTCAGGCCCATATTGGGCACACACCATCCCCAGCGGTTCCTTTTGCCTACCGTTATCATCATTGGCTTGATCTCACATGCAGCCCTGAAAGCCAACGCCTACTGGTTCCCCAAATATATTCTCTTCCTGCTGCCGTTGTTGTTTGTATACATTGCTGGTGAAGGATTGAGTCTATTCCTGGCAACATCAAAATCTCAGAGAATCCTCGTTGGGGCAATAACGTTCCTTCTGGTGACCAACTGCGCCGTGAAATCATCGTACTGGATTCGGTACCCTGGTGGGACTTTATACGATAAAGGTCAGCAGGGCATCATTGCTATCGCAGAGGCCCTGAAAGCTGCCACCGATCCCGGCGAAGTAGTACTATGCCCTAAAGATGTCGGTTTTTTCGCCGGCCGCAAATTCATTCAGTTATTCGGTGCGTATCTCACTGAGGTCAACCTTGTGGCCGCAAGAATTCAAGAATTAAACGTGCGTTTTGTAGTAGCTCCTCTTTATCTACTAAATGCAAACACAGAAATGGGCAAGTTTCTAAACAACGAATTTACTCTTGAATATGAAACGGGCAGTTTTGTGCTTCTTCGGAAAAGATAGGGAAATCCGAGCAAGTGTTTATCTATTTCGCAACACCACTGGCAAAAAGACTTGCCGCGGGTTTATCAGCACATATCCTGTCGCGACGTTATCCACCATATAAGTATCGCCTTCCAGCTTGACCCAATAACGGTGCACTCCTGGTGATAGTCCGTTCCATGCAACAGCAGCGGTAAACTTTCGCCGGGCACACCCTCCCAGGGTTCCTGTAAATACGTAAGAACCAATTGCATCGGTCAGTGCCTGGTCCGCGTAGAACGTCACCGTAACCGGACCAACGGCATATGTATTCCCATTATTATATATGCTGGCAGATAAAGTTACACTTACAGTCCCGGTCGGTTCTATTGTAAAGGCGACAGGATAAGCAACCTCAGCAGGAAATAAGTTGACATATGTAGCAAGGCTGTTCACAGTATTGGAGAAAGTCAACCCTACCAGCGTCAGCGAGGTCGCGTCGCTATTGACCAAGCTGCTCACCATCCCCGCGCCCGGATAGTACATGCTGAACCAAAGCCATTGCTGCACCAGGCGATAATTATCCAATGGATAGCCCAGATTGGGATCTATCGCGGTTTCCAGGTAGTTGAACGTACGGGTCATAAAGTGGCTAACGCGAACGGGCGTAAAGCATTTGCCAAATTCGTCCTGCAGAAAGCATCGGGTTGGGTTGATCGGATCGTCATATTTTTCAAAAGGATACAATATAGAATATTCCGATATTATCAATGGTTTGTTTTGCTCTCCGTGGTTTTTCATCCATTGTCGCATCCTTACGATCTGATCAGCAAAAATAGTTAGATTATCGTGCTCAGAATAACAGTAAATGTTATCCCGCGGATCCAGGCAATTTCGCCGATCACAACAGCCATTTCGGATCCCAAGTCCAGGATCTGTACCCAGCGCCACATTGGCAATTCCATTTGGGCGCCCATCCCACTCAACTTCCGGCAAAATGTAAAGATGCATATTCCACACATCTACTGGCATAGGCATATGATATTTCTGCAAATAAGTCTGCCAGACCTTATCCAGGTATTGAAGGCGGCCAGGGGTTACCTCTACCAATGCAGCGATTCCCACCTGAGCCGCTGGATCGCGTTGCTTGATAAAATGATACACTTCATGATAGGCTTCAGCATAGACCTCCGGATAGGTATCATCTTGAACGCGATTGGTGCAATCACTGCCAGGGTTGGGGCCCCGATCTGGCTCGTTACCGATTAACCATAGCGCGCCCGGATTGGCACGCACCAAATTCCCCAGACCATCCTCGGTCAGTGGTGGGCTAACCGAATATCCGGGAAGGTAAGTACAATCATATTTATTTTGCCTGACCCGGACCATCTGAACGAACTCTATGTTTTCAGGCCCATTGGGTATATGGGCGCTGAAATCCAGATACCATCCTACTCCCAAAGCCGGTAACCACTTCAATTGATTTGCACCCCATGCCGCCACACCATACCGACAATTAGGAGATTCTCTTTGGAATGCAGCGGGATGCTCACTCGCAATTGTTTGGAGATATACCTGGTTACCGGCGGACATGAGGGGCTTGTCTGAATAATTCCTTAACACAACTGGCAGGTACCCCCTTGGAGTTAACGTTGGTGTTGGTGTAGGCACTGTTGATCTTGAGATATCCTGATCGGGCATACTCCACCCGGGGGCTACCAGCACCAGCGTAACAAGAAATATCAACGTTCCAAGTGCACAGGCTATCCACCAATTGGGCTTCATCATCATCGATCTCCTCTCCACTGTGTCATCATACTGGCCCACCTCTCCCCCACCACCGTCATCGCGCCGGTCTGGGGGTCAAAGAGGCGGCCGGTGAGGTAGGTGGTGTCGTCTAAACTGTACCAGCACCAGCGCTGGACCAGCCGGTAGCCGTCCGCCGGGTCGCCCAGCGCCGGGTCCGTGGCGGTCAGAAAGAACTCAAAGGTGCCCCGCAGGAAGGCCACCACCCGCTCCGGCGGGAAGCCGTAGTCCTCCGGCATGGGGATGCCGTACTCGGAGACGATCAGGGGCCAGCCGCCGTACCCCTGCGCCGCCATCCAGCGCCGAAAATCCCATATCTGCCGCC
>Ga0209809_1000968_pt1 | contig 24616 bp, 32 predicted proteins | sample YNPMSTMetaG_FD_186172 | JGI IMG/M metagenome (GOLD analysis project Ga0209809, IMG submission 186172) | Anoxygenic and chlorotrophic microbial mat microbial communities from Yellowstone National Park, USA - YNP MS-T MetaG (SPAdes) (version 2) ...
ATCATCTTTACAGTCCTTTCCAAACATCCATACATATTTTGAGCCATCGTTAGAGAATTGAAGATAACCAACATAATCATAAGGACCATAGGTTTGATTGTTTATTTGAATGTAGTATTGTTTACATTTTTTATAATATTTTTTATAATTACTATTCCATTCCTCATATTTGCAATCCTTTCCAAACCGCCATCCATATTTTGAACCATCATTAGATAATCGAAAACTATAATCAAAAACATAATCATAAGGACCATAGGTTTGATTGTTTATTTGAATGTAGTATTTTTTACATTTATAATCATCTTTACAGTCCTTTCCAAACATCCATACATATTTTGAGCCATCGTTAGATAATCGAAAACTATAATCAAAAACATAATCATAAGGACCATAGGTTTGATTGTTTATTTGAATGTAGTATTTTTTACATTTATAATCATCTTTACAGTCCTTTCCAAACATCCATACATATTTTGAGCCATCGTTAGAGAATTGAAGATAACCAACATAATCATAAGGACCATAGGTTTGATTGTTTATTTGAATGTAGTATTGTTTACATAATACCTCATATTCGCAATCCTTTCCAAATATCCATACATATTTTGAGCCATCATTAGAGAATTGAAGATAACCAACATAATCATAAGGACCATAGGTTTGATTGTTTATTTGAATGTAGTATTTGCCATATTTCTTAAAATCCAATCCATATTTTGAGCCATCATTAGAGAATTGAACATAAGGATTATCATCATAAGGACCATAGGTTTGACTGTTGATTTGAATGTAGTATTTGTTGTCTTTTATATTTTGAGAAGCGATGTATCCATATTTACCGTCTTTTGACAATTCAAATCTTGAATCTTCTATATCTCTATAATCAAAATCAAACTTTAAATCGTAAATTCTTACTTTTTCTAGTGTTGGCGTTGTTGTTGAAAGAGTTTCCTTTGTTGGTATACTTTTTGGTGATATTTGATTTATTGTCGTAGGTAGTGTTAGATTCTTAATCAATGTAAAATACCCCACTATACCTATAAGAATAATGGATAAAATAATTAAAATTATACTGACTGATCTTTTTTTATTCATATTTTTAGATTTTAAAATTTAAATTTGATTTTGTCATTATTATTAATTTTAACATTATTATTAATTAAATCAAATTTAAAATAAATTTTCATTTATTTTTAAAAAAAGCAATATGTGCTTGAAATTAAACAATAATAATAAATTTAATTTTGAAATATTGAAAAATTAATAAAAAAACGGGCATTTTTGAAAACATTTTAAGAAATTTAACACAATCTGAATTAAAAAATCTTATAATTTATTTTAATGGAGAAATTTATTGAGATTTCTCAAAAAAGTGAAGAGGAAGTTTTAAAAGAATTTAACACATCAAAAGAAGGTTTGGATGAAAATGAAGTGAAAGAAAGACTCGAAATTTATGGTTTAAATAATATTGTTTCTTTTAAAATTGATCTTTTTGAAATTATTAAAAGAAATGCTTTAAATTTTTTTAATATTTTTCTTTTCTTTGCGGGTTTTCTTTCTTTTTTAATTAAAGGACCAGAAATTGAAACTATTTTAATTTTCTTTTTTCTTTTTCTTTCAATTTTTATTGCGGTTTTACAAGATTATCGAATTAACAAATTGAGCGAAAAGCTTCTTTCTTATTTTGAAAATTATGCTTATGTAAAAAGACAAGGTAGATGGCAAAAAATTAATGCTAAAGAAATTGTTCCTGGAGATTATATAAAAGTAGAAGCGGGTTATTTAATTCCTGCTGATTTAAAAATTTTAAAAGCTGAAGATGCTTTAGTTGATGAATCAATTATTAGCGGAGAAAGTGAACCGGTATTTAAAAATCCACAGACCAACACTAACAGTGCAGACTTAAACGGACTAAACACGGACTATACGGACTTTATGGTCAAGGAATATAAAAAAGAAGATCGAAACGTCCGTGTCAATTTCGAAAGAGCCCAGAAGCCCGAACAGTCAGCGTTAAGTTCAAAAAAGTCCGTAATACCAGAAAATATAGCTCTTATGGGAACAATCTTAATTAAAGGGGAAATTGAAGGAATTGTATTTGCTACTGGAAAAAACAGTTATTTTGGTTCTTTAGCTAAAAAGACTTTGGAAATTGGAAAAGAAACCGCTTATCAAAAAATGATGGACAATTTTGCTAAAAATATTTCATTTATTTCAATCTTTGTTGCTTTGGTAGTGGTTTTTATTAATCTTTTAAAACCAGGCTATCCAAACATTCAAGAATTAATTATTTTTGCTATTGTTTTGGCTGTGGCTATTGTTCCGGAATTTTTACCAACAATGACTGTTTTATCCTTAAGTTTAGCCGGAAATAAATTAGCAAAAAGAGGCCTTATTATTAAAAGACTTTCTTCTATTGAAGATTTGGGCGCTATTGAAATTTTATGTACTGACAAAACAGGAACAATTACTACTAATGAGCTTAAATTAGAAAGAATAATTACTAAAAATGAAGAAGAATTTGTTAAATATTTTTTAGCTGATTATTATTTAACAGAAGAAATAACACCTTATGAAAAAGCAATTTTAAAGACACTGACTAAAGCGGACTATGAGCGGACTAACGCTAATATACAAAATCTTTCAAACCACGCACAGACTAACACGGACCTCATAAATAAGGAATTGTCTGAAAATTCAGTGTTTAGTCACAAAAAGTCTGAATATTCTGCCTTCAATTTGTATGAGTCTACGTATAAAAATTTTGAACTTATTGAAGATATTGATTTTGATCCTATTAAAAGAATAAGAAAAATAATTGTAAAAGAAAATAGAAAAGAAATTGAAATAATTAAAGGAGCACCAGAAAATGTTTTGGATTATCTTAACCCAGAAAATAAAGATTATTGGCTAAAGATTTTTGATGAGGAAGACAAAAATGGTTTTAGAACTTTGGCTTTAGGAATAAAAACACAAGAAGGGTCAAGATTTTTAGGAATCGCTTCATTTTTTGATCCATTAAAAGAAACGGCTTTTTCAGCAATAAAACTTGCAAGAGATTTAAATTTAGAAATAAAAATTTTAACTGGAGATTCTCCAGAAGTAGCCAAAAAAACTGCTTTAGATCTTGATTTAATTGAAAAAGATGAAAAAGTTGTTTTAGGAGAAGAAATAAGAAATTTACCAGAAGATGAAGCTAAGAAAATTATTAAAGAAGTAAAAGTTTTTGCTCGTGTTTTGCCTGAAGACAAATTAAAAATAATCGAAATTTTGCAAAAAGAAAAATTTGTCTGTTTTTTAGGTGAAGGAATTAATGATGCTCCAGCTTTAAAAATTGCTAATGCTTCGTTAGCTGTTGATAATGCTTCAGATGTGGTTAAACAAGAAGCTGATATTATTTTAAAAGAAAAAGATTTAAATACAATAGTTGAGGGAATTTATAATGGAAGAAAAGTTTTAGAAAATATTGGCAAATATATTAAACATACGATGAGTGATAATTTTGGCAATTTAACTTCAGTGGCAATTTTAAGTTCGATTTTACCTTTTGTGCCTATGACACCACTCCAAGTTTTACTGACAAATTTTTTAACTGACATTCCTTTAATTGCTTTTGCTAATGATAATGTAAATATTAAAGAAGTAAAAAGACCATTAAAAATGTCTGGAAAACATCTCGTCCTTCTTCTCTTATCTTTAGGAATTGTTGCTGGTTTAGTTAATATTTTTGGCTATTTAATTGTCAGAAAAGAATCAGTTGAAGTTATTAGAACTTATATTTTCTTTATCACTACTATGACTGGTCTTTTAGTTTCTTTTTTAATTAGAACTAAAGATTGGTTTTTCTTTTCTAAACCTTCAAGATCTTTTGTTATTTCTTCGTTTTTAGGACTATTTTTAACTTTAATTTTTGTTTTCTTTTATCCCTTCAAAAACATTTTTTCTTTTTACTCTCTTGGTTTAAAACTTTTAATTTATTCTTTTCTTTTAATGTTAATTTTTATTTTAGGCACTGAGCTTGTTAAAAAACTCTTCTATAAAAAATTTCCTGACATAATTTAACCTTTAATTACTCCCAAAGGAACTAATTTTGCTAATTTTTTAGCAATACCAATATTATGTACAACTTCAACAACTTCAGAAACATCTTTATAAGCAACTGGCGCTTCTTCAGCAAGACCTGACATACTTCCCGCAGCCACAGTTATTCCTCTCTTCTCAAGTTCTTTCCTTAGTTCACTTCCTTTAACTTTTCTTTTTGCTTCTGCTCTTGACATTAACCTTCCTGCGCCATGAGGAGCTGAGCCAAAAGAAATTTCTTTAGAAAGCTCCTTGCCAATTAGAATATAACTTGAAGTACCCATTGAACCTGGAATTAAAGTTGGCTGACCAATTTCTTGATATTTTGGTGCTAATTCTAGTTGTCCTTTCCAAAAAGCTCTTGTTGCTCCTTTTCGATGAACAATTAATTTTTTACCTTCGTATTCTTCAATTTTAACAATATTATGAGCGACATCATAAGCTTGTTTTAATTTAATTTCTTCACCAAAAACTTTTTTAAAAGCTTTTCTGACTTGATGCAAAATAAGCTGTCGATTGGCAAAAGCAAAATTAGCTGAAGCCTTCATAGCTAATAAATAATTTTGACCTTCTGGATGATGATAAAAAAAATAAGCTAATTCTCTATCAGGTAGTTCTATGTTTTGTTTGTCTATATAATTTAAAGCGTGGCGAATATAATCAGTAGCCACTTGATGTCCTAAACCTCTACTTCCGCAATGAATTAAAACAGCAATTTTTCCTTTTTCTAAGCCTAATTTTTTAGATATCGCAGACTTGGCAGAATATGACGTAGACTTGACTGAATATGAGGGAGACTTGGAAGAAATATCATTCTGTTTAGTCTGCGTGAAGTCTGCATAGTCTGCGTATAATTTATTCTGCTTAGTCTGCGTGAAGTCTACAAAGTCAGCATCATCATATATTTCTTCAACTCTTTGAACTTCAACAAAATGATTTCCTGCTCCCATTGTTCCTAATTGATCTTTGCCTCTATCTTTAGCTGTTTTTGAAACTGTTCCAGGATCAGCTCCTTCTAATTTTCCAAAACTTTCAGTTGCTTCAAGATCTTCTTTTTCAGCATAACCAAGTTCATACATATATTGTGCTCCATTTTCTAAAACTTTTTTCATTTCATCATTATTTAATTTCCAAAATCCACCTCTACCAACTCCAGAAGGAACTTGCTTAAATATTTCCTCAGTTAATTTTGGGATTTTATCTTTTACTTCTTCATAATTTAAATCAGTTACAGCAAGCCTTACCCCACAATTGATGTCATATCCACAAATTCCAGGAGAAATTATTCCTTCATCATAATCAAAAGCAGCCACACCGCCAACCGGCATGCCGTATCCTTCATGAATATCCGGCATTCCCAAGGCATATTTGTAAATTCCCGGAATTGAAGCGACATTCATAAGTTGCCATAAGCTTTTATCTTCTAAAATATCATCAAGCATTTTTTCATCAGCAAAAATCCTTGCAGAAACTCTCATATCCTCTCGAAAGCTTTTGGGTATCTCCCATATATAATCTGAAATTTTAATTAAATCTTTTCTCCCTGGCTTTTTCATTATAAATTTATTATAAAATTAAAATTAAATAAATAATATCAATAAAACTCCTGAAAACACAAATAAAAGCATATCCTGGGGTAAACATAGATATTCAATCTTAATATTATTTCTTTTAGATCATCCTCTTGGCAGTTCTTTGTATCTTTCTAGCTTTCGGCGGTATTCCAAAAATAATCGGTATAATTGGGGTTCTCTTTCTCTTATCTCATTAAGATCTTCTTGGCTAAGTATTTTCTTAATATTCTCCAAGACTTCTTCAAAATTATCAGCTGCGTGGATTAAATTTTCAATAGCCATTTCTTTTGTAATTTCTTCTTGTTGTGGATGTTTTCCTAACTTTAGTAATTCTAAATCAGCATCAGAAATATCAAAACTTTTAATCTTAAATTTCCTCCTAATCTCATCTTTAAACTCATGAGATTTTTTAATTGCATCTCCTTCTGATTTTAAAAGCAAGCAAGTGCATGGACTTCCGGTTAAAAACTCCTCCAGTAGTGGATAGTAGTTTTCGTTTGATTTTTCTTTATATATGGTTGCTACCTGATCTTTGTTTAATTTAATTATCTTATATTTAATAATTTGTAGGCCGAATCTGGATAATTCTTGAACAATAGGAATATCTAAAAATTGTTTCATTGCATCAGGTTTTATAACAACAAAGGCGTATTTATTTATTTCTTGCACATGATCCATGTTATTTATTTTACTTGGATCCAAAAAGACGTTTATACTGTTGGGGAGTAAACCGTTGAACCCCTAAATGGATTGTAATATTTTTGAATCTTTTTTTGTGGTCTTTTGCTAATTTAGCCCTTAACTCTTGAGGATAAAAACGTATGTTTTTTAAATTATTAATTGGCATAAAAATAATTTGTTTTAAAACTTGATCATCTTGAGACAGCTCCGGATCATAACCTATGCCTAATTTGCCGCTCAACATTTTACCCAAAACATAAAATTCAAAGCTTCGTAAATCAGGGGCAAACAATTCTTTAATATAAAGTAATTTTTGGACCTTAACATTAATAGAGCATTCTTCAAAAACTTCTCGTCTAGCAGCAGTAAAAATATCTTCGCTAGCTTCAATCCCGCCACCCGGTAAAATATAAACATCTCTACCATTGGGTTTTCTTTGACGAATAATTAAAACTTTATCACCACGTATAATAATAACTCTCACCCCAAGAGTAATTTGTTCTTTTCGTTTTTTCATGTTATAATGATACCACAAAAATATAAAATATTATCTAATTCATTTTTGGACTTAAATTATGTCTAATAACTTTTATATAGCCATACCAGCCTATAATGAAGAAAAAACAATTGGCCCCTGTTTAATTTCAGTTGCCAAGGCTGTAAAATCTGCAATTTTCCAATTTAATTTAGAAGCAACGTATATTTGCTTAAACGGTTTTACTGATAATACAGAAAAAGTAGTTAAACATTATATTAAAAAAGTTCCTCAGCTAAAAATTAACATTATGTTTAGCACTAAGGGGATGAATCGTGCATTGAATACTATTATTAATTTATTACCTAATAATTCTTATCCAATTATCAAATTAGATGCAGATACTATGGTGGATAAAATGTCTTTTTTAATTCTTCTAAACGAATTAAACAAACACCCTACTTTACAGATCGTGGGAGGTCATCCAATTGCTCTTACATATAAAGGCAAAAATCCTTTCAAAAAATTATTAAGCAATGTTTTAGATGTTCGCTCGCGCTGGCCTCAGGCACAAATTGCTGTGCATGACGTCTCAAGGTTCCATACCCTTGCTGACGTAGACCCACAACCAAACATAACAATAGATTTTGAAAAAAGATCTCGAATTTATTTCCACGGTCGTTTTTACGTTATGAGAAATAAAAATATCTGGAATGTTCCACCAGAACAAATTGGAGATGATACTTATCTAACTCTCAGTGTTTATAAAAGATTCGGCTCAAATTCAATAAGAATTAGATATGACGCTATTTGTTATTACTATCCAACTACATCATTATATTGTCATTGGAAAACCTATAAACGTATTTACTATGATGTTAAAATGACTTTTAATCTCCCAGAATTTAAAGAAATGAAAGATTTTAAACATTTAGCAAAGGTAAAACTTAACTGGTCGTATATTAAAACTTTGCCTATTAAGATTATTTTTTATTTTATATGTTATGCAATCATTAAGCGCCTTGAAGAGTTATTATTCAAAGTATTTCCTAAATATTCTGAAAGATTATGGACTTACAAGAAAAAAATAAATTGAAAATTTTAATCCACCACCCTCGGCTAAGCTATTATATTGGCGGTGGTGAAATTATTCCGTTAATGCAAGCAGAAGTTTTATCTTCATTTGGTCATCACGTAGAAATTTTAACTAGTCGTAATTTAAAATTTTCCCCTATCTTTAAAGATTTTTGCCGAAATAATCCACAAATAAAGCTTTATTATATAGAACTATCTAAAAAAGATAAAAAAATTTACCGTGAAATACCCGGTAACAGTTGGAAAAGGTGGGATAGAGAGTCAATTTTATTTGGCAAAAGGGCTATCCCTTTCTATCTAGATAATAGAAATAGGTGGGATGTAGTAATTACTCATCTTCTTTCTGATAGTTTATTTATTCCTAAATCTTTTACAAATATTCTTCATCTCCATGGAGTACCTTCTAAAACTAGAATATGGGATTATAAATTACTTCAAAGACCATATGGATTTATCGCAGTTGCAAAATTTGTTAAAAAGGGATGGATATCTCTTTACCCTTTTCTTAAAAGAAAAAAAATTATTATAGCTTATAACGGTATTCAAACAGAAAAGTTCCCGAACCTTCATTTAAAGAAAAACATAGATTTGCTTTTCGTGGGAAGACTTTTAAAAAATAAAGGTATAGAAACAATAATAAAATCGCTTAACTTTTTAATGTATAAAAAGGTTCATTTTAATAATTTGATTATCGTTGGACAGGGACCTGAAGAAAAGAATATTAAAAAACAAATAAAAGAATTAAATTTAACAAAAAAAGTAAAAATTATTCCCTTTGTTACCCATAAATATCTAATAAGTCTTTACAATAGAAGCAAAATATTTCTTTGTCCATCAACATCAAAAGAGGGGGTACTTACAACAATGCTAGAAGCAGCTTGCTGTAAAGCAGCAATTATTACTACTAATTGTTGCGGCATGGTTGAGTTTGCTAAAGATAATATTAATGCTCTATTAATAAAACCATTTGATACTGTTGATTTAGCAAGAAAAATTGAGATACTACTAAAAAATGAAGAGATTCGTAATCGATTGATCAATAATGCCGAAAAAATGGTGCGTAAATATTGGGATGCACAAAAAACCTGCAAAAAATTAGAAGCGGTTTATCTAAAATTTGTACAAAATCATAATTATGATAATAAGTTCTAAAAATAGTTGTATTAAAATTATATCAAAAACTATAGATGCTAGGGTTTTAAAAAAAGATATACTTAATAATAATTTAATATTTAAATTTATTCCGGACCTAGGGTTTGCACCAAGAAAGAAAAAAATTATTTTAAGAATTGAAAATAAAAATAAATTAAAAATTAAATTTTCTTTAAAAAAACCTTTTATTTATGGACGCTATCAAAAAGATTTTAGCTCTACAGATATTATAGTTTTATGCGAGTACTTACTAGAAAGATTAAGGCAAGAAGACGGAATCTGTAGTTTCCATTCATCATCTGTTTATAAAAAAAATAAAGCAATATTATTTTTTGCTAATTTAACCGGTGCAGGGAAAACTTCTGTTGCTCTTTATCTCCACAAAAAGTATAAATATAAAATATTTTCTGATGAAAAAACTCTAATAGATATTAAAAAAATAAAATTAGTTGGGCAAACAAAAAAAATATTTCTAGAAGAAAAAACAAAAAAAACTTTGGGATCTTTTAACTTAAAATTTCCGAGTGTTATTAACGTCAAAAAAACCGGAAATAAAGATTGTTGCTTGCTAATTATTCCTGTAATTGTTAAATCAGCATCTATACCAATCGTTTTTAAATACAAGCCTAACCAACTGGAGTGGTCATTATATGAAGAAGTTTCTAAGGATGTTAGATTAATAAATGGCCTAATCTTTAATCTTTCATATCCATTACCATCCTTAGATAATCATCAATTAGCCAGTAAACGTAAATATTTTATAAAAATAATTTCTCAAAAAATTCCTTGTTATTATGTTTTAGGAAAATTGTCCGACGTAGCGCGGGAGGTTGATCAAATTTTTGCTGATAATTGCCTTAATTCTTGATTTGATCTTATTAATTTGTCTACCATTTTCGAATAAAGAATAGTCTTCATCCCTAATAACTTAGCTGGCATTAAATCTATTACTACATTATCACCTATTATTAATGTTTTGTGTGGCAATACTTTTAATTCTTTACAAATTATCTCTAAATTTTTAATTGATGGCTTAGGTTCATTAAAACTTTCTCCGGTATAAATTGCATCAAATAAATGGGGATTAATCTTGAATTTATACAAAAATTTTCGAATATATAATTTAGTTTGGGCTGAATAAATACATATCTTTATATTTTTATGTCTATTTTTAATTTTTTGTATGAGTTTTATTAGGGCTTTATTACACCTTTGATTTTTTTCTAAAAAATTAGTGTAATTTTTGATAAAATATCTCTCTTGTTTTTCGCTGATCTTAAGTAAATTCTGAGATTTTATCTTCCTAAAAGTAAATTTTAAAATTTGTCGATAGTCAATATTTTTTTCTGTTTCCCAAAATTGATCTATATAATTGACTATTTGCATTAAGATTTTTCGTTTTATTTTAATTCCAAACAATCGAAAAAATGATTTAAAAGTTAAAACCTTAGCTTGGGATAGATTATTAATTGGGCCATCGAAATCTAAAATAATTAAGTCAATATTTTTAAAATCTATTTTTGACATACGACAAAAATATAAGTAGAAAAAATCTTAATGATAGGCATTTTTTCTAAAAAACGATTTAACCAATCTACATACTTAAAAACTCTAGATGTTATAATTGGTGTGTTTTTAATAACGAGAGGAACAATTACCCCAATATAAAAAATCCTTATAATCCTAAAACCTGACCGCGATAAAGCATGTATAACCTCTGATCGCGATAAAGTCCGGAAAATTTGTTCTCTCTTCTCTCTTTCAGCTTTATATCTGGCATCAAAAATTTTGAATAAAAAATAGAATAAATCTTTAATCAACCGGATAAAGCCGTATTTGTTATCAAAATCTATAATCAATATACCATTATGTTTTATGATGCGATAAAACTCGCAAAAAACTTTGTCAATATCTGGCAAATGAACCAATGTTTCTAAGCACACAACTGCGTCAAATTCTTTATCTAAAAAAAGTGTGTTGGCTAAATCTGATTTAACAACCCTCACCGCTGGAATATCTAGCTCTTTAACATAATTTATCATTGTCTCGGAAATGTCTACTGCTGTTACATTATATAAATCTGCTAATACTTGGGTTATTCTACCTTTACCACAACCTGCATCTAGAACAGAAATAATATTTGGGAATTGCCCCAATTGCTTAACAAGTAAATTTAATATACGTTGGTATATAGATGACATAATGTCATTCTCAGGGTCCCACCATAAAAACACCTCTTCACTCTCCATAAAATATTCTTTTACTTTTTTAATATCCATAAATTTTTAAATAATTAATTATAGAAATTTAAAAAATAGTCTATTTGAATGTATAGCTATTTGGTTAATATAACCCTTAAATTTAAATAAAGAAATTGCCTGGTACCGGGTTCCCGGAATTTCCCATATATAATCTGAAATTTTAATTAAATCTTTTCTCCCTGGCTTTTTCATTATAAATTTATTATAAAATTAAATAAATAATATCAATTAATATAATGAATCATAATTATAATTATTAATTAAATTAGTCAAATTAATTAAAAAAGCAACCAAAAATGAACAATTTAAAGAACAAAAAAAAATTATCACAAATCTGAATCACAAAAATATTCCCAAGAAGAAATTAAACCTTCTTATAAAACTCAAAATCAACCAAATAGAAAAGCATAATATACTGAATTTGCGGCGAGGGTGGGATTCGAACCCACGATACCCAAAGGGTATAACGGTTTTCAAGACCGTCCCGTTCAACCGCTCCGGCACCTCGCCTTTGAAATTTTAAACAACTTTCTTAAATATATAATTTAATAATTTTATTAAAAATTTGCTAAATTATCAATTTTTTAAAAAAGAGTAAAGTTTTTTAAGAATATCTTCATAAACTTTTTTAACAGGCTGATTTCCGTTAATTTCAATTAAATAACCTCTCTTTTTTAAAAAATTTAAAGTGGGTATAACATATTTTCTATAGTTTTTAATTCTTTCTTGAACAACGCTAAATTCGTCTTCTTTTTCTCTTCTTCTTTTTAAGGCTCTTTTAAAAATTTCTTTCTGCGGTATTTTTAGAGAAATAACTTTGAATTCTACAAAAAGCTCTTTTAAAGTTTTTATCTCTATTTTAGCCTCTGTGATTAATCTAGGAGAACCAGAAAAAACTAAATCAAATTTATCAATCAATTCTTTAATTTTTTTAGAAATTATATAGCCTACAAGCTCTGGAGAATAAAATCCTCCTTTAAATCTTTTTGTAAACTCCTTTTGAATATCAAAATTTCTTTTTCCTATTTTAATATACTTTACTTTCTCTTTTTTAAAAAAATTGTCAATTACTACATGAGAAATTAAAAATTTGCCTTTAATTTTTTTTGCCAATAATCTAGCCTGAGTATCTTTGCCAGATAGCGGAGGTCCGGAAAAAAAAATAACTCTTTTCTTAGACCTCATATTCTCTCAAACTTAATTCTGATTCAATTTTTTTTACAGTTTCAATAGCCACAGAAACTAAAATTAAAATTGAAGTTCCACCGATTGCTAAAAAATTTGTTTTAGTTATAAATTGAAAAATATAAGGCAAAACAGCTATAAAACCTAAAAACAACCCTCCAAAAAACGTTAAACGTGAAACAATATTTTTAAAGTATTTCTCTGTTTCTTTGCCAGGCCTTATACCAGGAATAAAAGCTCCACTTGATTGTAGATTTTTAGAAATTTCTTCAGGATTAAATGTTATAGATGTATAAAGATAAGTAAATCCAAAAACTAAAATAAAGTATAAAATTCCAAAAATTAAAGGATTATTGAAAAAACTATTAAGCGATGTTAAAAATGTTTCCAAAAATTGAATCTTGGCAAATGACAAAAATTGAATTAAGGTTTGAGGGAATAAAAGTAATGCAATTGCAAAAATAATAGGAATTACTCCTGCTTGAGCTATTCTAACGGGTAAATAAGTTGTAGATCCTCCATATATTTTAGTACCTCTAACTCTTTTTGCAAAAACTAATTGAATTCTTCTTTCTGCTTCATTAACAAATATGATTCCTGCAATAATTAAAACAGCTAATATCAAAAACAAAATATAAATCTGTAATTGTTCTATAGAAAAATTTTTAGAAGCAAAAGAAAAATAAATTTGAGCGAGTGTCGAAGGAGCTCCTGCTACAATTCCTGAAAAAATTATTAGCGAAACACCATTGCCTAATTTTTGCTCAGTAATTAATTCACCAATCCACATTAAAATGATAACTCCAGTAGTAACTATAATAGCATCTCTTATAAGACCAAAAGGGGTAAGATAAATTATATCTTTAGTTTGTAAGAAATTTAAAAAACCAAAAGCTTGAATTAAAGCCAAGGGAACCGTTAATATTCTTGCATATTGATTAAACTTTGCTCTTCCTATTTCTCCCTCTTCATAATACATTTCTTTTAATCTCGGATAAACGAAGGTTAAAAGCTGTAAAATAATAATAGCAGTAATATAAGGACCTAAGCCTAAAAGAGCTATAGAAAATTTTGATAAAGCACCACCTGAAAAAATATTTATTAAACCAAAAAACTGGTTTGACTCAAAAAGAGCCTTAAGTCTATCTAAATTAACATCAGGAAGTGGAATGTTTGCTAAAACTCTCGAAAAAATCAAAAAACCTAAAACAATTAAAGCTCTTCTTCTTAAATCCTTATATAAAAAAAGTTGTTTTAAAAGTTTTAAAAATTTCATTGAATTTTACTGTTTGATTTTTCAATTTTTGATTTTGCTTTTTCAGAAAAAGATAGACTTGCATCAAAAATTAAAGATTTATTCAAATTACCTTTACCCAATATTTTAACTTTAGGGTTTTTAATCTTTTTAGGAATATTTATTATTTTTTTATTTTTTAAACTTTCTAAATCAACTTTTTCTCCTGTATTAAATTTTTTATCAATGTTTAAAAGATTAACTTCAAAAATATTTTCCTTTTTTATTCTAACATTCCCTATTCCTCTTTTTTTAGGAAACTTTAAAACTATATCTCTTAAAGCAGGTCTTATTTTATGACCAGCTCTTGATTTTTGACCTTTCATACCTCTTCCTGAATAAGAACCTCTTTTACCTCCTCTACCAATCCTTTTTTTTCTTTTTATAAATGATGAAATATTATGAATTTGCATTAGAAGAAACAGATTTATTAATATTCTCCTCGAATGAAATTAATTCTGACTTTAATTTCATTTTTCTTTGATAACTTTTATTTAAAATATCTAAAGCTTTAATAGTGGCTAAAGCATTAACTACTGGATTTTTAGTAACTCCTAAAACCTTTGAAACCACATCTGTATAACCAGCTAAAGACAAAACAGTCCTTATACTACCACCAGCAACCAGCCCTCTTCCTTTTTTAGTGGGTTTAAGCAAAATTTTAGTGGCTGAAAATTTATATAGTATTTCATAAGGGACAGTACCGTCTATTATAGGAACATCAATCAAGTTTTTTTCAGCAGACTTTCTTGCTTTTTCTATGGCTTCAGCTACATCAAAACCCTTTTCTATGCCTATACCTACTTTTCCTTTCAAATTACCAACTATAACTACTGCTCTGACTTTAATTCTTTTGCCTCCTTCAACTGCCTTTGCTACTCTTTTTATTTCTACAACTTTAAATTCTAATTTCTCCTCCATTATTTAAAAGTTAAAACCTAGCTCTCTCAATTTTTCTGCTAAAAGCTTTATACGACCTTTATAACTAAATCCTCCTCTATCAAAAACAAGACTGGTTATATTTTTTTCCTTAGCTCTTTGATATAAAACTTCAGCAACTTTTAAAACTTTCTCTTTATTTGATAATTTTTCGTTTTTAAATTCCAAACTATTTGCACTAACTAATGTTTTGCCTTCTGTATCATCTATTAACTGAACATAAATATGCTGATTTGTCTTAAAGACACTGGCTCTTGGCCTTTGAAAAGTACCAACAATTACCTTTCTTATTTTTTTATGTCTCCTTAATCTTTTTTCTTTTTTCATTAATTTTTAAATTAAAAATTATTTACCTGCTTTTTTGACTGCTTTTAATTTTATAACTTCATTGAAATATCTAAAACCTTTTGCATGATAACGATCAGCCGGTTTTATTTTTCTAATTTTCGCAGCAAAATCACCAACCGCTTGTTTATCTATACCCCTTACATAAATCAAAGATCTTCCCTTTTCTGATTTTATTTCAACTGTCAAATTATCAGGTATTTCAACTTCTACAGGAATAGATCTTCCTATTTTAAAATAAATTTTATTATTATTTATTTCTGCGGAATATCCAAGTCCTTCAAGAATCAAAACTTTCTCAAATCCTTCAGAAACTCCTTTTATTTTGTTTGCTAAATTAGCTCTTAAAGTGCCCCACAATGGTTTATTCTTTTTATTAATTTCATCCACTGGAACAACTTTTAAAATATTAGAATCTATTTCTAGCTTAAAACCTCTGGGAAGAACAAAATTTAAAACCCCTTTTGGTCCTTTAATTTCAAAATTTTCATCATTAAGTTTTCTAATATCTATTTTTTGACTTTCTGATAAAATAATTGGTTTTTTACCTATCTTTGACATATTAAAAAATAAAATTTAATAAATTTCACAAATTACTTCTCCGCCAAGTTTTCTTTTCCTAGCTTCTTCATCTGTCATAATTCCACGACTAGTTGAAACAATTCTAAAAGCATATCCTTTTCTTAATGGTTTAAGATCTTTAGCTTTAAAATAAATTCTCCTTCCAGGCTTCGAGATTCTCTTTAAATTTTCCAAAAAAGGCATACCTTCTTCATCATAACGCAAATAAACAACAATTATTTTTTTATTATTATTTTCCCTAAAAGCAAATCCTGAAATTAATCCTTTTTCTTTTAAGATTTTTAAAATAGCTAACTTAATTTTTGAATAAGGAACTATAACAAATCTTTTCCTAACAAGCAAACCATTCCTTAATCTAGTTAAAAAATCTGCGATTGGATCTGTCATAACCATTTTACCAACTTGATTTTTTAAGGCCCGGAATTTCTCCTTTATGAGCCATTTCTCTTAAACAAATTCGACATAAATTAAAATCCCTAAAATAACCTCTTGTTCTCCCACAACGAAAACAAAAATTTCTCTTTCTTGTTTTATATTTTGGTGTTTTTTTCCAACGTTCTATTTGAGCTTTTGAAACCATTTTTAAATTTTAATAGGAAAACCTAATTTTCGCCACATTGAAATATTCTCTTCTCTTTTTTTTGAAGAACCAACCAAATTTACAGAAAATCCAAAGTTATATTTAATTTTATCAGATATAGCTTCAGGAAATACTATAGCTTCTTTAAATCCTAAATTAATGTTTCCCTTTTTATCAAAGTTTTCTTTTCTAATTCCATAAAATTCTTTAACTCTTGGCAAAACATATGTGTTTAATCTTTGAATAAAATCAAATAAAGCTTTCTTTCTCAAGGTTACCAAAACAGCAACGGGCATTCCTTTTCTTAATTTAAAACCAGCAACTGACTTTTTAGCTACGACTATCTTAGGTTTTCTACCTGTAATCATTGATAAAACATAGCTAGCATCTTCTATAATCTTTTGTTGATTTTCCGGAGAATTAGCTACTAATTTACCAATCCCTATCTGAACAACTGCTTTAACTGGTCTGGGTTGTTTTATATCCATTTTTAAAATTTAAAAATTTAAGCAATAACTTTGTGACATTTTTTACAAATTCTTTTTTTCTCTTTTAACTTTTTATTTTTACTATTTTCAAAAATCTGATAACCAACTCGAGAAGGTTTATGACAATTAGGACACATCAATTTAACATTTGAAACAAAAATAGGACGTGGAATTTCAATAATTTTTCCCTTTTCATATCTCTGTCTTGGCTTAACGTGTTTTTTAACCAAATTTAAACCTTCAATTACTACTTTATTTTCCTTTGGTAAAGCCTTAATAACCTTGCCAACTTTACCTCTATCTTTCCCTCTAATAATTAAAACTTGGTCTCCTTTTTTTATTTTCATACTAATTCTGGAGCTAAATTTGCTATTTTTTCAAACCCCAATTCTTTAATTTCCCTAGGAATAGGACCAAAAACTCTATTACCCATCATATCTTTGGCTCCTTTTAAAACAATTCCAGCATTTTCTTGAAATCTTATATAGCTTCCATCTTTTCTTTTAAAAGGTTTTTTCTGTCTTACTATCAACACTTTAACAATTGCGTGCTTTTTAACTTCTTTTCTTGGTTCCGCCTCTTTAACAACACATGTTATAACATCTCCTAATTTAGCATATTTTACATTTCCTTTTTTAACCATACCAATACATTGAAGCTTAATAGCTCCTGAATTATCTGCACAATTTAAAATGGTTCTTCTTTGAATCATGGTTTAAGTTTTAATCTATAATTTAACTTCACTTTTGTTTCCAATTTTACTTTCTTGATCTAAAACATCTTTATCTTTTCTCTCTTCAATTTTTATATCCGAGTCTTTTAGATTTACAACTTTATTTTCATTTTTATCTATTATTTGTACTAAAACCCATCTTTTTAGCTTAGAAAGAGGTCTTACTTGTTTAATTATAACCCAATCTCCAACCTTTGACTTTTCTTTTTCGTCATGGACATAATATTTTGTTCTATGTTTATAAAATTTTTTGTAACGTGGATGCTGCTTTAAAATTTCTGTAACTACAATTCTCGTTTTTTGCATTTTATCTGAAATAACTTGACCAATAATTTTTTTTGTCATTTTTCTTGTTTTTGTTTTTCGTTAATAATAGTTAAAGTTCTAGCTAAATCTTTTTTTAATAATTTTAACATAGATGGATTTTTTAACTTATTTAAAGATTTTTCAATCATAAGTTGAGATATTTTTTTCCTTAAATCATCAGCCATTTTGCTCAACTCTAAAATAGTTTTGCTTCTTAAATCTTTTGCTTTCATTTTATTGTTTTACAACCACCTTTGTTTTAATTGGAAGCTTATATGAAGCTTGTTTTAAGGCTTTTTTTAATATATTCTCATCAGGACCAGAAATTTCAAAAAGCAATGTTCCTGGTCTTACTAATGCAACATAATTTTCAACATCGCCCTTTCCTCCTCCCATTCTAGTTTCCGGAGGTTTCTTGGTTTTAGGTTTGTGAGGAAAAATTCTCAACCAAAGTCTTCCTTTTTTACCCATAGTTTTTTTTAAAACATTAATACATGATTCTATCTGTCTATCAGTTAAAAATCTTGACTCAAGAGATTTAAGACCAAATTTTCCATGAATTAATTCTGTTCCTTTGGTAATTATTTCACGATTAAGAGATCTTCCTTTCTGACTTTTTCTGTATTTTAATTTTTTAGGCTGAAGCATCGTCAAACTCATTTTTTTCTTTATCGCCCTTATAAAGCCAAACACTTAACCCTACGTATCCAGATTTAGTTAAAACTGGATAATGAACATGATCAATATCAGCTATAAATTTAGACAATGGGAGCCTCCCCCATGAAACACTTTCAGTTCTTTTTATAGTAGCACCATCAACTCTTCCGGAAGCTTTAATTTTAATACCCAAAATATCTTTTTGTTGTTTAGCCTTTTCCATTATTCTTTTCAAAACTTTTCTTACAGGAAATCCTTTTTCTATCTCTATAGCCGCTAATTCTGCTAAATAACTAGCAGTAGAAAGTGGATTTCTAACTTCTACAACATCTATATCTATATTTGGAGGATTTAATTTGTATTTAGTAAATATAGGCTTAAGTTCTTTTTCCAATCTTTTAACCAAATTCTTAAGAAGTTGCCCTTCTTTTCCAATTAAAAGTCCTGGTTTAGCTGTTTTGATAATTACTTTACAATGATCAAAACTCTTTCTTTCAATAATAATTTCAATAATCCCCACCTTAGGGAACATATCTTTAATAACTTTTCTAATTACATGATCAACTTCTAAAAACAAAGGAAGATTTTTTGAAAAAAACCATCTTGAACGCCAATATTTATTAATCCCCAATCTTAAAGCATAAGGAGGTATTTTCTGACCCATTATTATTTTTTATCTAAAATTATTTCAATATGCGACATTTTTTTAATTATCCTTCCGACCCTACCTCGGGCCTTTGGATAATATCTTTTTAATTTTTTTGGTCCTTCTTGAACAATAATATTTTTAACATATAATTCTTTGGGATCATAATTTTTATTTTTGGCGTTAGAAATAGCAGATTTCAATAATTTCAAAATTGATTCAGCTGCTTTTTTATTCATAAAAGATAATTCTTTTTCTGCCTTTTCAACAGGCAAATTCTTAACTATCCTTGCTACCATTCTCACTTTCCGAGGCGACATTCTAAAATAATTTAACTTAGCTTTTACCACCATTTTAAAAATTATTTTTTAGCTTTTTTAGCCATTAACTCTGCTGCCCGACCTCCATGTTTTACAAACTTACGGGTTGGAGCAAATTCTCCTAATTTATGCCCTACCATATCTTCAACAACTCTTACTTTAATAAATTGCTTTCCATTATGAACTTCAAAAATCAAACCAACCATTTCAGGTGTAATAGTTGAATCTCTGGACCAAGTTTTAATTGGATTATTCACTCTTTCTTCAATGGACAACTCTTTAACTTTTAAAACTTTCTTAAATAATTTTTCATCTACATAATAACCTTTTTTACTACTTCTACTCATTTCTTTTTAATTCTTCTTTTGATAATTAATGACGAACTTGGCTTTCTCTTTTTTCTTGTCTTTCTCCCTCCTGTTACATTACCCCATTTATCTTTTGGTTTTCTAGTTCCTCTTGTAGTTTTACCCTCTCCACCACCATATGGATGATCTCTTGGATTCATAGCTGATCCTCTAACCTTAGGTCTTCTTCCTTTATAACTGCTTCTTCCAGCTTTGCCTAATTTTTTTAATCTATTAAATGGATTAGAAACTCTTCCTATAGTAGCATAAGATTCTTTATGTATTTTTCTTATTTCACCAGAAGGCATTTTAATTATCGCATAATTAGATTCAATACCCATTAAAACACCATAAGAACCAGCAGATCTTATAAGCTTAGCACCGCTTCGAGGTATAAGTTCTATTTCGGAAATTTCTGTTCCTATAGGAATATTTTTTAATGGCAATCTGTTACCTACTTTTATTTCTGCATTTTCAGAACAAATTATTTCATCACCTACTTTAATACCATCTTGTGCTAAATGATATCTTCTTTCCCCGTCTTTATAACAAACCAACATTATAAAAGCTGTTCTTGATGGATCGTATTCTATTCTCTCAACTTTCCCAACAATATCTTTTTTATTTAAACGATAAAAATCAACTAAACGATATAATCTCCTATGTAAAGGATTTTTACGAAAACGAGTAGTAATTCTTCCCATATTATTTCTCGCAGTTCTTTTTTTAAGAGAAATCAAAAGAGGCTTATATGGTTCTGTTTGGCTAACTAATTTCTTCTTGTTAACAAAAACAGCAATTCTCTTTCCTGGACCTCTTGATTTAACAACTTTTAAAGCCATTATTCAAATATAGGAATTGTCTGATCCTTCTTTAAAGTTACAAAAACCTTTTTAAAACTCGGCCTAACAGTTTTTAACTTACTTCTACCTCTTTCTCTTCTTTTAAAATTTGAAGTAGCAATTTTTACAACATTTACCTTAAACATTTTTTCAATCGAATCCTTAATAACATTTTTATTAACTTTTCTATCGCTATTATGAATTAAAAAAACATATTTGTTTTCTTTTGCAAGTTTCATACTTTTTTCACTTATTAATGGCAACAAATATAGACCCTCTGCTTTTTCTATCCTTATATTCAGAGATTTATCTTCTTTGCTCTCAGTATTTTCTTTATTTTCTGAAACAATCTTTTCTTTATCTTCTTTCTTCCCCCAAATTTTTTTAAAAAAATTAAACTTCATCTTTAAACTAAATTGCTAACTTTTAAATTTAAATTTTTAGTAAAAATTTTTTTTATCACATCTATAGAATCTTTTAACAAAAATAAATATTTATGATTTAAAAGAGAAAGAATATTTAAATTCCTTGCTTCAATTGTATCAGCATAAGGTAGATTTCTTACTCCTTTAAATATTTTATCATTATTTTCTGGAATAACTAATAAAGCTGTTTCTTTCTTTTTAGAAGTTTTAGTTGGCTTAAGAAAATAACTAAAAAATTTATCAAATTCTTTTGTTTTAGAAATTTCTCCTTCTATATCATCAATAATGATTAGCTTATTTTCTTTAAATTTTGAAGCAATGACCATCAAAATAGCTTTTCTTTTCATTTTTTTATTGATCTTTAATTTTCTGTTGATTTCATTTCTTGGTCCAAAAGTAATCCCTCCTTTCACCCAAATAGGAGATCTAATAGAGCCGTGCCTTGCTCTGCCTGTTCCCTTTTGAACCCAAGGTTTTCTTCCTCCTCCTCTGACTTCTGCTCTTGTTTTAGTATGTGCAAACGGAAAATAAGAATTCATTAATTGCCATCTTAAAACTTGATGAATTAAAGACTCATTTACCTTTAAATTAAAAATTTCATCAGGTAGCTCTATCTCTCCTATTTTTTCTCCTTTAAAATTGTAAACAACCGATTTCATTTTAAAAAATTTGTATTAAAAAAGTAAAATTCCTAAGATTGCCTATTTGTTATTTTTAAAGTTTTTTTAATTTTTCTGTTTAAATAAATATTTCCTTGATTAGTCAAAAAATTACTTCTTACTTCCACTAAAGATTTATTTGACCCAGGAACGCTTCCTTTAACAAGAATTAAACTCTTTTCTGGAAGAATATCTACTATTTTTAAATTTTTAACAGTAACTTTCTTTGGAGAAATCTTGCCAGCCATTTTTAATCCTTTTCTAACTCTTTGAGGCCATCTTTGTCCTATTGAACCAGGAGCTCTCTCTTTATTTTTCTGACCATGGCTTCTTGGTCCACCCTTAAAACCATGTCTTTTTACAACGCCAGAAAAACCTTTAGCTTTCCTTTTAGATCTTAAATTGACAAATTCGCCCTTTTCAAGAATATCAACATTTATTTCTTCATTTTCTTTAAAATTTTCAATTGAATTTACTCTAAATTCCTTAAGTTTTGTTTTATTTTTTCCATTCTCATCTTCATACTCTACTACTACAGCATTATATCCGTCTTTTTCTTTTGATTTCAATTTAAAAATTTTCGCTTTCAAAGCTTGCAAGACAGTTACTGGAACTGTTTTATCATCAATAAAAATTTGGGTCATTCCAATTTTCTTTGCTAATAAAAATTTCTCTTTTAAATTTAAATTATCCATTTCTAAATTCACTTCAATTTTGCATAATTTAATTAGATTGAATATACATCATAAGATTAAGCTCACATTCTTATTTCAACCTCTACTCCGGCTGGTAAATCCAAAGAGTTAAAAAGATCTAAAACCCTTTGAGATGGATTTATAACATCAATAATCCTTTTATGAATCCTCATTTCAAACTGTTCCATGCTTTTCTTGTAAATAAAAGGAGAACGATTAACTGTGTATCTCTTTATTTCTGTTGGTAACGGTATTGGACCTTTAACCTCTATCCCTTCTTTCTGCAACAAATCAACCAATTGCTTTAAAGATCTATCCAATAAATTATGATCATAAGATCTAAACCTCAACCTTACTATCTGTTGCTCTGTTTTAGCTTTACTCATTATCTAAAAATAAAAAATTATTACTTTCATTTTTATTAAAGACTTTATTACTTTATTATCTTGGTTACTACTCCAGCCCCAACAGTTCTACCACCTTCCCTTATAGCAAATCTTGAGCCTTCTTCTAAAGCAACTGGATAAATAAGACGAATTATCATCTTAGCATTATCTCCGGGCATTACTGCTTCTATACCTTCTGGCAAAACAACTTCTCCTGTCACATCAGTAGTTCTAATATAAAATTGTGGTTTATAACCAGTATGAAAAGGAGTATGTCTTCCACCTTCTTCTGCTTTTAAAACATAAACTTCCGCCTCAAATTCTGTATGAGGATTAATACTTCCTGGTTTAGCAACAACCATACCTCTTTCAACATCTTGCTTTTTAACTCCTCTTAAAAGTAAACCAACATTATCTCCAGGAATAGCTTCGTCCATTTGCTTATGAAACATCTCAATACCTGTAACCATAGTTTTAAATGGTTGGTGATTTAGACCAACTATTTCAACCTCTTCATTTAATGTTATTTTACCTCTTTCTACTCTACCAGTAACTACAGTACCTCTTCCTTCAATTGTAAATACATCTTCTATTGGCATAAGAAATGGTTTATCAATTTCTCTTACTGGCTCAGGAATATAGTTATCTAAAGCATCTAAAAGTTCTAAAATTGGCTTTGCCCACTCATCATCTAATGATTTTGCTTCTAAAGCTTTTAAAGCTGACCCTCTAATTACTGGCACTTCATCTCCCGGGAAACCGTGTTTTTTTAATTCTGCTCTTACATCTTCTTCAACTAAATCTATCAATTCTTTATCAGGAACCATATCAACTTTATTTATAAAAACAACCATATAAGGAACGTTTACCTGGCGAGCAAGTAAAATATGTTCTCTTGTTTGAGCCATAACTCCATCGTTAGCAGCTACTACTAAAATAGCACCATCCATTTGCGCTGCTCCGATAATCATATTTTTAATATAATCAACATGACCAGGAGCATCTATATGAGCGTAATGTCTTTTTTCTGTCTCGTATTCACAGTGATGAATATTAATAGTAATTCCTCTTGCCTTTTCCTCAGGAGCTTTATCGATTTCCTCGTAAGCTAAAGCTTTTTCAGCCAATCCTTTAAGTTTAAGAATATGAGTGATGGCTGAAGTTAAAGTAGTTTTACCGTGATCAATATGACCTATTGTTCCTACGTTAATATGGCTTTTGGTTCTTTCAAATTTAGCTGGCATTTTAAAATCAATTAAAATAAAAACGACCTTTTAAAAAATTTAATTTTATCAAATTTTGGTAAGCTCAAATTTTGATTTTTAACTTTAAGTAATTTTAACCCAAATTTTTTAAAAAGTCAATAAAAAATAATTAATAAATTTACATTTAATAATTTAAAATTTATTAATAATATTGTTAATATTTTTTTAAAAAAACATTATATGCTTTTGTAATATATGTAAAACTTATAGTTAACCCTACTCAATCAAAAATTAATATTTTTTCATATCTCATAAGAATCTATAAAAAAATGTTAAAATTAAAAAAGAAACCTAAAAAAAGGAGGAATAACTGATGAAAGGGTGCAAGAGAGAAAGAAAAAGAAGAAAGCTTGCAACTTTTACTCGGAACGAGATCCGTTTGTTGGTTTCTTCTACGCTCCAACGCAAAACACCGAAAAAAAATAAAAAAAAATAAAAAACCCATAGGGGGGTTTTGAATCTTTAGAACCCCCTTTTTACATCTTACTATAAACCTTAAATTCTATAATAACTCTTTCTGAAGGATCTAGTCTGAAAATAGTTAAATTAAGTCTATTTGAAACAGAAAAAATAGAAACTTTATCTTTATTTGGAGAAAGTA
>Ga0209809_1000969_pt1 | contig 24614 bp, 23 predicted proteins | sample YNPMSTMetaG_FD_186172 | JGI IMG/M metagenome (GOLD analysis project Ga0209809, IMG submission 186172) | Anoxygenic and chlorotrophic microbial mat microbial communities from Yellowstone National Park, USA - YNP MS-T MetaG (SPAdes) (version 2) ...
TCATGCAAGCCGCAAGCCACGGTCCGCTGGTGTGTCCACCTCGCCGCTTCACTGCCCGCTCACCCCACCCGCCGCGGTACCGCCATCTATCCCAACGCCGTCAAGACCTGCCTTTATCCACGGGCTGCTAGCCATGGTCTTTCCGGGGTACCAGAGACGGATTCAACGCCCATTATCTCAGCCCTCAGCTTTAGCGCGCCGGGGTCTTGTGGATTCAGCAGCAGCGCCTGCCGGAGATCACTAAGAGCCTGATCTACCCTACCCGCTAAATAAAATGCTCGAGCTCTCCCTACATACAGCGTGTGTGCTGTGGGGCTTGATTGAATTAGCCTGGTGTATTGTTGGATCGCTTCATCGAATCTTCCCTCGGAGACGAGCTCGCTCGCCTTCCGGCTAACGCCTGCCGCTTCGAGTATATTAGTGCCGGAGCCCAACCATTTGTCGGCGTCGAGGAGCTGGCGAATATCGCCCAGCTCGCGAAGTACTTCCCCAACATCGGTGGGATAGACCTCCTTCCACCCATAAATCAGGTTCACAAGTTGGCTCTGCAGGTACTTTACATTCTGCAGCATCAGAGCTGCGCGCGCTCGGATGACTGGGGCGTCAGCACCTTGTTGCAGGTCTTGGTCCAACAGGGTCAAAGAGTCGGCAAGCTGATTTAACCCGAGGTGCACGTTCCGCACTTGGTGCATGTTAGATTTGACGAAGGGCCTGTTAGAGCGGAAAAGTTGCTCTTGAGCTTGGACTCGTCCCGAAAAGAAACTGAACGACAAGCTCACCGTGTTGAAAAACGCTACAGCCCACGGGTTGCTTCCCCCAGCGAGGGCGTAGGCTATGTTCGCTGCGACACCAAGCAGTGCCAAAAGGCCTAGGTACACTTCGTAGTGCCTGCTTTGCATCGAGGCCTCCGGTGGCAGCGATTATATCACTGCGGCTCGCCCCTGGGAGTGCGCACCTCATTGTCGGCGAGACCGCCAAGTTCGGACAGGGGCCGGATAGGCCGCCCCTCGTCACGGTTCTGAAGGGCCGCGCCGCTAGCAATCCTGCGGAGGCTTGCCAGACGGGTTCCGAAAGCGCCTTTCACGTGTGAAGAGCTCCCCCGACATCCGGTCCGCGATGCGGCCCGCCTTCCTTTAGCGCGCACGATGCCACGGTATGGGCGCAGTTGCGCCTGCGCCTGGGCGCACCTCCCGATCGGTAGCGTCCTCGGGCTGACTAAGAAACCCCGTGCTCGCACCGGCCGGGCAGCGGCGGTCGGTAGAGATCAAGCGCACGAAGGCGCATGATCTTGGGCCAACGGACCAGCCTGAGATCGAGGGTGGACCCAGGGCCAGCCTTTTGCTTGACGACGGTACCCATGGCGACGTTGCCGCTGTGCGTTGCCCTATCATGCGATTTCTCGATATTCAGCTGGCCGGCTGCTCCCCAAGTTCTGGACGCGGACCCGGTGCACCACCTCATGAGACGACGCTTCAGCGGCTTTGGAGGCATGCCACCGGCCCCCACTGGGGCAAGAAGGCGGCTCTCAGTTCATGACCCACGACTTGTCGGGTCCGATCGGATTTTTGGGCCTTTAATCGTCGCGTACCCTGACATGCTTACCGAAGGCGAATGGTCGGCCGCGTACCGCACGGGGGCAATGCGTTTCAGCCATTCCGCCAGCGAAACGGCCAATACATGCTGGCTGGCAGCCTGAACCACCAATTCCCGGCAGCCTGTGCGCGGGCGGATCGCGCTCTGGACTGCTACATGAGGCCGAATAAAAGCCGTATAGGGGCGTCAGCTGTGGTCGGCTCGAACCGACTGCTTGGCGCGAGGTGGACCGTCTCCAAGTGCAGCCTTTTCTGGCCGGTCAGCCGGCTGGGCTGCCACGGGATGCGCAGGTGGTCTGGTTCGATGAGAGGCTGTTGGTCGTTCCCCTGCCCCGGGGCAAACAGGCCAGGCTCGTACCCGAAGAAATCGCGCGGGCGTTCTCGTTGCCGGAACTCCGAGGTGCCCTGCATTACTGCTTCGAGCGGTCCCCCGAGGAGATCCAGGAATACTTCGAATAGAATTTCGCGTTCGAGAAGGACGAGGAGGAGGTCCAGACCGTCGTAATGCACACGAACGAGGGCGGCCTGGAGGTTATCAGGGCGGTTTGGCAGCCGGGAGTAACTTTCAAGGGCGAGTCTTCCGGGCAGGGACCACCAAGCGCTCCACCACTTCGTTTGGTGGACCGCTTCGCCAAAGCCGAAGGATTCACCAACGTCAGCCCGCGCGAGTTCCGGCACAGCGACGGCAGCTGCCTCACTGCCTCTTTCAACCTCAAGGGGGCCTGGGAGCATTGGGATGCGGGTGGCCAGTTAGTCCGCTGCTACTTCTTCGCCGAGGCTAGCCTCGCTGAGAAACGGATCAAGATTGGCGCGGACCTGTGGGCCCTTATCCAAGCGAAGCCGGAGCTTTACGCGCTGGTTACGCGGGCCGGGAAGCAAGAGCTCTTCGTAATCCCCGGCGCCACGCTGATTGCCTGGCTCATGCAGGGCAAGCTCAAGCTTACGCCAGCAGCCTACTGGCTCGAGTTCCAAGCAGGGGATCTCCAACTCCTCGTGTTGACGTAGTATACTTCTGGCATCGAGGGCCGGCATCCCCGCAACCGGTCTGGAACGAGGTCCTGAAACCTATGGCCCGCCTGGAAGACTTGACCAAAGGCGCTGCGGTTCGGGGGATCCTGCCGAACTGCACGGTCATGGTGATTGACGTCAAATGGTACGGCTCGGACGTGGTCGAGCTGGTCTACCGGGATCCCTGGGGTAACTTGGGGCAGGAGCTGTTGTACCGGGATCGTGAACCGACTCTGGAAATTGCTGAATCCGGCCGTCCCTGGTCGTTCGACGCGGACGGCGCCTTGTTCAAGCTCGTGTCCGAAGCCTGGCGCATCCGACTGGCCTACCTGTTCGATCCGGTTCTGGCCGTGCACACCTCGGTGCTCGATCCGTTGCCCCATCAAATCACGGCGGTCTACGAGGAAATGCTCCCCCGCCAGCCCCTGCGCTTCCTGCTTGCTGACGACCCCGGCTCTGGTAAGACGATCATGGCTGGCCTGCTCATCAAGGAGCTCATGCTCAGAGGCGACGCGGAGCGCGTGCTGATCGTTGCGCCTGGCAACCTGGTGGAACAGTGGCAGGAGGAGTTGTATGCGCGCTTTCAGCTCCCCTTTGAGATCCTCACCAATGACAAGCTGGAGGCGGCCCGAACGGGCAACTGGTTCCTCGAAAATCCCTACGCCATCTGCCGCCTGGACAAGCTGAGTCGCGACGGGGCGGTCCAGGACAAGCTGAAGGTCATTGACTGGGACCTGGTGGTGGTGGACGAGGCTCACAAGATGTCCGCCACCTTCTTCGGCGGTGAAATCAAGTACACCAAGCGTTACCAGCTCGGGCAGCTACTTTCCTCTCGCACGCGCCACTTTCTACTGCTGACTGCCACGCCTCACAACGGCAAGGAAGAAGACTTCCAGCTTTTCCTGGCCCTGCTCGATGGCGACCGCTTCGAAGGCCGGTTCCGCGATGGGGTCCATGTACAGGATTACTCGGACTTGATGCGGCGCCTGACCAAAGAACAACTGTTGACCCTGGACGGGCGGCGCCTCTTCCCTGAGCGCTTCGCTTACACTGTGGGCTACCGGCTCTCTGATGCCGAGGCGTTACTTTACAGCCGCGTCACCGAGTACGTGCGCGAAGAGTTCAATCGTGCGGACGCACTGGAAAGTGAAGGGCGCCGAGGCACCGTGGGGTTTGCTCTCACGATCCTGCAACGCCGACTGGCCTCCTCGCCTGAGGCGATCTACCAGTCGTTGCGCCGCAGAAGGGAACGGCTCGAGAAGCGGCTTCGGGAAGAGTTGGCGGTCCAACGCGGCGCCCAGATCGCCCTGGCCAACCGAACGGGCGAACTCTCCTTGACCGAGGAGGAGTGGGACGAGCTCGAAGACGCTCCCGCGGCGGAAGCCGAGCACAAGGAAGACGAGGTGGTGGATCAGGCCACCGCCGCCCGCACCATCGCCGAACTCAAGGCCGAGATCCAAAAATTGCGGGAGCTCGAAGAATTGGCTTACAAGGTGCGCCAGATGGGCACCGACCGGAAGTGGGAAGAACTGGCCAACCTACTCCAGAACAACCCGGCCATGTTCGACTCCAACGGGCACCGGCGCAAATTAATCGTCTTTACCGAACACCGCGATACCCTGAACTATCTTGCGGACAAGCTCCGGACCCTGCTCGGCAAGGAGGAGGCCGTGGTAACGATCCACGGCAACATGGGACGCGAAGAGCGCCGCAAGGTTCAGGAAGCATTCCTGCAAGACAAGGATGTCCTGGTCCTGGTGGCCACCGACGCCGCCGGCGAAGGTATCAACCTGCAGCGGGCGCACCTGATGGTCAACTACGACCTGCCTTGGAACCCCAACCGCCTCGAGCAGCGTTTTGGGCGCATCCACCGAATTGGGCAGACCGAGGTCTGCCACATGTGGAACCTGGTCGCCGAGGAAACCCGAGAGGGCGACGTTTTCAAGCGGCTGTTGGACAAACTCGAGGAACAGCGGAAGGCATTGGGCGGCGGGGTTTTCGACATCCTGGGCAAGCTGTTCCGCGAGAAACGGCTGCGCGATTTGCTCATCGAGGCTGTCCGGTACGGCGACGACCCCGACGTCAAGGCCCGGCTTTTCCAGACCGTGGACAACCTGGCCGATCGCGAGCGCTGCCGGGACCTGCTGGAAGAGCGCGCGCTCGTCCACGACACCCTGGACGCATCCCAGGTGCGCAAGATCCGCGAGGACATGCAGCGCGCCGAGGCGCGGCGGCTCCAACCCCATTTCATTCAGTCGTTCTTCGTGGAAGCGTTCAAGCACCTCGGCGGCAGGATCCATCCGCGAGAACCCAGACGTTTTGAAATCACCCACGTGCCGGCGACGATCCGAAGCCGGGACCGCGTCATCGGCACGCGCGAGCCTTTGCTGCAGCGCTACGAGCGCATCACCTTCCACAAAGAGGAAGTCTCGCTGGTGGGCAAACCGGTGGCGGAATTCGTTTGTCCTGGCCATCCGCTTCTCGATGCGACGCTCGACCTGCTCCTGGAGCGGCATCGAGACGTGCTGAAGCGGGGCGCCCTTTTGGTGGACCCGAGCGACGCCGGCCACGATATCAGGGTGCTGTTTTACTTGGAGCACTGCATCCAGGACGCGCGGATGAGCCGCCACGGTGTCCGCCGGGTCGCTTCGCGGCAGCTCCAGTTCGTCGAGATTGACGCCCAGGGGAGGGCGCGTTCAGCTGGCTACGCGCCCTACCTGGATTACCGCCCGGTGACGGACGAGGAGCGCAGCCTGCTCGCAGGGGTGCTCGAATCCCAGCAGTGGCTGAAGCAGGATTTGGAAAGCGTGGCGATTTCCTACGCGGCGCGCGAGCTGGTCCCACAGCACCTCGAGGAGGTCCGGCGGCGCCGCGAGGAGCTGGTGCGGAAGGCGATGGCAGCGGTCAAAGACCGCCTGACCAAGGAAATCAACTACTGGGACCACCGGGCTAACGAGCTGCGTTTGCTGGAACAAGCGGGCAAGGTCAACGCGCGGATCAACTCGGAAATGGCTCGACGCCGGGCTGACGAATTGGCTGCCCGGCTCGAACGAAGGATGCAGGAACTGGAAGAAGAGCGCAAGCTCTCAGCCGCGCCGCCCGTGGTTGTGGGCGGAGCGCTCGTGATCCCGGCGGGATTGCTGGCGAGCTTGCGCGGTGAGGCTGTCCCGGCCACTCTGGCCGCCTCGGCCGTGGAACGGGATCGGATCAGCAGGCTGGCCATGGGAGCAGTGATGGACATGGAGCGGCGATTGGGTTACGAGCCCATGGATGTCAGCGACCGCAAGCTCGGCTATGACATCGAGTCCCGAGTTCCGGGCGAAGGCCGGCTGCGGTTCATCGAAGTGAAAGGCCGCGCCCCTGGCGCCGAGACCATCACCGTAACCCGCAATGAAATCCTGACCTGCCTGAACAAGCCGGACGATTACATCCTGGCCGTGGTGGAAGTAGACGATGGTCAGTGCCGGGTGGCCTACATCCGGCGCCCCTTCCAGCGCGAACCGGACTTCGGCGTGGAGAGCGTGAACTACAAGCTGGCCGAACTGATGGCGCGGGCGGAACAGTTCGGATGAAAAAGCCAGCAATCGTAGAGCTCCAGTACATCGCAGCCATCGCCAACGTACCCTCGATCCTCGACCGAGGGATCCTTTGCCACGCTCAAGCCCAGCGGTTCAAGACGGTGGACATCGCCAGCCCCAAGATCCAAGAGCGAAGGAAGGGCAAGCGGGTCCCGAACGGCGCACCTCTGCACGAGTACGTAAATCTGTATTTCTGCGCACGCAATCCGATGCTCTACAGCCTCAAGGAACGCCATGGTGACCTCTGCATCCTATGCATAAGCGCCAACATCCTGTACCTGCCGGGCGTAGTAATAACAGATGGCAATGCTGCTTCGGACTATACGCGGTTTTGGCCGTCACCCGAGGGGTTGGACCATTTGCACTTCGAAAGAATTTTCGCTTCAGACTGGCGTGACAGCAACCAGATCCAGGAATGGGAGAACAAGAGGGTCAAGTGCGCCGAGGTTTTGGTCCCCCGCAGGGTTGACCCCAAGTTCATCCTGGCAGCCAGGGTGTCTGGGGAGGGCAGTCGCAACCGCCTGCTTGCCCTGGCGCCCACACTGAAGGTTATGATTGATCCGTACCTGTTCTTCTGCGAGGCGGAGCCATGATCCGTGTCCTGATCGGTGACCTCTTCGCATCCAAGGCCCAGACCTTGGTAAACACCGTCAACTGCGTGGGGGTCATGGGCAAGGGGATCGCCCTCGAATTCCGGAGGCGGTTCCCGGAGATGCACAGGGATTACGTGGAGCGTTGCCGTGAAGGCAAGGTCCGGTTGGGCGAGCCCTATCTTTTCAAGAGGGCGGTGCTCCCGTGGATCCTCAACTTTCCAACCAAGCATCATTGGCGTGAGGTGGCCCGACTCGACAGCATCGTGCAAGGCTTGGAGCACCTCGCAAGGCATTATCGTGCTTGGGGGATCACCTCGCTGGCGGTTCCGCCGTTGGGCTGTGGACAAGGCCAGTTGGAGTGGCGGATTGTGGGTCCGACGCTATACCGCCAACTCCAGCGGTTGGACATCCCTGTTGAGATCTACGCGCCCTTCGGAACGCCACACGAGGAGTTGGAGCCAGAATTCCTCAGCGGGGTTCATGCCGCGCCTCCCTCCCGTGTGCCCCCAGGGTGGGTCGCCCTGGCGGAAATCGTGCGGCGGATAGACGAGCAAGCTTACCACTGGCCCATCGGGCGCACTACGTTTCAGAAGATCGCCTACGTCGCCACCGAGGAAGGTCTCCCGACCGGGCTCGAGTTCCGTGCTGGCAGCTACGGACCTTTCGCGAGCCAGTTGAAAAAACTGACCACGGTGCTGGTCAACAACGGCTTGATCCGCGAGGAACAGTTGGGTCGGATGTTTGTGGTACGGCCCGGCCCAACTCTGCCGGACGCGCTTAGGGCCTTCTCCGCCGAGTTACAAGCGTGGAACAACCTGATCAACAGAGTCGCCGAGTTGTTTATGCGCATGAACACCGCGCGGGCTGAGATCGCGGCCAGCGTCCTTTTCGCAGCCAGATCGTTGGCCAAGGAAAAAGGTGCTCCGCCCAGCGAAGAAGAGGTGCTGGCCGCGGTGATGCGTTGGAAACAACGGCGCAAGCCGCCACTGAACCGAGCTGCCGTAGCGGAGACGGTGCGCAGCTTGGCAGGTCTGGGCTGGCTTGACGTGACCCCGAGCCCTGATCTGCCGGTGTTCGACGAAATCAATCCACGGGGTTGAGCGTACAGCGCCTGCCCACCGACCTGACAATCCAGGGAGGAACGGACCGCAGCATGCCCAAGAAGAAGCTGATCGAAGTTGCGTTGCCGTTGGATGTGATCAACTACCATGCCGCCAGGGAGAAGTCTATTCGGCACGGGCATCCGTCCACCTTGCACCTGTGGTGGGCGCGGCGGCCGCTGGCCGCGTGCCGGGCTGTGCTCTTCGCTTCGTTGGTTGACGACCCCTCGGCTCACCCCGACAAGTTCCCCACCGAAGAGGCGCAAGAGTGCGAGCGCAAGCGCCTGTTCAAGATTCTTGCAGAGCTGGTGCCTTGGGAAAACAGCAACAACGAGGACGTGCTCGAAAAAGCGCGCAAGGAAATCCTGGCCTCGACCGGCGGGAACCCTCCACCCGTGCTGGACCCTTTTTGCGGCGGCGGATCCATCCCTCTGGAGGCCCAACGTCTGGGGTTGCAGGTCTATGCCAGCGACCTGAATCCGGTAGCGGTCCTGATCACCAAGGCGCTGGTCGAAATACCACCCAAGTTTGCCGGGCATCCGCCAGTGAATCCGGAGGCACGCTCGCTCATCGGCGGGGATCGGAACTGGCGCGCCGCCGCGGGATTGGCCGAAGACGTGCGGTACTACGGCCGCTGGATGCGCGAGAGGGCGTGGGAACGGATAGGGCATCTCTACCCGACGGTCAGACTGCCCAAGGAGCAGGGCGGTGGCGAAGCGACCGTGATCGCGTGGCTGTGGGCGCGAACGGTCCGCTGCCCCAACCCGGCCTGCGGCGCCCCAATGCCCCTGGTGCGCTCGTTCGTGCTCTCGAGCAAGCGGAACATCTATGTGGAGCCGGTGGTGGACCGGGCAGGCAAGAGGGTCGAGTTTCGGGTGCGCCAAGGCGGTCGGCCGCCGGAAGGCACGGTAAACCGGAGAGGAGCTCGCTGTGTGGTTTGCAACGCGCCGGTACCGTTCGACCACGTGCGCGCGGAGGGCAAGGCCGGCGGCATGGGCGCGCAGTTGATGGCCATCGCGGCCGAGGGACGCGGGGGACGGTCTTATACGGATCCAGTACCTGCACACTCAGTCACAGCTGCAAGCGCCTCTCCGACATGGACACCCGCGATGGATTTGCCGCACAATCCTCGCGACTTTAAAACGCCAAATTACGGAATGCGTCGCTTCGCCGATCTCTTCACCCCCCGCCAGCTTGTGGCGCTGACAACTTTCAGCGACCTGGTGGGCGAGGCGCGCCAGCAGCTTCTGGCCGACGGCGCCATCGAAGACTACGCCAACGCCGTCGCCACCTACCTGGCACTTGGCGTGAGCCGCCTCGCCAACCGGAGCAGCACCATATGCTTCTGGGACACAACCGGGGAGAACGTCCAACAGGTCTTCGCGCGCCAGGCAATTCCGATGACTTGGGACTTCGCCGAGGGTAATCCGTTCTCCTCCTCCACTGGGAACTTCTTGGGACAGCTCGAATACCTCCTGAACGTGCTCGAGAACTTGCCCACACAGGTCTCCAGGGGCGAAGTGAGTCAACTGGATGTGAGGACGGGCGCCTGGCCGGTTACGAACCCTCTTGTTTTTACTGATCCGCCCTACTACGACAACATCGGCTACGCCGATCTCTCGGACTTCTTCTACGTCTGGCTCCGCCGGTGTGCCGCCGCCATATACCCGGATCTGTTTCGCACAGTCCTCACGCCGAAGACGGAGGAGCTCATTGCCAGCCCTTATCGCTTCGGCGGCGATGCTGAGCAAGCCAGGCGGTTCTTCGAGGAAGGTCTTCAGAAGGCTTTCGAGCGGATGCGGGACATCCAGCATCCCGACTACCCGCTAGCGCTCTACTATGCCTTCAAACAAAGCGAGGTCGAGGCCGAAGGAGACGAGGCTGAAGAGCCTACCGAGACAGTCGTTTCTACGGGTTGGGAGACCATGTTGCAAGGCCTGGTGAGCGCCGGCTTCCACGTGACAGCCACTTGGCCCATCCGCACCGAGCTCGTGGGAAATCTCAAGAAGAACTTCGCCGCCCTTGCCTCCTCGATCGTCATCGCTTGTCGGGTGCGCCCGGCGGATGCACCCAAGGCCAGCCGTGCGGAGTTCCTAAGGGCGCTGCGCAAGGAATTACCAGAGGCTCTCCGCCAGCTCAAAGCCGGGCACATCGCTCCAGTGGACCTTGCTCAAGCCGCCATCGGGCCTGGCATGGCCGTCTTCTCGCGCTATTCCGCCATCCTGGAGGCCGACGGCACGCCGATGACCGTGAGGACCGCGCTCGGCTTGATCAACCAGGTCCTGGACGAGATTTTGGCCGAGCAGGAGGCGGAGTTCGATGCCGAGACCCGCTGGGCGCTCGCCTGGTTTGACCAAAACGCGTTCCGCGAAGGTCCTTTTGGCGATGCGGAGACGCTCAGCAAGGCCAAGAACGTGGCGGTTCAGGGGTTAGTGGAGGCCGGCATCCTCTGGGCGCGCGGCGGGAAGGTCCGTTTGCTGCGGCGCGATGAGCTTGATTCCGACTGGGATCCGTCTGCGGACCCCCGGCTGACGGTTTGGGAAGCAGCGCATCATTTGATCCGCAGACTGGAGACCAAGGGCGAGGATTCTGCCGGCGAACTTTTGGCCCGTCTGCCTGCGGATCTGCGCGATCCCGTTCGGGACCTGGCGTACCGTCTCTACACGATTTGCGATCGCAGGGGTTGGGCTGAGCTGGCCCGCGATTACAACGGCCTGGTGGCGGCTTGGCCGAGAATCACGAGCGCCGCGGCCCGCCCGCAGCAGCAGACGCTATAACTTTCCCAAGGGAGGTGCAGTATGGCTGTCAGCAATCTGGAGCGCGTAGGCAAGGGCCTGGAGTTGCTCAAAAATGGTCTGACGCCGTTTGTGGAGCGGGAGCTGAAAACGGCGTATGGGGACCGGTGGGTCGCCAAGGTGACCGAGAGCCTGCACGAGTCCCAAATCAAGGGCAAGCAAGTAGAGTGGGACGCTCAGGCCTTGCTGGCGGTGATCTGGGACCAATGGAACGACGTTTTCAAGAAAACCCTCGGACAGGCAGAACGATCGCTGGTGGCCGAGTTGCGGGACGTCCGGAACCGCTGGGCGCACCAGAAGGCGTTCCCGCTGGACGATGCTTATCGCGCCCTCGATTCGATGGTCCGTCTGCTGACGGCGGTTTCAGCACCGGAAGCCGATGAAGTAGACCGGTTGCGCCAGGAAGCGCTCCGCTTGCGGTACGAGGAACAAATGCGCAAGGAAAAGCGCCGCGCGGCGGAGGCGCCTCTGGAGAGCCGTCCTCAGGCCGGATTGAAGCCTTGGAGGGAGATCGTCCAGCCCCACCCGGACGTCGCCAGTGGCCGTTACCTTCAAGCCGAATTTGCCGCAGACCTTTGGCAGGTCTGCTCCGGCAACGCGGCGCCCGAATACCAGGATCCGGAAGAGTTCTTCCGCCGAACGTACCTGACCGAAGGCATAAAGGCCCTGCTTGCGGGCGCCTTGCGGCGGTTGAACGGGCAGCCAGGTGAGCCAGTAGTGGACTTGCAAACCAACTTCGGCGGCGGCAAGACCCACTCGATGCTGGCTCTCTACCACCTGTTCTCGGGCACGCCACCGGGGCTCCTGGCGGGTATGGAGGAACTGATTCGCGAAGTGGGCGTTTCCACACCACCGCGCGTCAATCGTGTGGTCCTGGTAGGGACGAAAATCCCCCCGGGGCAGCCCAGAGTCAAGGAAGACGGCACGCGTGTGAGGACTCTATGGGGCGAGCTGGCCTGGCAATTGGGTGGGCGCGAGGCTTACGAGATGATCCGCGGCGCGGATGAAACCGGGACCAGCCCCGGCGACGATCTTCGGGTGTTGATCGCCCGCTACGCGCCCTGCCTGATCCTGATTGACGAGTGGGTGGCCTACGCCCGCCAACTTTACGGCCACGGCAGGGATCTCGCCGGCGGCAGTCTGGAGGCGCAATTCACCTTCGCACAGGCGCTTACCGAAGCGGTGAGGAGCGTCCCCAATGCCATGCTCGTGGTGGCCCTGCCGGTTTCGCAGATCGAGGTGGGCGGAGAGGGCGGCAAGGTAGCCCTGGCCGAGTTACAGCGCATCGTACACCGCGTGGAGGCTGCGTGGCGTCCAGCGGCCATGGAAGAAAGCTTCGAGATCGTGCGCCGGCGCCTGTTCCAGCCCATTACGGATCCCGAACTTTTCCGCGAGCGGGACCGCGTGGTGCGGGCTTTTGGCGAGTTGTACCGGAACTCCGCTTCGGATTTCCCCAATGAGTGCCGCGAGGGCGCTTACGAGCGGCGGATGCAGCAGGCTTACCCGGTGCACCCCGAGCTGTTCGAACGCCTGTACAAGGATTGGGGCAGCCTCGAGGAGTTTCAGCTTACCCGCGGCGTGTTGCGCCTGATGGCGGCTCTCATCCACGGGCTGTGGGAGAGCGGCGACCGAAGCCTTATGATCCTCCCGGCGCACGTGGCAGTGGACTACACGCCGGTCCAGAACGAGCTGATGCGGTATTTGCCCGATCCCTGGCGCGCTGTCATTGAGACGGACGTGGATGGTCCGGCGTCGCTACCGCTGCAATTGGACCGGGACAATCCGACGCAGGGCAGGTACTCGGCTTTCCGGAGGGTGGCGCGCACGGTCTTTTTGGGGTCAGCCCCGCTCCATGCGGCGCCGGGCCGCGGGATAGACGACCGCCGGGTGCGTCTGGGGTGCGTCCAACCGGGTGAATCGCCCGCCGTCTTCGGCGACGCGCTGCGACAGCTCGCCGAGAGAGCAACCCACCTTTACTCGGAGGGCCAGCGGTACTGGTTCTCCACGCAGCCGAACATCAATCGGACTGCGGAGGATCGGGCGGCCCGCGTGACTGTGGAGCAGGTTCACGAGGAGGTGGAGAGACGGGTCAGGAAGCTAGCCTCAGCGCGGGGCGGCTTTGCCGCCGTCCACACGTTTCCGCGCACCACGGCGGACGTTCCGGATGAAACCGAGGCGCGGCAGGTCGTCCTCAGGAGCGAGCACCGTCACGCATCCAAGAAGCGAGACAGCGCAGCCCTGCGCGTCGCAAAAGAGATTCTAAGCCAGCGTGGCAGCTCAGCACGGCTCTATGCCAACACGCTGCTCTTCCTGGCCGCCGACGATGCGCGCTGGGAGGACTTGGAAAAGGCTGTGCGCAGCTTCCTGGCGTGGGAGTCGATCGTGCGCGAGCGGGAGGCGCTCAACTTGGATGCCCACCAGGAAGGGCATGCCCGAAAGCAACTGGAGGCCGCCGACCAAATGGTGGATGCCCGCATCCCTGAGACCTATTGCTGGCTCCTGGCGCCCCACCAGCCGGACAAAGATAACCCCGAAATCGAGTGGGAGGAAGCGCGGCTCCGATCTGGCAAGGGCCTGATAGAGCGCGCTGCTTACGAGGCCAAGACCAACGAATGGCTCGTGACCGAGTTGGCGGGGACCCGTCTGCGGCACGAACTGGACCGGGTGCCCTTGTGGCGGGGCGACCATGTGGAGGTTCGGCAGCTCATGGAGGATTTCGCGCGCTATCTTTACCTGCCGCGCTTGGCAAACAGCGAGGTTTTGAAGAAGGCAATCGAGCATGGAGCTAGCCGGCCCAACTGGAAGGAAGAAACGTTCGCCTATGCAGATGGCTTCGATGAGAAACAAGGCCGCTACCACGGATTGGTTGCGGGTGAAATCCCCCGTGTGTTGGTGAATCGGGACGCTGTCATCGTGAAGCCGGAAGTGGCGGACAGGCAGTTAGGCCACAAGCAGGAACCTCGGCCGTGGGAGAGTCGCCCGGCAGAGAGAGTCAGTGTTACCAGTTCCAAATCGTCGCCAGGGGTCACACCTCCACCACCCCCGCCACGGCCCCTTTATAAGCGCTTCTACGGCTCGGTGCGCCTCGACGCCACGCGCCCGAGTAGGGACGCACACGACGTTATCCAGGGTGTCATCGAGCACCTGACAAAGCTGACCAATGTGGAGGTAGAGCTCACCTTGGAAATCCAGGCTCGCATCCCGCAGGGGGCTCCGGACGATGTGGTTCGTGTGGTCAAGGAGAACTGCCAGGCGCTCAAGTTCACCACCTTCGGGTTCGAGGAGGAGTGACGGTCTGAGGCGGCAGACATCCGTTCCCGGACTTTAAGCGCGGCGCGATGCCTCAAAAAGATGGCGCCCTACTAGTATAGAGTAGGGTAGTAGCGGGAGTCGTAGCCCCTAAGATTAGCCGCGGGTAGGTGGCTACCTGTAGGTATAGTGCAAGGAAAGAGTGCGCGCCTAGCGTTGTTGTAGGTGGTGCAAGCGTCGGCTGGCGCGCAGAACCGTGACCTCTACGACCTACCCGTACGCCTGGCGCACAACGGTGTCGTCATCGGTCAGCTCGCGCTCGTCGGCGTGGCTCCACTTCTTGAAGTTGAGCCCAAGAACGTCGGCTTCCCGGTTAGAGCTCACCGGCATCGCAGACGGTTGAGGCGCTAGCTCCACGATTTCTCGGAGATTCAGTAGGCCATACCTCGCCTCGTTTGTCGAGCCGCCGGACCCGTCGCGTCAAAAACGCGATGATCTCGAACCCATCCTGACCGGTTTGCGTGCCTGGTACCGCGAGCAGGAGGCTGCCTGGATGCAGGTGCACCGACGCAGGAAGACCTCTGTCGTAGGCGTTTGTCACCCGTCGCGGGTGGCTTCGCCTGATCTTCGCCGCCGCGATTTTCGCACGTTCCGACAGCTCCGTAGCAAAAATGTACCCGCCGTGTACCCAAGTTCGGCTAAAGTGGCGTTTTTAGCGATTCTGCCCAAACGCAGAATCAATAAGTTACGATCCAAAAAGCATGAGCGGCGTTTCGACTCCCGCCGCCTCCACCACGAGGGATCTGTCCGGCGCCAACCCAGCGGCCCCGGGTCCGAAACTCCGCGCGTTTCGTTCGACAGCCTGTAGCCACTCGCTCTTAGCGCAAATCCGTCGCTGCTGCGCAGAACGGATGTCCGGTTCTAGTACCTGGACTCCAGTACCGTCTACCGGCTTCGGGAAACCTTCGACTTACCCGGGCAAATCGGCTTGCGCCCATCGGGCCGCGCAAATTTTCCTTGTCCAGTTTCCCGGAGCCGAGTTAACATGAAAGAACCGGCCTGCGCCGGGGGAGACAGTCATGCGGTGCGCCATAGCCCGTCTCTGGGCGGAAACTACGGCTCAGGATACCGTCGAGTTCACCTTGCTCCTCGCATTTGTGGTCCTGAGCTCCGCTGCATTGTACTTGCACAACGCCAACGCCATTCAGGCCGTCTGGGGGGTTACTTCCGATAATCTCGAGCTGGCCAAGTCGGCGGCGAGTTGATCCACCCGCCCGGCAAAGGTTGCCGAGGCTCAATGAACGTGCCGGATCTCGAATGGCGTGCTGGCGAAGTAGGCGCGCGGTTGGGTCGCCAGCCAACCCTCCATCAAGTATTTGCCTTGCGGGAACGGCTTGCCTGATGCATCTCCGAGCCTGATCACCTCCGTGTAGTTCCGCTCGCCAGTGAAGGGCTCAACGCCGAACAACAGAATGAACGCCCGGCCCTCGGACCACCGCCACAGGACCTCGCCTTTTTCGTTCCGGATCTGAAAGTCGTACCGTTGACCGCTCGGCCACACCAGCTCCACAGGCGTGCCTGTGGTGTTGCGCAGCGTCAGCCGAGCCGTCATCGTGGGCACGGCACGCTCGGGATCTATGGGGGGCATGAGATTGGCGTAGTAAATCGCCCGGTCGAGCGTGAGCGAGAAACCAAGCTCGGGCGCCGACAGCACCGTAACGCCGCCTGTACGCGAGTAGATCAGATCGTAAGTTACCGTCGCCGGTCCACCCACATTCTGCTTGCGGTGGACCATCCCGATGTAAGGCAAAAAAAGTTCGCGTTCCATCCCGGCCTGAAAAACTCCGGGATAGCGGATTTCGAGCGCGTTATTGACTTCGCCGATCGGCCCTTTGTAAGCCGACTGGCGCGAAGCAACCACGGCGCGTGACAGGCTGCCGGGCACCGCCGTGCGATACTCCTCGCCTTCGGGCTTCTGGAAGGCGTACCAGAGCTCCTCCTGGTTGCGCTCCGGCGAGTACGCCCACAGATTCCCGTCCTCATCCATACGCAACCAGAAATCGCCTTGGGGCAAGCCGTGCAGCAGCCAGTACGTACGACCCGCGAACTGGCCCGTCCGCGTGATCTCGAGCGTGAGAATGCCGTCGGTCCGGGTTCCGCCGGCTCGATAGACCCACTGGTTGCCGACATGCAGCGGGAAATAATCCGGGTGCGCGGCCAGCATCAGCCAGGCCAGCGCGAAACTAACGATAGAAATTCTTCTCCCACGCATGTTTCCTCAGGATGGCGAGCACCTGCTCGTTGAGCGGCCCTTTGTCGGAAACCGCCAGGTTGGCTTCCACGTGCCGGACCTTTCGCATGCCCGGGATCACGGTGGAGACCGCCGGATGCGAAAGGCAGAAACGCAGCGCAATTTCGGGCAGATCTCCCTCCACGCCGGCCAGATCCCGTCGCAAGGCCGCCACGCGTTCCTCCACTTGGAGCTTGCGATCGCCGCGGAAGTAGAACGAGCGAAAGTCCCGCGGGTCGAACCGGCTCTCGGCGGTGATCTGCCCGGTCAAGGCGCCCTCATCCAAAGGAACACGGGCCAGTACGCCGATGTTGCGCTCCTGGCAAAGCGGAAAGAGTCGCCGCTCCGGGCTTTGATCGAAGATGTTGTAGATCACCTGGACCGTATCTATCAGACCGGTCTCGATCAATTCCAAGGCTGAATCGGGCTGGTGATCGTTGATCGAGACCCCCACGAAGCGCACCTTGCCCGAACGCTGCAAGTCCTCGAAAGCCCGGCGCCAGTCGTCCTCGTGGATCCACTCGGGATTCCAGACGTGCAACTGTTGAACGTCAATGTGGTCGAGACCGAGGTTCCGCAGGCTTTGCTCGGTGCACTCCAGGATGTAGCTGTACGGAAACACCTCCCGGATACCGATGCCGGGCCGGGCAGGCCAACGGCGGTTCTTGGGGGGCACCTTGGTGGCCACATAGACGGGCTGCGGCGCCTCGCGCACGACCTGGCCCACCAGTCTCTCACCGTGACCGTCGCCGTAAACCAGAGCCGTGTCTATGAAATTCAAACCCAATTCCAGCGCCCGGCGCAGCGCCGCCAGCGACTCGCGGTCATCGCCCCCGAGCCACTGAGTACCGCCGATTCCCCAGGCGCCGTAACCAATCTCGCTGACCTTCAACCCTGTTCTTCCCAAAGTTCGGTAGCGCATAGTCCTGTTACCATACTGGCATGGAGCGGCGGGGCAGCGCATGATGACGCTAGGAAAGACACTCCGACTGCGCAGGATCTTTGCGCAAGGCCGCGCCCTCATCATGGACTGCCATCCCCTGCGGCACGACCCGCTCGGGTGGGTCCGCCTGCTGGCGCGCAGTGGAAGCGATGCGGCAATCCTCACCCCAGGCCTGCTCGACGCGGCCGCGGAGGAGCTGGGCACGCTGGCGGTCATGCTGCGCCTGGATGCGGGCGTCTGGCCGGCTCAACCGCTGGTCAGCGTCCAGGCGGCTTTGGAGATGGGGGTAGAGGCGGTGACGTTGCACGTCCGCCGCGCGGTGCGCGAATCCCTGGAGCGCTTCGGCAAGGTCAGCGAGGAAGCGCGGCGGCTCGGTATGCCGTTGCTGGCCGAGGTGGGCGGCGAAGACTGGCGCGAGGCTGCCCAGCTCAGCGCTGATTACGGAGCGGATATGATCGCAACCTCCTGGCAGCCGGAGCTGGCCGGCTGGCAAAGCTGGATGCGCACCGCAGGCAAGCCGCTCCTGGTAGGCCTGGAGTTCTCCACGCCGGCGGGTATCGTCGAGAGGACCTGGGAGGTGATGCAAGGCCCTGCCCAAGGCGTTGTGCTCAGCCCGCCCGAAGGTCCGCCCGCGGAAGTCGCCCGCGTCCTTGAAGCGCTGCACGCCATCATCCACCAGGACATCGCACTGGAGGAGGCCCGCAAGATCGCGGGTCTGCCGGGGCCGGCGGCTTTCTGAGAAACCCTCGGACATCGGCCCGCGTAGAATCAGGGTAGATGCTGCGGTTGATTCCGGCTTTCCTGTTCTTGCTGGCCGTCGCCTTCGGCGCCAACTTCAGGCTTTACCTGACCGACGGCAGCTACCACATCGTCCGCGAGTATCACGTCGAGGGCGACCGCGTGCGCTATTACAGCGTCGAGCGCAGCGAGTGGGAAGAAATCCCGCTCCGGCTCGTGGATCTCGAGCGCACCGAAGCCGAGCGCGCCCGGCGTGAAGAAGCCCTGCGGAAACGAGCCGCAGCCATGGCTGAAGAGGAACGCTACGAGCGCGAGCAACGCCGCATCATCGAGCGCATCCCGCAACAACCCGGCGTCTACTGGCTGGCAGGCGACCAGATCCAGCCCGTGCCGCAAGCCCAATGCAAAGTCGCCACCAGCAAAGGTCGCTCCGTGCTGAAGATCCTGACGCCCGTGCCCATCGTGGCGGGCAAAGCCAACGTGGAGCTGGACGGCGAACAGTCGAAAAACCTCATCGCGTCGGACCGCCCGGAATTCGTGATCCGCCTGAGCGCACTCGAGCGATTCGGCATCGTCCGCCTGTGGACCCAGAAGCGCACGCGCATCGTCCAGAAGTGGAACATCATTCCCATCACCAACGAGATCATCGAGGAGCAGCAGGACGTCGAAGTCTTCCGGCAGCAGCTTGACGACGACCTGTACAAGATCTGGCCCGTGGAGCCGCTCAAGCCCGGCGAATACGCAGTGATCCAATACACCCAGGGCAAGGGCAACGTCCAGGTGTGGGACTTCAGTTACCGGCCTTGAGTCGGTGCGCCGTTTACAAGGCCGCTTCCAGAATCGCCGAGAGCTCCTCCGCCGCCAGCGCCACGGGATTGCCTTTCATGCTGGAGGCTCGCGCCGCGTTCTCCACCACAACGGCCACGTGCTCGCGGCCGACGCCGTAGGCGCTGAGCGGCGGAATCCCCAACCGCCGCACGAGACCCTCCGCCCATTCGGCGCCATCTTCGGGCTTCGCATCCGCACGTCCGGTGAGAATCTGCGCCACCTCGCGATACCGTTCCAGCGCCCCCGGTTCGGCCCCGCGTTCGCGCAGCGCGCGAATGTTGGCCCGCATGACGTGAGGCAGCAGCGCAGCGCAGACTGCGCCGTGCGGGGCATCGAACATGCCGCCGATGGGCGCTGCAAAACCGTGGACCGCGCCCAGTCCCGCGTTCGCCAACGCCAGCCCGCCGAGCAGACTGGCAAAAGCCATATCGGTGCGGGCCTCGCGGTCCGAGCCGTCGCGGCAGGCGCGCTCCAGCGACCGCGCCGCCCGGCGCATCCCTTCCCGGCAAAACATGTCCGTCATCGCGTTGGCTCGCGCAGAAACGAACGGCTCGATCAATTGCGTCAGCGCGTCCAGTCCCGTGCTCGCCGTGACCGCGCGCGGCAGGCCGACAGTCAACTCCGGGTCCACCACCGCCAGGCGCGCCAGCATCAGCGGGCTGCGCAGACTCGCTTTGACCTTGTGCTCGGGCGAGGCCAGCACCGCGTTGCGCGTGACTTCAGCGCCGGTTCCCGCTGTGGTGGGAACAGCGATCCAGGGCACGGAAGGCGCTCGCAGGGGGCGTCCCTGCCCGATCACTTCCAGGTAGTCCAGCGGATCGCCTCCGTTAGCCAGCAAGGCCGCGATCGCCTTGCCGGCGTCAATCGCGCTGCCGCCGCCGATCGCGATCACTACCTGGCGCCCGTTCTCCCGAGCCATGGCCGCGCCCCGCCGGACCAGCTCGACCGTGGGCTCGCCGATTATTTCCAACCGCTCGCACGGCACAGCCGCGGCGCGGAGCTGCTCCTCAAGCTCCGCCACGATGGACGGCGGGCAGCCCCAGACTACGAGCGCCCGGTCGCCGAACTCCCGAGCCGCAGGCGCCACCTGCCGGACCGTGCCCCAACCGAATACGATGCGCGCGGCCGTGGCGAAGTCAAACTGCATGGCTAAGCGACCCTACCAGCCCTCGTCCGGTGGAAAGACGTTGACGTACTTGACGCTGGTGCGCGGTTCGGCCATCATCTCCGCCACCGTGTCGCGCCACCGCTGATAGTGCGCCGTCTCCTTGTGCTGTGCGGGCGCCTCCGCCGTCCGGTAGACCTCGACCAGGATGAAGCGAGCGGGATCGTCGGTCTGCTGGATCACATCGAAGCGGGCCACACCCGGCTCCTTGACGCTCTCACGCGCATTCTCGAGGGTCGCCTGGCGGAAGGCTTCGACGAATTCGGGCTTGACGTGAACGTGGACGTGGACGATCAGCATCGGCTTGCTCCTTGCGCTATCTTAACCAACATCATGTGCAAACCGAAACGCTGGCTGGCAATCTGGACGGCTCTGGCGCCCGCGGCTTATCTGCTCGCACAGGCGCCTGCGCCATGGGAAAATCCGGTCCGAAAACAACTCGCGGCAGGCAAGCCCGTCGTCGGCCTTACCCTCACGACCCCGAGCCCGGACGTCGCCGCACAAGCGGCGAACCTCGGCTTCGATTTCATCTGGATCGAGATGGAGCACAGCGCCATCACGCTGGAGACCGCCCGGGCCATGGTCCTGGCCACGCGCGGTACGCCCACTATCCCCTTCATTCGAGTTCCCGTCAACGAGCTCTGGACAGCCAAACGCGCCCTGGACATCGGCGCTCTGGGCGTGATCTTCCCCTTCACCTCCACCCCCGAGCTGGCGCGCAGGGCGGTGGAGGCTTGCAAGTATCCGCCTTCGGGCCGGCGTGGCTTCGGTCCTGGACTGGCGGGATTGCGCTGGCCTGTGCCTGGAGGCTACCAGGATTTCGCCGACCGCAACGTGATGGTCGTGATCATCATCGAGCAGAAGGAGGCCGTGGAACGGATCGAGGAGATCGCGGCCGTGCCTGGCATTGACGTGATCTTCATCGGCACCTCCGATTTGTCGTTTTCGCTCGGCCTGCGGGGCAAGCAAGACGATCCCGCTCACCGCGAAGCCGTGGCGCGCGTGCTTCAGGCGGCGCGCAGGCACAACATACCCGCCGGCCGTCCGGCGGGCAGCCCGGCTCAAGTTGCCGACCTCGTCAAGCAGGGCTTCCTGTTCTTCCAGGCAGCCTCCGAACTGTCGTTCATGGCCGCCGGCGCCCGACCCTTGCTGGACGCGTTCGGCAAGACGCCCGCAGCCCAGCGCGAACGGCTGTTGTACTGATGGATTGTCGCCGGCGCGGCCGACCGCCGCGCTCGCAGCTCAGCCTCACGTGAATCCGCGACCAAACCCCGTCGAGCAGCCGCGCGCCGCAGAACCGCCGGAGGACCTGAACACGGAGAGCTGACGTTCGGACCGCTCGCTTCCGCAACGAGGGCAGATCGCCTCGCGGTCCGCATCATCCGCGCGGCGGAGCAGCTCGAAAGTCTGCCCGCAAACCACGCAACGGTACTCGTACAAAGGCATAGAGAGGAAACCTCGTATGGCAAAGATGCGGCCGACCGGCTCCGGGTGACGACCCCCGCACGGGCGAGCCTCTCTGTTGTACCATGGGATTTTAGAAGCAAAGGGCCGCGGGCATCGTTATCCCTCCCGGGTCGCGACCCGGCCCGCCGGACGGCCCAACCCCATTCGTCCAAAGGAAGCGTCACCATGTATGCCGTGATCGAGACCGGCGGCAAGCAGTATCGCGTCACGCCGGGCCAGATGATCGAGGTGGAAAGGATCCCCGGCGAGGTCGGCTCGCAAGTGGAACTGAGTCGCGTCCTCGCTTTTTCGCCCGCGCCCGGCGCCGTGATCACCGGAGCGGAGCTGGAGGGCGTGCGCGTGCGGGCGACCATCGCCGCTCATTTCCGTGGTGAGAAAATCAAGGTCTTCAAATTCAAGCGCAAGAAGCAGTACAAGCGCACCATCGGCCATCGCCAGGAGCTGACGCGTTTGAAAGTGACCGACATCGTCACCTCCCGGCTACTTCCCGAACAGGAGGAATCCCATGGCGCATAAGAAGGGAGGAGGAGTTTCACGCAACGGGCGGGACTCGCACGGCCAGCGCCTGGGCTTCAAGGCTTTCGACGGCCAGATTGTGCCCGGCGGCTCCATTCTGCTGCGCCAGCGCGGCACCCGCGTGAAGCCCGGCGCGAACGTGGGCATCGGCAAGGACGATACCCTCTACGCGCGCATCACCGGGCGCGTCGAATATCATGATCGGGGCCGCCTCGGCAAGTACGTCAGTGTGATCCCGGTCTCCTGAAACCAAGGCCGATCCGGCGCGCCCTGCCGCCCGGCCCGGCACGTGCGCTGCCGTGTTCATTGACGAAGCCATCATCCAAGTCAAAGCCGGCGACGGCGGCAACGGCTGTTGCGCCTTTCGTCGCGAAAAATACGTCCCGCGCGGCGGTCCCAGCGGGGGCGATGGCGGTCGGGGCGGCGACGTGGGCCTCGTCGCCAGCCAGCACGAAAACACCCTCCTGCGCTATCGCTTCAACCCTGAGCACAGGGCCGGCCGCGGGCGCCACGGTGAGGGTTCCAATCGCACAGGCCGCGATGGCGAATCCATCGAGCTGCCCGTTCCGGTGGGAACCCAGGTTTACGATGCGGATACCGGCGAACTCATCTGCGATCTGACGCAACACGGGCAGCGTTTCACGGTGGCGCGCGGCGGCCGCGGCGGGCGCGGCAACGCGCGCTTCGCTACTCCGACCAATCAGGCGCCCACCTACTGCGAACGCGGCCAACCCGGAGAATTCCGCCGCCTTCGGCTGATACTGAAACTGCTCGCGGACGTCGGCCTGGTCGGCTTCCCCAACGCCGGCAAGTCTACGCTGATTTCGCGCATCTCGGCCGCGCGCCCCAAGATTGCGGACTATCCCTTCACGACTCTGGAACCGCATCTGGGCGTGGTGCGGCTGGACGACGACCGCAGCTTCGTGGTAGCCGATATCCCCGGCCTGATCGAAGGGGCTCACCGCGGCGCCGGCCTGGGTACGCGCTTTCTGCGACACATCGAACGGACGCGCCTGCTGGCGCACCTGGTGGATGTCTCGGAATCCAGCGGCCGCGACCCGGCGCACGACTTCGAAGTCGTGATGCACGAACTGGCTGAATTCAGTCCCGATCTGGCCCGTAAACCGATGATCGTCGTCGCCACCAAAATGGATGTCGCACAGGACCCGGCCCGCGTGGAGTCCTTGCGCCGCGCTGCCGCCGCGCGAGACTTGCCCGTCCACTGTCTGTCGAGCGTCACCGGACAGGGATTGGAAGAGTTCAAGCGCGCCGTCGCGGACCGTCTGGACGCTCTGAGGACGCCCGCGCCGGAGCCGTCAGCGGGGGACCATCAGCGCGGGTGAAAACCAGCGCCGCTGCGCGAAATAATTCTGCTCGAACAAGCGCCGGTACACAGTGCCGGCAATTTCCGCCGCCGTCGGCCCGCTCACCCCGTGACCCCCGGTCATCAGCACGACCACCACGAGCCGGCTGGCGCCGAAGTCGCTGTAGGAACCGAACCAGCCCAAGTGCGTGGTGCCGTCCGTGCACGTGCCGGTCTTGCCGCAAATCGGAGCTTCCGGAGCATAGAAAGCGCGGCGCGCCGTCCCGTACTCGACCGCGCCCGTTAGCCCGGGCTTCAAAGCAGGAATCCATCGGGCAATGTCGAGCCGGCGCTTGACTCGCGGAACGAAATCCTCGATGTCGCGCTCCGAGCGCGGCCACTGCAAATAATACAGCGTGCCCCCGTTGGCCAAGGCGGCGAGGAACGCGGCCAGTTGCAACGGAGTTTGCGCGATGCCCTCGCCGAAGCTGGCCATCATCCACATGCCCCCGTTCTTGGGCGGACCTTCGGGGAAGCGCCCGGGACTCTCGCCTTCCAGTTCGAGGCCCGCGCGCTCACCCAGCCCGAACAGGCGCGCGTAATACGCAAACCGCTCGTAACCCAGCTTGCCGCCCAGAATCCCGAAATAGGGATTGTTGGAAAGCGCCATGGCCTCGGTCAGCGTCATGCGCACACGGCCCGAAAGACGCAGCACCGTGTCTTTGGCGATGATGCCTTCACTCAACGCCGCCAGGGCCACGTAAAGCTTCACCGTCGAGCACGGCTGGAAACTCCCCGTCAACGCGAGTTTCTGGTTCACCATCGTGAGGATGCGGCCGGTGTGAGGATCCACCGCCACCACGCTCCCGTTGTAGGGACCAAGAGCCTCGACCGCGGCGCGCCGGACCACGAGGTCCTCGCCGTCCACCAAGTCCCCTTCCGTGGAGGGAGCAAACGTGGGGACCGTCCAGGGACCGGAGACGCGCCGTACCGCCGGGCGCCGCGCACGAGGGGAAGCCTGCCGTCTCGCCGATTGAGGGCCGGCGGCCTGAGCCTTCGCATTTCGCTGGTTCTTGGAGGTGACCGCCTTGCCGGCAGGCGCCCGGTTTGGACGAGCGGCCTCAGGTTGGGAGCGGTTGGGGCTCGAAATTGCGCGAACGCCTGACCCTTTCGACGTGCGCACGGCGGCGCTCTTGCTCGGAGGCGTTCGCGTCGTGCTGGCCGGGGCCGAATGCGGGGCCACCCATGCCACACAGTTCAAAATCACCAACAAGGCTGTCAGGTGCACTGTCCTCATCAGCCAGCTCGTCGGAAAGATCTGGCCCGGCCGACATGCCCGAACTCTCTATCCCCCATTCTCGTAACATCGGGCGCGCGCCGTCAACATTTTAGTGCGATTTTGCAACAGCTACGACCGTTTCGTCAAATTGAGGCTTCTTAACGTACCCC
>Ga0209809_1000978_pt1 | contig 24478 bp, 20 predicted proteins | sample YNPMSTMetaG_FD_186172 | JGI IMG/M metagenome (GOLD analysis project Ga0209809, IMG submission 186172) | Anoxygenic and chlorotrophic microbial mat microbial communities from Yellowstone National Park, USA - YNP MS-T MetaG (SPAdes) (version 2) ...
CTCTTCTATCCTTTCCAGGTCTTCCTCCCATCCATATCCTTTCTCCACAGCCCATCTGGCACCTTTTATCAGGACCTCGTCGAATTCTTTCCCCTTTACCTTTAGCTTCCCTTCTGATCCTAGACCAGAGGGGACATTGGCAAATATCGCATCTAATAATGCGGATAGTTTAGGTTTTACCTCATCTACCGTGAGATTTGTAAGTATAAGTCTTGTGCCACAGTTTATGTCATATCCAACACCACCAGGAGAGATTACCCCATCCTCCACCCTGGTAGCAGCGACACCTCCTATGGGAAAGCCGTAACCCCAGTGGATATCAGGCATAGCAAGAGAATATTTTACTATTCCCGGTAAAGTTGCTACATTTGCTACCTGCTCCGGAGATTGATCCTGACAAACTACTTCGATCATCTCCTTATCTGCATATATAATGCCTGGAACTTGCATCCCTTTCTTGTATTCCTTGGGAATCTCGTATCTATAATCGTCTAGTTTTTTGAGTGGACCTGACCATTTCTCGCTCATAAAACATCACCCCTTTTTTCAATTATAGCATAGTATTTGGTATACTTATACTTGGGGAATAAATTTAAAAGTTTTGCCAGGAGGGTATTATGAAGTTCTCTGAATTGGCTGATTATTTTGAAAAGTTAGAGGCTACCACCAAGAGGAACGAGATGGTAGCTCTATTGGCTGAGTTATTTAAAAATCTATCTCCTGAAGAGGTAGAGAAAGTTGCATATCTATGTCAGGAGAGGTTAGTCCCTAACTATGAAAAGATAGAATTCGGTATGAGCGAAAAATTGGTTGCCAAATCCCTAGCCAAGGCATTATCTAAAGACGAAGAAGAGATTTGGTCTCTATATAAAGAGATAGGGGACCTGGGAGCCTTAGCTCAGAGGTACATTGGCGAGGGTAGGGGCGAACTCGAGATCTTAGATGTCTATAACAGACTTATGGAGATCGCTACCACTACAGGAAAGGGTTCTATAGAAAAGAAGACGGATAGACTGGCTGAATTATTTTCTCACGTGTCTGGTAAAGAGGCTAAATATATAAGCAGGATAGTCCTAGGGAGACTGAGACTTGGAATTGGTGATCCTACTATATTAGATGCATTCTCTTATGCATATTCAGGGGATAAAAGCCTCAGGTCTGTTATTGAGAGAGCGTATAACCTCTGCTCCGATTTAGGACTGGTAGGATTTACACTTTTTAGCAAGGGGTTAGATGCCCTTAGAGATTTTAAGGTTCAGGTTGGAAAGCCTATAAGGATGGCTTTAGCAGAGAGGCTTCCTTCCGCTGAAGAGATTATCTCCAAGATAGGGAAGTGTTCTGTTGAACCTAAATTTGATGGGTTCAGGTGTCAGATACATAAGGATGGAAATAATATAAGGATATTTTCAAGAAATCTTGAAGATAATACAGAGATGTTTCCAGATCTGGTTGAAGGTGCCAGAAAGCAGATAGGTGCAGAAAGGGCGATAATAGAAGGGGAGGCATTAGCCTTTAATGAAGAAGCCCAGGAGTTTTTCCCATTCCAGGTGACTGTTCAGAGAAAGAGGAAGTATGAGATAGAGACTGTTATGGCAGACTTACCTCTCAAGTTATTTGCTTTTGATCTTTTATATGTTGATGGTGAGGATTATACCCCCAAGCCTTATATAGAAAGGAGGGAGAAGCTTAAGAGCCTGATACTTCCCGGTGATGTTATTATGGTTGCGGATTCTATCATAACAGAAGACCCAAAAGAATTGAATCTATTCTTTGAGAATGCTATAGGGAGCGGACCTGAGGGTATAGTTGCTAAAAGGCTGGATGCTACTTATCAGGCTGGGGCTAGGAATTTTAACTGGATAAAGCTTAAAAGGAGTTATAAGGGTGAACTTACTGATACGGTAGACCTGGTTATTCTCGGTTATTATGTTGGTAGAGGGGCAAGGGCAAAGTTAGGGATAGGTTCTTTACTTGCAGGTGTATACGACCCTGAGAGCGATACCTTTAAGACTGTGGCAAAGATAGGTTCTGGACTTACCGAAGAGGAATGGATTAAGATGAAGGGACTTTTGGATGAGATAAGAGTTGATAATAAGCCCTCAAGGGTGGTTTCTATCTTAGAGCCTGATATCTGGGTAGAACCTAAGTATGTCGTAGAGGTAAGGGCTGATGAGATTACCAGAAGTCCTGTACATACAGCAGGTAAAGACGAGGGTGAATTGGGTTATGCCCTGAGATTCCCCAGGGTGGAGAAGTTTGTCAGAATAGATAGAAAACCTGAAGATGCTACTACTGTTAAAGAGATACTGGAGATGTATAATATGCAGAAGAAAGTTGAAGTTAAGGAGTGATATATGGCTAGTAGATTTTTAAGAGAAGACTTAAGTCTATTTTCTCCTTATTCAGTCACTTATTCCCCTGATCTTATAAAGCTTGATGCTAACGAGAACCCTTTTGAACTACCAGATGAGGTGAAGGAAAGGATAAAAGAAGAATTTACGAATTTACACCTTAGGATCTATCCTGATCCTACAGCTTTTGAGCTTAGAAGACGTATTTCTTCATTTATAGGTGTTGAAGGATTAAATGAGAGTAATATAGTCCTAGGTAATGGCTCGGATGAGATACTTCAGTATATATTTATCGCCTTTCTGAATAAGAAAGATCCTGTGCTCTATCCTAATCTATCCTTTGAGATGTTCTCTATACTTTCACAGATAGCTGGAGCAAGAGATATAAGGTTAGATCTGAATGAATCATTAACCCTGGATCTATCTTCTTTGATTGATGGTTTATCTAAATATAACCCCAAGCTTCTTCTTTTATGCAGACCGAACAATCCAACTGGATGGGCTATGCCTGAGGAAGAACTCCTTGTTATATTAGATAAATGTAGAAAGCTCGATATACTAGTAGTTATAGATGAAGCCTATACTGAATTTATGGGGGAAAGTCTTGCGTATCTCGTGAGAGACTACGATAACCTTATCATACTGAGGACATTTTCTAAGGCATTTTCTCTGGCAGGCTTGAGGCTTGGTTATGCGATCTCCAATGAGGAGATTATAAGGGACCTTATGGCTGTTAAACTTCCATATAATGTGAGTATATTTTCTCAGATGGTAGGAAGGGTCGTGCTGGAGTATAGGGACATAATACTTTCAAGGATAAAGATTATTGTAGAGGAACGGGAGAGGGTTTACAGAAAACTTCTGGAGCTTCCAAAGGTAAGGGTATTCCCATCGAGTGCAAACTTTTTATTCTTCTACTGTGAAGAGGAGAATCTGATGGATAAACTACTCTCATACGGTATTAAGATAAGGAGGTTTGAGCCGAGACAACGTCTCTTGGAGAATGCATATAGAGTTACTATAGGAAAGAGAGAGGATAATGATAGATTTATTAATGCTATGGAGGAGATACTTAGTTGAAGCCAGAGATCATAGTGTTTGATATTGATGGAGTCCTGATAGATACTTCCAGATCTTTTAGATGCGCTGTCTCCAGGACTGTCCAGTATTATATGACCGAGATTTTGGGATATAAAGATACAGGAATACTTATAGAACCTGAAGAGGTACAACTGTTCAAATTAGCTGGGGGGTTTAACGATGACTGGATACTATCACAGTCCGCTATACTATTCTTTTTATATAAGGGATTGAAGTATGAACTTGGTGATACGGGTTCTATAAGATTAGCTCTGCCTAGTCTTATAGAATTTACCGGTGCCATATCCTCTTATAAGGATGGAGGGTTAGAAAAGACAAGGAGATATCTTGCAGGTCTGGATGGCGATATTCTTAATAAGGCAGAAGAGAAGCTTGATAGAAGTCTTGTGATAAGAATATTCCAGGAGATATATGCAGGTTCAGATTATGTGGAGAGACTTTACGGAAGTAAGCCCATTTTAGGAAGAGAAGAAGGACTATGGAAAAATGAAAGGGTTATCCTGGATAAGAACCTTCTTCTGGAAGATGTCCTTTATGGTATATATACTGGCAGGACTGCCTCTGAAACTCAACTGGCGTTAGAGATACTGAAACTAGATATCCCATCAGGGGCTATCGTTACTATGGGGTCTTCTATAGCGAAACCTGATCCGAAGGGACTTGAGATTATAAGGGAGTACTATAAGAAAGATATACTGGCTTTTGTTGGAGACTCTATGGATGATGTTTTGAGCGCTATAAACGCAAAGGCTATTCCAGTTGCTATCGCCAATGATAAGATTTCCAGGGAGAGATTCTCTCATCATACAAGTCTTATCTTTAGTGATGTAAACGAGTATCTCAGATACCTCAGAGGTTCAAAATAGAATTTTGGTTTATAAGAAAGTTGTAAATGGTATTGACAACTTTCTTATAATATGATATTATATTTGTCGTGGAAGAGCTATGAGTAAGAGTAAGGAGCCAGTTTACCTTATAAGTGTAACTGCAAGACTCCTTGGGGTTCACCCGAGGACCTTGCGAATATATGAAGAGTGGGGACTAGTAACCCCAAAGCGTATAGGTAACAGGCGATTTTACTCAGAGGAAGATCTGGAAAAGTTGAGGCTCATCACCTGCCTTACCAATAAGGTAGGAATGAGCCTGGCAGGGGTAAGGTTGATAATGCAGATTGAGGAGGAATTGGCTTCACATAACTTGGATAGGGTGTTTATAGAAACACTCAAAGAATTATTAGAAAATTTTTGAAAGGAGGTGTAGGGTATGGCATTAAGAAGATGGGATCCATTTAGAGAGATTGAATCCTTAAGGAGAGAGATGGAGAGGCTCTTTGATGAGGTCTTTGAGAGGACTCCCTTCCTCAGAAGGGAACCTATGATTGAGACTGCAGAGGAGTTTAGAAGAGTATGGACTCCGGCTTGCGACGTCTATGAGACCGACAAAGAGATTGTCGTTAAAGCTAATCTCCCTGGAGTAAGTAAGGACAATGTGGAGGTAATCGTCACAGAAGACTCTATAACAATCAAAGGACAGGCTAAGGAAGAGGCAGAAGTAAAGGAAAAGAACTACTACAGAAGAGAATTAAGCTACGGAGCATTCGAGAGAGTGATTCCTCTACCTGTAGCTGTAAAGTCCGAGGAAGCTAAGGCTACATTTAAGGATGCGATACTCGAAATAAGGGCTCCCAAGCAAGAGGTTTCTCCTAAGGGGAGAAAGATAAACATTGAGTAAGCAGTCCGGGGGCACCTCGGTGCCCCCAAAAGATTTTGAAAAAGAAAGGAGGGAAATAGGATATGTTATGCGATGTTTGTCATCAAAGAGAAGCTACAGTACAGTATACGCGTATAGTAAATGGGAGAAAGACTGTAACCAATCTCTGTAGCGAATGCGCCAGAGAACAGGGACTATTAAGTGGAGGAAAATCGCTTTTTGATTTTGGCTTTGGCGGTTTTCCCGATATCCTTACAAGATTCTTCTATCAGCCAGAATTTGAGCCAGTATCTGATACCGTCTCTGAAAGTGCTGAAAAGGTTCTGGTAAGTGCAGAAGAAGAAGCGAGGAGATTAGGGAGTGGTAGAATAAACCCAGAACATATACTCCTTGGGATAATACAGGAAGGTAATATTGGGGTAAAAATACTCTCAAACCTTGGAGTAAATATAGAAGAGTTAAAGAGGGAGATTGAGGAGAATGCAGTTCCTTCTCCTTTAGAAGGAGAGAGAACAGTTTCTCCTGAGGTGAAGCAGATCATAGAGAGAGCAAGTGATGAGGCTAATTCACTGGGAGATAACTATGTTGGTGCCGAACATATACTCCTTGCCTTACTAAAGGGGAGGAATTTACCTGCACAGATACTTAACAAAAAAGGAGTGACTTACGAAAGAGTGAGAGAAGAACTGTTAAAGTCCAGGAGGACTTCTACCAAGAGATATAGAGGAAAGAGCTCTACACCGACTCTTGATCAGTTTAGTAGGGACTTAACCCAGATGGCAAGAGAAGGCAAGCTAGACCCTGTAATAGGTAGAGAAGAAGAGATAGAAAGAGTAATAAGGATACTCTCCAGAAGGACAAAGAATAATCCGGTCCTTATAGGTGAACCAGGGGTTGGTAAGACCGCTATTGTCGAAGGATTGGCTCAGAGGATAGTAAAGGGTGAGGTTCCTGAATCTCTTGCTAACAAGAGGATAATGGCTTTAGATATGGCAGCTATAGTAGCTGGAACCAAGTATAGAGGAGAATTTGAAGAGAGACTCAAAAGGGTGGTCGATGAAGTCATAAATAGTAACGGAGAAGTGATACTCTTCCTGGATGAACTTCACACCATCGTGGGTGCTGGAGCGGCTGAAGGGGCTATAGATGCCTCCAATATCTTGAAACCAGCTCTTGCCAGAGGAGAACTCCAGTGTATAGGAGCTACTACCCTTGACGAGTACAGGAAACATATTGAGAAAGATGCTGCATTAGAGCGTAGATTCCAGCCTGTTTTGGTTAGAGAAGCTACTGTCGAAGAGACGATAGAGATTTTGAAAGGGTTGAGAGACAGGTATGAGGCTTATCATAGGGTCAAGATTACAGATGAAGCCATATACAATGCAGCTGTCCTCTCTGACAGATACATTACAGATAGATATCTACCTGATAAGGCTATAGACCTTATAGATGAGGCATGTGCAGATGTGAGACTTAGAAGCGTCTCTCCACCACCTGAGATAAAGAATCTAGAGAAGGAGATAGAAAGAATAGCTAAGGAGAGAGAAGCTGCTGTAAATGCTCAGGAGTATGAACGTGCAGCTACATTGAGAGATAGAGAGAAGGAACTCCAGAAAGAGCTTGAAGAGATCAAGAAGAAGTGGGAACAGGATAGACTTAAGGAAAAGGCTGAAGTAACTGCAGATGATATAGCTAGAATAGTATCTAACTGGACAGGAGTTCCGGTAACCAAGATATCCGTTGAGGAGAGCAAGAAGTTACTTGATATGGAAGACATCCTGCATCAGAGGATAGTTGGACAGGATGAAGCGGTAAGAGCCATATCTCAGGCTATAAGAAGAGCCAGGGCAGGATTAAAAGATCCCAATAAACCGATTGGTTCATTCCTCTTCCTTGGACCGACCGGTGTGGGTAAGACAGAGCTGGCAAGGGCTTTAGCTGAGTATCTGTTTAATGATGAGGATGCATTGATAAGACTGGATATGTCTGAATATATGGAGAAGCATACAGTTTCCAGATTGATTGGTGCACCTCCTGGATATGTAGGATACGAGGAAGGCGGACAACTTACAGAGGCAGTAAGGAGAAGACCATATTCTGTAATACTCCTCGACGAGATAGAGAAGGCTCATCCAGACGTATTTAATGTACTTCTTCAGATATTAGATGATGGTAGACTTACCGATGGACAGGGTAGGACCGTAGATTTCAAGAATACAGTCATAATTATGACCTCCAATATAGGTGCACAACTTATAATGGAGAAGCTAAAGGGAGGGGAAGATCCAAAGGTATACAATGAGATAAAGGCTGAACTTACAAAGCAGTTAAACTACTACTTTAAGCCAGAATTCTTGAATAGAATAGACGAGATCATAATCTTCCATTCGCTAACGCAAGAGCAGATAAAGCAGATTGTGGATCTTATGCTAAATAAGGTTTACCGTCAGATAAGGGCTCAGGGTATGAATATGGAAGTTACTGAAGAGGTAAAGGATATACTGGCTAAAGAGGGTTACGAACCAGCCCTCGGAGCTAGGCCTCTGAGGAGAACTATTCAGCGTCTGATAGAGAATCCCCTCTCAGAGTTATTGCTTAGAGGCGACTTTAAGGAGGGAGACACCATACTGGTAACTGTAGAAGATGGGCAGATAACGTTTAAGAAGAAGACCGGTGAACCTGCCACTCCTACAGAACAAAAAGGATGAAAGACAGCCCCCCTAGAATTTCTAGGGGGGTAATTGTTTTACACTGCACTTGATAATATTGTATGAAAGTAGTAAAATGTAACTGCAAATAGGAGGGGACATAATGAGATATCTAATCTATCTCGTAATAGCAATAATAGTTGGGGGGATGGCAAAGGTCTTTCTAAAGGATAAGTTGGTTGGTGGAATATGGGGCCTTATCATCTCTGCCTTTGTTGGAAGCTGGCTGGTAGATATCTTTCTCTCTTCGATCAGAGTCTACAATGTGAATATAATCTCTGCTATACTGGGAGCAGTTGTTTTTATATATATCTATAGTATAATTTTTATGAAGAAACAATCTTAAGGAGAGTCTGATTATGTGGGATAAATTTACTGATCAAGCAAGACGAGTGCTGACATTAGGAAGAGAAGAAGCCAGAAGACTCAACCATAATTACCTTGGGACAGAACATCTTCTCCTTGGACTCTTGGCAGAGGGGGAAGGTATTGCAGCTAAGGTGCTGAGCAGTTGGGGTATAGATCTGGGTTATGTAAGGGCTAAAGTCGAGGAATTGATAGGAAGAGGCGGAGGTATATATCTTCCTGAAATGACTCTCACCCCAAGAGCAAAACGTGCCCTGGAACTGGCATATGAAGAATCCAAATTGATGGGTCAGAACTATATTGGGACAGAACACATACTGCTAGGCCTTATAAGAGAAGGAGAAGGAGTCGCAGCAAAGATCCTGGAAAGTCTTGGGGTCACTCTGGACAAAGCCAGAAGCGAAGTCCTATACTTCTTAGGAGAAGGTAAGACTATGTTGGCAGAAAGCGCCAACAGGTCTAGGGCTAAGACTCCTCTTCTCAACCAGTTTGGTAGGGATCTGACTCAGTTAGCCAGAGAAGGGAAGCTTGATCCTGTTATTGGTAGAAATAAAGAGATAAGAAGATTGATGCAGATACTATGTAGAAGGACGAAGAATAATCCTGTACTCATAGGAGAAGCCGGAGTGGGTAAGACTGCAATAGTAGAAGGTCTTGCTCAGAAGATTGTCAAGAGAGAAGGTCCACCCATCTTGCATAATAAGAGGATTATCGCCTTAGATCTGGCTGCAATAGTGGCTGGTACAAAGTATAGGGGAGAGTTTGAAGAGAGGATGAAGCGTATCCTTGATGAGATACGCAGGGCTAATGGAGAGGTCATCCTCTTTGTTGATGAACTACACACGATGGTGGGCGCGGGAGCAGCTGAAGGTGCGATGGATGCTTCTAACATCTTAAAACCTGCTCTTGCCAGAGGAGAATTACAGTGTATCGGAGCTACCACGCTTGATGAGTACAGGGAGTATATAGAGAAGGACTCTGCTTTAGAGAGAAGATTCCAGCCTATAATAGTTGAGGAGCCATCAGTTGAGGATACAATAATGATCCTCAAGGGTATAAAGGAGAGGTACGAGGCTCACCATCAGGTAAAGATAACCGATAAGGCTATAGAGGCGGCAGCTATACTTTCAGATAGATATATAACTGAGAGACATCTCCCTGATAAGGCTATAGATCTTATAGATGAGGCTTCTGCCAAAGTAAGACTTGAGCTCTCTGAGACTCCCAGCTCCAGAAAAGAATTAGAAATGGAGCTGGAGAATGTAAGAAGAGAAAAAGAATTAGCAGTGAAAGCCCAGGATTATGAAAGAGCTGCTCAGCTCAGAGACAGAGAGAGATTTATTATGGAACAACTACAGGCTGTATCTATTGATGGCTTGGAGATAAAGCGTAGAGAACCCATAGTGACAGAAGAAGATGTTGGAGAAGTCCTCTCTCTATGGACAGGTATACCGGTTACCAAACTCCTGGAGAAAGAGGCAGAGAAGTTATTGCATATGGAGGAAGAACTACATAAACGAATAGTTGGGCAGGATGAAGCGGTAAGGGTTGTATCTGAAGCTATCAGAAGAGCTAGGGCAGGGATAAAAGACCCTAAAAGACCTATAGGTTCATTCATATTCCTTGGTCCAACTGGAGTCGGTAAGACAGAACTAGCAAGGGCTTTAGCCGAGTATCTATTCAACGACGAAGATGCACTGATCAAGATCGATATGTCCGAATATATGGAGAAGTTTGCTGTCTCAAGACTAGTGGGTGCACCTCCTGGATATGTGGGATACGAGGAAGGTGGACAGCTTACAGAAGCGGTGAGGAGAAAGCCATTTTCTGTAGTCCTCTTTGATGAGATCGAGAAGGCTCATCCAGATGTATTTAATATCTTACTGCAGATACTGGATGAAGGAAGGCTTACCGATGCTCAGGGTAGGACTGTAGACTTCAAGAATACAGTTATAATTATGACCTCCAATATAGGTAGCCAGTGGATCTCATCTACAAGTAAGATCGGCTTTAAGCAGGAATCAAATGAAAGAGAAGAGTATCAGATGATGAAAGAGAGGGTCCTAGAAGAAGTAAAACATACCTTTAGACCTGAGTTCCTAAACAGAGTAGATGAGATCATCATATTCCATCAGCTTACGAAGGAGCAGATGAAGCAGATTGTAGAATTGCTTCTGAATGACCTCAGGAAACAGCTGTTGAGTCTTGGTATCACCCTGGAGTTTACAGAAAATGCTAAGGAACAGCTTATTAAAGAAGGGTTTGATCCTCATTATGGTGCCAGGCCTCTTAAAAGGGTTATCCAGAAGAGGATAGGCAGTCCACTATCTGGGTTCGTAATAGATGGAACATTCAAAGAGGGAGATGTAGTCGTCGTAGATTATAGGGATGATTCATTCATATTTGAAAAGCGTATTCCAGTTGAAGCGGCACAGGAAGGGGCAAACTAATACAGTAACTCATTAAGAGTCTATTATGGGCGCATCTATCTTGTAGATGCGCTTTTATTATTTTTTAGGAGGGTTCAGCCTATGGAAGATATCAAAATTACGCCGAGGGAAAGATTTATCAGGGCATTGGAGAGGAAGCCTTTAAAGGGTAGAGTTCCCCACTTTGAGCTTGTGTTTTATCTCACGATGGAGGCATTTGGAAAGGTTCATCCAAGTCACAGGAATTATTCCCAGTGGTTTCAGATGACAGAAACGGAACGACAACTCCATAGAGAAGATATGGCTGATATTTACATAGCTACCGCTGAAAAGTATGAACATAGTGCGATATTTCTCCATCCAAATCCCGCCACTCTGGAGGAAACCATAAGACTTATAGACATAGTTAGAGAAAAGAGTGTATATAAGTATTTTCTGATGATTCATGGTGATGCTACATTTAGCATACCCTCAGGTTCAGAGATGGAGAGGTTCATCTATAGGTTAGCCGATGAGCCAGAAAAAGTAAAACAGGAGGCGGATTTTAGGGTTAATAAAGCACTAGAGATGGCTGAGATTATAGCCAAACATGGAGGCTTAGACGGTTTTGCCTTGTGTTCCGATTATTGCTTTAATACAGGACCTTTTTTGAGTCCATCTATGTTTTCTGAATTTATAACCCCATATCTTTATAAACTAACCAAGGGTTACAGAGATATGGGCTTCTATGTGATCAAGCATACAGATGGAAATATAATGCCCATATTGGATCAGCTTGTTCAGACTAATCCTCACGCTCTCCATTCCTTAGATCCACAGGGAGGGGTAGATATAAAAGAGGTGAAAAGACTGGTGGGTCACAGGGTATGTCTCATAGGCAATGTCAACTGTGGACTCTTACAAACGGGGACAGAGGAAGAGGTGATCGAGTCTGTGAGATATGCCTTAAGAAATGGTATGCCAGGGGGTGGATATATATTCTCTACATCTAACTGTGTATATACAGGAATGCCACTGGAAAGATACGAGCTTATGCTTGACATATGGAGGAAAGAGGGAAACTATGAATAATTTCTTAATTGGAGGTGTAAGATGGATGATTTATTCTCTGATCTTTATAGAGAGATAGAGAAGTTACCTGTAATAGATTGTCATGAGCATACAGTAGGTCCAAGAGAGGAGTTGGGAAAGAAGGAACCTATAGCTAGTCTAATTCAGGGGTATGTCCAGAGTGATCTCATCTCTGCAGGTATATCTCAGAAAGAACTTGATATCTTGAATGATGATAGTGTTGATACTGAAAAGAAGTGGGATATCTTTGAGAAGTTTTGGAAGAGGATTCGATTTACCGCCTACGGAAGAGTGACTAGAACTATAATAGAAGATCTCTATGGAGAAAAGGAGATCTCTCCAGAATCCCTTATGAGGATAAGGGATAAGTTAATACAACCGACAAGGGAGACTTACGATTCTCTCCTTGATAGAGCGAACATAAAGCTGATGCTCTCTGATGTATTAGGAGACCTAGATTCCCTTAAGAGATTTATCGAGGGAAAGTTTTTTGATTACAACAGGATCAGGTTTCTATTCTCTTTACCTCAATTCCATAATAATGTGAGGAGTTTCGACTTTCTCCAGAAGGTAGGTTCCCTTTTGGATAGGCATATAACCTCTCTTGAAGATTATTTGGAGTCTGTCTTTGAGCTTATCAAAAGGGCAAAGGAGAGAGGAGTGGTAGGGATAAAGGATCAGAGTGCGTACATAAGGACTCTTGATTATCAGCTAGTTCCAAGATATGAAGCAGAGAAGCTTTTTAATAGGATACTCTCCGATCCAAGGAACTCTCTTGGCTGGCCGGAATCTAAGCCTTTAAATGACTATCTCTTCCATCAATTTATGAATTTTGCTAAAGAGTTGAATCTACCAGTCCAGATTCATACTGGACATATGGCTGGTATAAGGAACAGGATAGAGAAGACTAATGCTGTTTTGTTGACCAATATCTTTGAATTATACCAGGATGTAAAGTTTGACCTCTTTCACGGAAACTGGCCCTATATTGGTGAGATACTCTTTCTGGGGAAGAATTATCCAAATGTCCATATAGACTTGTGCTGGGTAAACATAATTGATCCAATATATAGTGAGGAACTTTATTCCAGAGCCGTATTGACTGTGCCTCACGTAAAGATCAATGGTTTTGGTGGAGATTACTTCGATGTTCCAGAGTATATAGTATGCCATTTAAAGATAGCTAGAGAAAATATGACTAGGGCTTTGGTTAGGCTTATAAAGATCAACTGGATAGATGAGGATTCTGCAGTTGAAATAGCAAGGAGCTGGCTTTTCGAAAATCCCAGAAGTTTATTCAATCTTGAGATATAGGAGGTCTGAAGATTATGGACTGGAAGGCTAAATGGATATGGGATACCAGCGGTGAACATCCAAGAAACTACTGGTTAGCATTTAGAAAGACATTTGATAGGACTGAGGATATTGATGATGCCGTTTTAAATATAACTGCAGACTCTAGATACGTACTCTATATAAACGGAAAGAGGATTGGCTTTGGACCAGTAAGGAGCTGGCCCTTTGAATACTCATATGATAGTTACCATATTAAAGATTATCTGCTTCCAGGGAAAAATGTTATTGCCGTCCTGGTGACTCACTTTGGGATAAGTACATTTCAATACATCGAAGGCAGAGGAGGACTTATAGCCCAACTAGACTTTTATAGAGGTGGGGATATTGTAGAAAGTTTGATAACAGATGAAAGTTGGAAAAATAAAGAACATACAGGCTTTCAGAGGGCATCGGTAAGGATAAGTTGTCAGCAGGCTTGGGCAGAGATATTCAATGCCAATAGCTTCAGTCAGGATTGGATTAATGTAGATTTTGATGATTCCCACTGGAGTTATTCTATAGAACTTGGAGGATATGGGACGGAACCATGGAAGTCATTGATACCAAGGGATATCCCTTACCTTACCGAAGAGCCTGTCTATCCAAGAAGGATCGTATCTTTAAAGGAGGTATCGCCTTTAAAGACCCATATATCTCTGGATGTAAGACCGAACTTTTTCCCTGAGGATTATTCTGCAAACCCCAAGGCATTTCTGGGCTATATAGCAACAGTTATAGAATCCCCTAAGGATATGAAGGGTAGAATAGTCTTTCCATTCGGCAAGTGGGTGAGTGTATATGGGAGATTTAAGTTAAATGGAAAAGTCTATGAGGTTAGAAACGAGAATGAGATAGAGGTTGAACTAAAATCTGGAGAGAATCTCTTCTTGATGGATATCAGTGGAAGATACCATGAATTCTTCGTCCATATGGGATTTGACTTTGAGGAGGAGTTATCCTTTAGATCTCCTATATTTGATAACTTTGAATTTGTTACCATAGGACCCTTTGATAAGAAAGATATATTGCTTATTGGTAAACCGGTGGATTACTCTCTTAGAGAGACCCAGGAGTACAGGGACATCTGGAATATCAATAGTGCCGAGGAATTGTACAGATATAGAGAATTTGTAAAACCAATCTTTCGGGAACATACGTGTAAAGAAAATGTCTATACATTATCGACAGTAAAGAAGGTCTTGAAAGAATATGATATTACTGTTGATTTTCATAATCTCGTCATTCCTAATGAGACATACACCCTCATTAAAGGGTCAGATGGTGATGTGGAGTTTATAGTAGATTTTGGGAGAGAGTTATCTGGTTTTGTTGAGTTTGATATAGATAGTCCCAAGGCTGTTGTTTTAGATCTCTACTTCTTTGAAAGTATGCATAATGGCACTATTGAGAATACCAATGGACTGAACAATACCCTCAGATATATAACAAGGGAGGGTAGACAGACATATCGATCCTTTATAAGGAGAGGTTTCAGATATGTTATGGTGACAGTAAGAAACCTGAAGGGCTTCCTGAAGTTCTATTCTATTAAGAGTTATCTTTCTACATATCCAGTTGCTCACCTGGGATCTTTTTATTCCAGTGACTATCTCCTAAATCGTATATGGGAGGTATCTCAGTACACAGAGAGGTTGTGTATGGAGGATACATATGTGGACTGTCCAGCATACGAGCAAACCTTTTGGGTTGGGGATTCAAGGAACGAGGCTCTTATAAACTATTATACCTTTGGGGCTTATCCCCTCTCAAAGCGTTGTCTCAAGCTGGTTCCAAAGTCTCTCTATAGAAGCATCCTTCCTGAATCACAGGTTCCTAGTGGTTGGCAGAATATTCTGACCGCATGGACTTTGTTCTGGATGAGTGCCTGTAAGGAGTATTATATATTTACAGGAGATAGAGACTTTTTAAATGATATCTATCCTTCTCTTATGGAGACTGCCAGAAATTTTGAGAGATTTATAAATGAAGATGGGTTATTGGAGATAACTGCCTGGAATATGCTGGATTGGGCTCCTATGGATACACCAGATAGTGGCGTGGTTACCCATCAAAATGCACTCCTTGTGAAGGCTCTAAAAGATGTGGCATACATATCTGAAGTCTTGGGTAAGAAAGAAGATATGGACTATCTTTTGAGGTTCGCTGATAATTTAAAAGATGCTATAAATAGACATCTCTGGGATGAAGAGCATAAGGCTTATATAGACAGTATCCACAGTGATCGACAGAGGTCCAAGGTCATAAGTCAGCAGACAAATACCATAGTCTATTTATGTGACTGCGCAGAAGGTGAAAGAAAACAGCTCTTAGAAAGCTATATTATCAATCCTCCAGAGCACTTTGTTAAAATAGGAAGCCCATTTATGTCTTTCTTCTATTTTGAAGCCCTAACTAAGATTGGTAGGATCGATAAGATCTTAGAGAGTATAAGAAGGGACTGGGGGTTAATGCTAGATTATGAAGCTACAACCTGCTGGGAGACATTTATCGGTTTCCTAAAAGACAGACTAACGAGGAGTCATTGTCATGCATGGTCCAGTGCCCCTGCCTATTTCTTACCAGCCTATATATTGGGGGTAAGGCCTATGGAGCCTGGTTTTAGAAAGGTATTGATTCAGCCCGATCTCTGTGGTTTAAAATGGGCTAGAGGGACTATCCCTACTCCTTATGGAATCATAGAGATCTCTCTTAAAGAAGAGAATGATTACATAGATGCGACACTAAATTTACCCGAAGGGGTAGAGGTTGAGATAGTTCCCCCTGTCGGGAAGAGAATGTTATTAAACGGCAAGGAGATATAGCGAAATCTATTGAGTAATATTATAGAGGACTTTTTTAAGTTCAATAGTGTGGAAGAGGCTGAGAATCTACAGAGGTCTCTATCTCAGGGGGTCATCCTTGATGATAGGTTCTCAGCCTTAAGGTTTATTGGTGGGGTAGATACGTCCTTTTCCAGAGATGGCAGAGTGGCATCGGTCATAGTTATAATGAGATTTGAGACCCTGGAGCTTGTCGAATTTTCATATTATTCTGCAGAGGAGGATTTCCCCTATATCCCTGGGTTTTTGAGTTTTAGGGAGGGTCCTACTATTATAAAGGCTTGGGAGAGATTAAATATAAAGCCAGACATATTGCTTGTAGATGGACAGGGCTATGCCCATCCCAGACATCTGGGTATCGCTTCCCATCTCGGAATAGCATTGGATCTCCCAACTATAGGTTGTGCCAAAAGTATCTTGGTCGGAAGGTATGAAGAACCAGGCTCTTCAAGAGGAGACTGGAGCCCGATATTCTATAGGGGTGAGATGGTAGGGGTGGCTTTAAGGACAAAAGATAGTACTAAACCTCTGTTTGTTTCTCCTGGCCATAAGGTATCTTTTGAGTCTTCTATAGAGATAGTTCTCAGATCTGTAACAAGCTATAGACTTCCAGAGCCCCTAAGATATGCCCATCGGTACAGCAAATCTATATTGAAGGAGGCTAGAGATAGAATATGAACAGACGAGTAATTGTAATTTTTATGGTTTTTGGATTGATTTTGAGTACTTCAGGTATTACTGGTAATACCAGGATTCCTGACTTTCCCAAGGGGAAGTTAAAGATCTATGATGGGGATAAGGAACTTATAATTCCGATAGAGATAGCAAATAGACCTGAATTGTGGAGTTTTGGCTTAATGTTCAAGGAAGACATCCCCTGGGAATATGGTATGCTCTTTATCTTCCCAAATGAAGAAAGTGGCGGATTTTGGATGAAAAACACCTATATTCCACTGGACATAGCATTTATCGATTCTGATAAGACAATATTCAGCATACAGAGAATGCTACCCTGTAGCGATGATAATTGTCCTGTATATTATAGCCCAAAGCCATATAGGTATGCCTTAGAGGTAAAGGCTGGCTTTTTCGAAAGGTTCGGATTTAAGGAAGGTAGTAAGATCAAGGTCCTTTTTTAAGGAGGAGCGTATGGATGTTTCTGTCGTAGGAGAACTCAATGTGGATATTATAATGAGAGGGATAAATGGATTTCCAGAATTGGATAAAGAGAAGTTGGCGGAAGAAGGGAGAATTACTCTAGGAAGCTCTTCTGCTATATGCGCTGTTGAACTCTCAAGGCTTGGAGCCAGAATAAACTTTATTGGGGCACTTGGAGATGATATACTGGGAGAGTATATACTGAGATTCCTGAGCAATGAAAGGATAAATACTCTCAGAATAAGGAGACAGGCTAATTTTAATACTGGTTTTACAGTTTCTCTGACTTATCCGGAGAATAGAGCCCTAATAACATATACCGGGATTATGGAGTATTTTACCGTTACCGATGAGGACATAGATTTTATAACCTCCAATTCAAACCATTTACATATATCCTCTTTCTTTCTCCAGAAGAGATTACAGCAGGATATAAAGCATCTATTTACCGAAGTCAAGGAGAAAGGGCTTACTGTATCTCTTGATCCTGGCTGGGATCCGGAAGACAGAAATTGGCTTAAACTTAAGGAACTTTTCCCTTTGGTTGATATACTATTTTTAAATGAGGTGGAGGCTAAAAGACTTTACAACAGCATTTATGATAAAGATGAAGATATAGATACTATAGCGGATAGCCTCTCCAAAGAGATTAATCTACTGGTTATAAAACTTGGGGAAAGAGGTGCATTAGCGGTAAAAGATGGTAAAAAGTACTACAGAGGAGGATTTAAAGTCGATGTTGTAGATACCACTGGTGCAGGTGATGCCTTTAATGCTGGATTCCTCTACGGAAGGCTCAATAACTACGATATAGATAGATGTCTACTGATTGGAAATGCCTGTGGAGCCTTATCCTGTACCGGTATAGGTGGAACAACAAATCTTCCCACACTGAAGAGATTGAAGGAATTTATTGAAAGCTTCCTTGATTGAGATTCTCAAGTCCCGGGTAAGTACAGGGCCAGAAATTTTGACAACTTTTCTTATTTCTGCTATACTTTTTTACTAAAGATGCTGAATTCCTCCTATAGGGAGGAAACGGGGGACCCAAACTGTGGGGTGAATTCTGTTTCGCAGATAGGGAACCCTTCTTCCCGAACCCGTCAGCTAACCCCGTAAGCATAGAAGGGAGTGATTTAATGAATACTGAAGTTCCTACTTTTTGTGTATTAGGGGCGGGTCATGGTGGCCAGGCTCTTGCAGCTCATCTATCTCTTCTTGGGTTTGATGTAAGTCTCTATAACAGAACTTACGCTCGTATTAAACCTATTTCTTTCTTAGGTGGTATAAATGTTGAGGGAGAGATAAAAGGTTTTGCAAAGCTCAGTTTAATAACAAGTGATCTTAAAGAGGCAATTAAGGGAAGAGAGATACTTATGTTCGTAGTTCCAGCATTTGCTCATAGACCTCTTGCTGAAGCTATAGCGCCATATTTAGAAGATGAACAGAAGATAGTGTTAAATCCTGGAAGGACAGGGGGAGCATTAGAAGTAAGGAATGTCCTGAAAGAAAAGGGTGTTAAGAAAGATGTCTTAATAGCGGAAGCTCAGACTTTTATTTATGCTTCAAGATCAGAAAACCCAGGACAGGTAAGAATATTCAGGATAAAAAATGCTATTCCGGTGGCAGCGATTCCTGCTTATCGAACGACAGAAATAATTGATAGACTAAAGATGGCTCTTCCTCAATTTATTCCAGGGGATAATGTGCTAAATACTAGCCTAGATAATATTGGTGCTATATTTCATCCAGCATTAACAATTCTAAATGCTAGTCGTATTGAGAGTACAAGGGGTAATTTCCAGTACTATGTAGAAGGTATAACTCCTTCTATATCTCTGATTTTAGAAGAAATGGATAAAGAGAGAATATCTGTTGCTTCTGCCCTTGGAATAAGAAGTCTCACTGCTAGAGAATGGCTATATATAGCATATGACGCTGTTGGCAAGACACTTTATGAGGCTATGCAGAATAATGAAGGCTATAAAGGTATTATGGCTCCTCCTACTTTAGATACAAGATATATAGAAGAAGATGTGCCAATGAGTCTTGTGCCGATAGCCTCTTTAGGTGATATGCTTGGAGTACCTACACCGACCATTAAAGCTATTATTCATCTCGCTAATATAGTACATAGGTGTAATTATTGGGAAAGTGGGAGGACAGTAGAGAGATTAGGAATTGCCGGTTTTTCTGTAAAAGAGATTATTCGTTTGGTTATGGAGGGGGAATGATATGATGAGGATAGTTGCATGTTCTATAGAGCCATGTATTCATAATGCAGGGATATTTAACTTTTTGAATATAGCTGAAAGACTTGGATACGAGGCTATATTTCTAGGTACATCTTTAAGTTTAGATGAATTGCTTTTGAAGATAGAAGAGTATAAACCTGATCTTGTGGGTATAAGTTTCAGACTCACTCCGGAGGTAGCTAGGAGTATCTTTTCTAGGTTAAAAGAAAAGATCGGGAGTAAAAATATTTCTAGTCGATTTATCCTTGGTGCCACTCCTTCGGTGGCTAAAGTGGCAGAAGAATTTGGTATATTTGATGCTATATTTACTGGAGGAGAGTCTCCTGTAGAAGTTGTAGCTTATCTAAAAGGAGAAGGAGTAATACGTAGGATTTCTTATCCTCAAAATCTTTTAGAGAGGATAGAAGTAAACAGACCATATCCAATATTAAGACATCATTTTGGTCTCCCAAATCTTGAAGATACTATTAAGGGTGTGAAAGAGATAGCTGAAGCAAAAGTTCTTGATGTAATATCCATAGCTCCTGATCAGAATACTCAGGAAAGTTTCTTTAGACCAGAAGAGATGAAAGAAGAACTGACAGGGGCAGGAGGGGTTCCTATTAGAAAAAGAGAAGATCTGGAAAAGATATACGAGGCCTCTAGGACAGGGAATCTTCCGCTACTTAGGTGTTACAGTGGTACCAGGGATCTTATTAAGTGGGCAGAATTACTTCAGGAAACGATTAGAAATGCTTGGGCCGCTATACCCTTATGTTGGTATAGTGTTTTAGACAGGAGATCAAATCGCTCTTTAGTAGAGGCTATAAGAGAAAATCAGATAACTATGCGTTGGCATGCAGAGAGAGGTATACCCGTAGAGGTTAATGAAGCTCATCAATGGGCTCTTAGGGAGGCCCCTGATGTAGTGACTGTAGTTTCTGCTTTTTTGGCCGGATATAATGCCAAAGCTATGGGGGTAAAACACTATATAGCTCAACTTATGTTGAATACTCCTCCTTCTACATCTGGAAAGGCAGATTTAGGAAAGATGTTGGCAATCCTAGAACTTCTTTCCTCTTTAGAAGATGAAGACTTTAAAGTGTATAGACAGATTCGGACAGGATTAGCAAGTCTATCATCAGATATGTTGGTAGCTAAGGGGCAATTAGCAAGTTCTATTCAGCTAGGTCTTACTTTATCTCCACATATTGTCCATGTGGTAGGATTCTCAGAAGGGGATCATTCTGCTACTTCTAGTGAAGTTATTGAGAGTTGTAAGATAGCTCAAGGTGTTATAAGGAACTTTTTGTTAGGATTCCCGAATCTTCTAGCTGATGAAGAGGTCATTGCAAGAAAGAATCATTTGGTAAGAGAAGCTAAGATACTCCTTTCGGCTATAAAAAGTCTAGGGGTATTAGACAAAGACCCATTGATAGACCCGGAGGTCATAGCAAAGGCTATCAAGATTGGTCTACTAGATGCTCCTCACCTTAAGGGTAACCCGTCTGCCTGTGGAGAGATAAAAACACGGATAATAAATGGTGGTTGCGAGGTAGTTGATGATAAGGGAAGGACTATAAAAGAGGAAGAAAGAGTGGGAAAGATACTGAAAGACTATGCAAAAGTGTATTTTGGTCTATAATAGATATAGAGATCTAATCACTTCAAGTGGGACGGTATACTATATAAAAGAAGCTCTTGAGTCTTTAGACTATGATGTTAAGGTTATCCCTTTTGATAGAGATTTTATCAATCAGATAAGGGATGTCAATATTGTGTTTAACTATTATACTTCTGCGAATTTCTTTCAATGTTTGGTTCCATTAATTTTAGAGTGGCTAAATATTCCTTACACTGGTTCTAGATTTATCACTCAAGTTTTGGCTATGGATAAAGAGTATACGAGCATATTACTGAAAAGTTATAAAATTCCTGTTCCAGCTTTTTCTGTTGTTAGAGATTTAAAATGTCTACAAGATATACCATCTTTTCCTTTAATAGTAAAACCTGCTCTGGGAGGTTCCAGCGAAGGTATCACTAAAGAATCAATAGCAAAAGATGCTGATGGTCTGAGATTAGCAGTTGAATCGCTATTTTCTAAGGGTTTTAAAAAGGTAATGATCTCTTCCTTTATAGAAGGGGAGGAAATTACAGTAGGAATAGTTGGTAGTAATCCTCCAATTGTTATTGGTATCCTGAAGACTTGTATAGAGCCAGATCAGATTCTTACTAGTAAGCTAAAAGAGGCTTTAAAAGTGTATGATGAAAGAATAGTCCCTTACAGGGGGAAAGCTTACGAAAGGATAACTAAGATAGCTTTAACAACTTATGATATATTAGGTTGTAGAGGATGTGCTCGTATAGATATAAGGCTTAGCTTAGAGGGAACCCCTTACGTTATAGATATAAATACTATACCAGGACTTCATCCGGAATATAGTTATTTACCTAGAATGGCAGAGGAATTTGGATTAGGATACAAAGGCTTAATAAAAGCTATAATGGATGATAATTAGGAGAAGTCGCCTTGTGTTTAGGCGATCTTCTCCTCCGTAGAATCGGCTAAACTGCTAACTCGGCAGGTTCAACTGCCTTGCCAAGATAGCATCTATTTGTTCTACACTTTCCATATGTATGTTCTATAATCTCATCTTTAAAATATTTTATTGCAGATGCTATTGGCATTATGTAAGATTGACCTAATGCACAGAAGCTGGTCTGCTGCATATAAAGTGCCATATCCATCAATTTATCTACTATATCTGGTCCACTGTCGTTTATACTATTTATAAGGTTATAGATCTTTTCTCCACCAACCCTACATGGTACACACTTTCCGCAGGATTCTCTTCTAAAGAATGCCACTACAGATCGAAGTACATCGACTATACAGGTAGAATCATCCATTATAAGGATGGCTCCAGAACCCAGGGTTGCATTTAGTGGTCTAAGACTGTCGAAGTCCATAGGAACATCCAGCGCATCTTCCCCTAGAAGGGCTCCAGCAGTTCCACCTACCTGGGCTATCTTAAATCTACCCGATCTCATACCTCCACCATAACCATAAATTATCTCTCTCAGGGTAACTCCCATAGGTACCTCTATTAGTCCAGCGTTTACTATGTGTCCTAATATAGTGTAGACCTTAGTCCCAGGTGATTTTTCTGTTCCAAAGCTTCTAAACCAGGCTGATCCATTCTGTATTATACTTGGCACATTGGCAAGTGTCTCTACATTATTTATTACTGTGGGTTTTCCCCATAAGCCTGCATCCGTAGGATATGGAGGTTTAAATCTGGGTTCTCCCCTTTTACCCTCTAGAGACTCTATCAGAGCGGTCTCCTCTCCACATATGTAAGCTCCAGCTCCCTTCTTTATAGAAAGGTTAAAGCTGAAATCTGTTCCAAATATGTTATTCCCAAGAAATCCGTACTCTTTAGCCTGCGAAATTGCCTTTTCTAATCTCTCTATCGATAGTTCATATTCGCCTCTAACATATATGTAGCCCCTTTCTGCACCAACCGCATAACCAGCTATTATCATACCCTCAATAACTCTATGGGGATCACCTTCTAGTATAAGCCTATCTTTAAATGTTCCAGGTTCTCCCTCGTCTGCATTGCAGATTATATATTTAGGACTTCCCTTTGCCTTAGAAGCCAGCTCCCACTTCAGTCCGGTTGGGAATCCAGCCCCACCTCTTCCTCTTAGGCCAGAATTCTTTATCTCCTGTATTATATCTTGGGGTTTCATCTGTAGAAGTGCCTTTCCAAGCGCTTCATATCCGCCAACCCCAATATACTCTTCAATAGATTCTGGATTAATAAGTCCCACATTCTTCAATACTATACGGGGTTGTTTAGACACATCAAATTTTGTTGGTTCTTTGACCACTACACTTGGAGGTGTTGTCTGAGCCATAAGTCTCTTTACAGGACGTCCCTTAAGCAGATGTTCTTCAACAATGACAGGCACATCATCAAGTTTAACATTTCTATAGTATATCCCTTCTGGATAGATTACCATCACTACACCATCACTGCTGGTTCCTAATGAGCCTGTTTCTAGTACCATTACTTCTTCTTGAAGTCCTCTTTTTTCTATCTCTTTTACCAATGCCTGCATTACCTCTCTGGCACCAGCAAGTATTGATGAAGCATCTATTCCTATAAGGATATGACTTCTTACTATCATATCTCTCCCTCTCTTTCTCTAAAGGAGTTTATAATCTCAATTGCCCTTTCTGGCGTAAGATTACCAAAGGCTTCTTCATTTACCATCATAGCTGGAGCAACTCCACATATCCCTAAGCAACTGACCTCTTCCAGTGTAAATAAGCCATCTTCCGTTGTCTCTCCTATCTTTATTCCTAATACTTCTTCTAGAGTCCTTATTATCTCCTCTGCCCCCTCTACATGGCAAGGGGTAGATGCACATACCCTTACTATATACTTACCTCTAGGTTTTGTACTGAAGAGTCCATAGAAGGTGGCAGTTTCGTATACCTTACTTGGAGATAAGCCCAGATACCTAGCAACACCTTCTATATCCTCTTTAGAGAGGAACTGATTTGGCTTTGAGTCCTGTAATTCGTGAAGGATCAGGAGAATATTTTCCCTTTTTGGTTCGTATTTTGACAGTATTTCTTCTATATTCATTCCACGCCTCCTAAACTTAGGAATTTATTTCCTAGTCTATATTAATAGATAAACCTCTCATAGTCAAGCTTACAGGGATTATAAAAAATTAAGGCCCTGGAATTTACTCCAGGGCCTATTCTTTTCCAGGTTAAGCTATCTTAAGACAGTTACATTTGCTGCTTGCGGTCCCTTTTCTCCCTGGACAACGTCAAACTCGACCTTCTGTCCCTCTTCTAAGGTTCGATAGCCTTGGCCCTTAATGGCTGAATAGTGGACGAACACATCGCCACCATCGTCTCGGGTAATGAATCCATACCCTTTCTGTGCGTTGAACCACTTAACTTTACCTGTTACCATTACAAATACCTCCTAAAAATTTTAAAACTGGACTCTTCGTCCAGGAAACATTATACACCCCTTTTATGATATTGTCAACAGTTTGTATGAGTTACATACATTTGAGACTCTGGATTACATTTTAACATATAATCAATAGGAGATAAATTATTTAAGCTCTTATGTACCCTCTTAG
>Ga0209809_1000987_pt1 | contig 24357 bp, 20 predicted proteins | sample YNPMSTMetaG_FD_186172 | JGI IMG/M metagenome (GOLD analysis project Ga0209809, IMG submission 186172) | Anoxygenic and chlorotrophic microbial mat microbial communities from Yellowstone National Park, USA - YNP MS-T MetaG (SPAdes) (version 2) ...
ACCGGCAACGAAGCCGGACCATGCGGACGACCACACGAACAAACGGGAGCAGACAAGCAGGTTGTTTTCATGTCGTCGTTCTACCACCCACCCCCACTTTCGTCCGCTCAAAAACTGAAATGCGCCGAGTCGGGATTGGCCCATCAGACACGCCTTGCGTGGCTCAGGACAGGAGTTTAGGGTCGGGCGGCGTTCCGGTGTGCCGGCCGGCAATGCATTGGCCACTGAGGTGTAAGGGTTGTGTTCAGTGCCCTGGCCGAGCAGAGGAAGGCCGGCGTTGTACAGGATCAGGAATCCATGAGTGCAGTCCGAAGGTACCGGGTGTGGGGCCGTGGTCCGCAGCGTTTGGACTTCTGGCTAATGGGGCTTTCGATGGTCCTTGGAGCAGGGACACTGTGGCCGCCCGAGTTGCAAGCGAACGTATACGCGACGAATCTCCGGTTGGTGGGCGGTTTGCAGCCGGGAGGGGGTGGGTCTGTGGAGATTCGCTATGTACTGAACGAGCCGGCCACTGCCGGAGTGCAGGTGGAGATTCTGCAAGGGGCGCAGCCGGTGCGGGTGTTTTCGCTAGCAGGTGGCGCTCCGGGGACGATGCGCGGGGAAAATGTGGTGCTCTGGGATGGGCGGGACGATGCAGGGCAACCGGTTTGCTGTGGCAGCTACCGGGTTCGAGTGACGGCGGCAGCGCACGGGTACGGGACGTGGACACAGATCAGTGACGACTTCAACCCGGGCAATTACGTCTTTGCCCCGGCGGGGATTGCCGTCCATCGGGATGCCACCAGTCCTTATTACGGCCGGGTTTTCGTGGCCAACGCGCGTCCGGGGCCAAACCCGGAGTTCACGGAGGGCGATCGACCGGGAATCCTGAAATTCTATGCAGATGGCTCGCCGGTTGGGGAAGGGTCATGGAGCGATGGCGGGTGGGCCTGGGCGGCAGACGGCTCTAGCCCGGGCGAGCTGGAGGTGGGAGACAACGGCTGGCTTTACGTTTGGGATCGCGCTCGACAGCAGTTGCTGCGTTTCGATGCGGAGGTGACGGCCTCCAGTTTGCGGCAGGCTTGGGGGGAGGGGAACCGGCCGCAGCCGGGGGCGGTCATGGCGGGGTTTGGTTTGAGTTTTTGGAATGGCGCCATGCGGCTGTGGATGGCGCAGGAATCGGTGGGTGCGGGGCCGGGCGTGTACTTGTGGCGGCTGGATGCTCAGGGGGTTGCGGCTGCCGGTGACCCTGGAGTGCTGGCGGTCAGTGCGGGAACTGGCTCGGATCTGACGGCGGCCCCGGTGGATGTTGCGGCTTTTGGCGGGTGGCTGTTTGTGGCGCAGTCGCGACTGAACAGCGGGGATCCGGCTCCGCGCGTGCTGGGTTTTGCGCACGGGACCAACGAGCCGGTCGGGCTGCGGACGGCCTTGTGGAGCATAGGTGGGGGAGACGACAACCTGCGTGGCGCGTCGGCGGTGGCCGTGGATCCTACGGGCCGATATGTGGCGGTAGCGTTTCGCGGAGTTTTGTCGGGCGGAATCTTTCGTGGCGGGAGGATCGTTCTTCTGGATGCGCTCACGGGCCAGTGGTTGGCCACACTGCCTCGTGCGGACCAAGCGTACACGGGCGTGGCATGGGACGCGGTGGGCAATTTGTATGTGGCCTGCTGGAGCGAGTCCGTTTGGAGGGTGTACTCTCCGCCGGGGAGCAACGCGGCCACCACGGTGTCGATTCAGACCGTGGAGGTCACAGAGCCGTCGCAGCGGCCGGTGCTGGAGTTGTTTCGCTACGAGGCTGGACAGATTGTGCTGGCCCTGAGCGGCAGGCCGCATACCACCTATGTGCTGGAGGGTTCCGCGGACCTGCGACAGTGGAGTCCGGTAACCACCGTGGAGATGGGAGCCGTGTCACGTCGGGTTTTCACAGTGGCCGCGCCGCAGCCACGCCAATTTTATCGGGCGCGAGTTGGTCCCTGAGGCCTGCAGGGTTGAGTGATATGCACCGGCCTTGTCGGAAGTCACTTGAGCACGGCACGGAGCGGCCACCCCCTTGAGGATCGAGGGTTACCTCCAACGCGCCAGCGCAAACAGTCCATGGAAACTTTTGGCGGGGCTTGGAGACAAGCCGCCCAAGGCGGGCTGCCAGTGAAAGTCCTTCGTTAGAGCCGTGATCCTTTGCGCTCTAGAGGCTGGGGAGCAGAGGTGCGAGTCGTGCCGAAGGTCCGCAGGACGGTCGCCACGGGCGGCGGACGCGTGTTTCAGGGTTTTTTTGGCTCCGATAGTGGGGACGAATCGGCACTGGAAGCCCGTTACTCTGTGTCCGATTGGGCCGGCGTGGGACCGGGTTCAAGCACAGCCAGGACGTAGCGGTTGGGATCGAGATACCGGGCGGCGACGGTGCGGATTTCCTCCAGGGTGACAGCTTCGATGCGGGCGTCTTCGGTGTCGAAATTGGCGTAGCCGAGGCCGTAGAGTTCGTCCAAGGCGGCCTGCTGGGCCAGGCTACCGAGTTCTTGTCGGGCGATTTTTTTCTGGCCGAGGAGCTTGGCTTTGGCGCGCTGGAGTTCGTCCGGGGTGACGCCGCGGTCACGCAACAGGGCGGCTTCGGCCCGCAGTTCGCGCTCCACCCGGGAGATCTTGCTCGGCTCGGTGCCGGCATAGAAGGCGAAGTAACCGGGGGACAGGCCCATGAAGTTTTGGGCGCCGACGTAGTAGGCCAGGCCGAGTTTTTCCCGGACACGCAGGAAGAGGCGGGAACCGAGGTCGCTGCAAAGCTCCTGGATCAGTTCGAGGGCGAAGCGGTCGTCGCTGTCGAGTCTTACGCCGGGCCAGCCCATGACCAGGACGGCCTGACGTTTGTCGTGGGCTTCTTGGATGCGTTCGGGGCTGCGGGGTTGGCGGGGCGGGTGCTGCACCAGGCGGGGTGCAGCTTCGGCGTCGCAGGACCAGTGGCGGAGGGCTTTTTCGACGGTCTTGTGCACGGTTTCCGGGTCGATGTCACCAAAGACGGCCAAAACGCAATTGTTCGGCACGGCCCACTGGCGGTGGAAACGCTGGACGTCCTCGACGGCCAGACGGGCCAGGCTGGCTTCCGTGCCGAGGGTGTCGAGTCCGTAGCCGGCAGCTCCGAACAGGGACCGGCGCATGGCCAGCAGGGCGCGGGTGAGCAGGTCGTCCTTCCGCGCGCGGATTTTAGCCAACTGAACCTCTCGTTCGTGGTCGAAGGCATGGTTGGGGAAAGCAGGCTGGAGGATGACTTCCGCCAAGAGCTCCAAGCCCAGGGGGAGGTCGTCGCGCAACACTTCGGCGCTGAGGCCGAAGCTGTTGTTGCCCCCATAGGTGTCGAGGTACCCGCCGACGGACTCGATGCTCCGGGCGATTTGTTCGGCGGTGCGGCGTCGGGTGCCCTTGAGCAGGAGGCGGGCCATCAGAGCAGTCAGGCCGTTGGTCTCCGAAGTTTCGGCCAGGACGCCGCCCTGGAAGGCGGCGCGCAGCTCGACGAACGGCAGGCGGCGATCCGGTTTGAGAAGGAGGCGGAGTCCGTTGGGCAGGACGACCTTCTGGATGGGTTCGCTGCGACTGGGAGGCACGGCGACCGTGGCGCGGGGCAGGCGGCCCTTGGGCCAGAGCCCATAGAGCGTGCGGTTTTCCGGGATCAAATAGGTACGGGCCACGCGGAGCAGGTCGGCCGGGGTCAGCCGCTGGATGGCTTCCAGGTATCGTTGGGAGAAGGCCAGGTCATTGGCGATGAGCCAGCAACCGCCGAGGTCCTGGGCCTGGCCGGCCATGGTCTTGCGGGTGGACAGCAGCGCGGTGGTGCACTGTTTGACGGCCTTTTGGAGTTCGGTTTCCGAGACGGGCCGATCTTGGAGTCTGCGGATTTCGTCGGAGATGGATTGTCGGGCCGGGTCCAGCTTGTCCGGTTCCAAGGTGGCACTGAGTCCGAAGAGACCGGGCTGGCTGGTGGTGTAGGTCCAGGCTTCGATGCTGGTGACCAGTTTCTGTTTTTCGCGGACCTGCTGGTAGAGCCTCGAACTGCGGCCCTGGCCGAGGATGGTGGCCAGGACCTCGAGGGCGGGCAGGTCAGGATGGCGTGCGTCGGGGATGTGCCAGGCGATGTGGAGGTGGCCCAGCTCGATGGGGGCTTCTTCCAGGATCTCCCGGGGTGCGGTCTGACGGGGTTCTTCCGGCAGGACTTCCGGGGGCAACGGTCGGGCCCGGGTGCGGGCGTAAGCTTGCTGGATTTGCTGGACGACTGCAGCGGCCTCCACGTCGCCGACCACGACGTAGAAGACGTTATTGGGCACGTATTTTTCGCGGTAGTAAGCCAGCAAATCCGTACGCCGCACGGCATTGAAAAGGTTTGGGTAGCCGATGATGGTGTATCGGAGGGGGCTGCGGGTGTAAGCAACTTCGAAAAGGCGCTGGCTGGATCGGCGATGGGGATCGTCCTGGCACATGTCCATTTCCCGGCGGATGACGTTCTGTTCTTTGGCCAGCTCGGCGGCCGGGAGAGTGGCGTGCTGCATGATGTCGCAGAGGATGTCCACGGCCACGCGTGTGCCGCTAGAGGGAACATCGATGTAATAGACAGTGCGGTCGAAGGAGGTGTAGGCGTTGATGTAGCCACCGGCGGCCTGGACCTCTTGGTCGATGCGGGAGGCTGGCCTGGTTTTGGTGCCTTTGAAGAGCATGTGTTCGAGCAGGTGGGAGAGCCCTGCGCCAAGCCAGCGGCCCTCGTGGATGCTGCCGGACATGCACCAGGCCTGGGCGGAGACCACGGGCGCGCTGTGGTCTTCGCGCACGATGATGACCAAGCCATTGTCCAGACTGGCGAGATGGACATCAGGAGGGATTGCCGGCAACTCGCGGGTGGCGGCCCGGGTGGGGAGGAGTCGGGCGGATCGGGCTGCGTTGGGTCTTCTCACGGATGGCTCAGAGGGGCGGGCTGGGTGGGGCGGCCAGCCACAGGGGGCGAGCCGCTCCGGGCCGATTGCGGGTGTGACCGGGGACCGGGTACGGAACGGTTGTGTGGATGAAGCGGTCCAACGTTCAGTGGCCTGTCGATGCCGTCTTGCGCTCCTTTTCCCAGGCCAGTTGTTTGCTGGGGGGGAGGAAGGGCTTTCGGAATGCCTCCTCGAAGTCGTAACCGTTTTCGAAGTCGGCGCGGCTGTCTTGCTCGGTTTTGGCCAGAATCCCGGCATCCACCATGTTGAAGACGATTTCGCCAAAGTCGCGGCAGGAACGGATGTTCCACTCCTCGAACACGGTCAGTGTCATGGGGCCGAACTGTTCGAGTGCGCAGGCGCGAATCCCGGCCAACAGCTCCTGGCCGGTGACGTGGCGCAGCCGGCCGCGCTGGCCGCGGCTGACCATTTTCTGGGTGTAGTCGAGGGCCTCCCGAACAAAATGGTAGGCGTCCCGCGGGTAGCGGGGGTCTTGGGCCAAGATCCGATCCAGTGCTTGTTCCAAAGCCACTTCGTGCATAGGTTTTAGCGTTGGGTCTGCTCGACCCGCGACGGTTCTGGCGGGACCCGGGTCTGCCGCAGGGTGCGGACCGCCCATCCCACGAGGAGCAGGCCCAGTACGACGCAGAGGACCTGTTGTTCCCGGCGGGTCAAGCGCCACATCTCAACCAACCATAGCGGAGGAATCAGGCGGCCGCAATGTTGACCAGTCGGCCAGGGACCACGATGACCTTGCGGATGGTTTTGCCTGCCAGGTACGGTTGGGCCTTTGGGGCGGCCAGGGCGGCCTTTTCCACGGTGGCAGGATCGGCATCACGCGGGATGCGGATGACATCGCGGACCTTGCCGTTGACTTGGACGGCGATTTCGATGGTGTCCTCGACCAGCAACGCCGGGTCATAGGTGGGCCAGGGCTCGTAGGTCAGGCAGGGGACCGGGCAGTTGGGGGCAAAGGTGCGGTGCCAGAGGGCCCACAGTTCTTCAGCAAGGTGCGGGGCAAAGGGGGCCAGCAATTGCAGGAAGGTACGCAAGAGCCGGGCAGGACGAATTTCCCAGTCGGTGGCCTGGTTTGTGAAGATCATCATCGCGGAGATGGCGGTGTTGAAGCGGAGGGCTTCCAGATCCTCGGTGACCTTCTTGATACAGGTGTGAAGGCCCTTGGCCTGCCCAATGTCAGGTTCAACGTCGCGGATGGCAGGGTGAAGGCGCAGTAAGGTCAGCAGCGCTTCTTGCTCCTCTGCCGGGGTGACGGTGAGGGTCTGTTCGAGTTCCGTGTGGCTGGCTTCGTCCACAAATAACCGCCAGACCCGGCCCAAGAATCGGTACACCCCTTCCACGCCCTTGGTGCTCCAGGGCTTGGTGTCCTGCAGCGGTCCCATGAACATTTCATAGAGCCGGAAAGCATCGGCACCGTACTGGGCGAGGATGTCGTCCGGATTGACCACGTTGCCGCGGGATTTGGACATCTTTTGGCCGTCCTCGCCCAGGATGAGTCCCTGATTGACGAGCTTGTGGAAAGGTTCCGGGGTGGAGACGTGGCCGAGGTCGTAGAGGACCTTGTGCCAAAAACGGGCGTAGAGCAGGTGCAGCACCGCATGTTCGGTACCTCCGACGTACAGGTCAACGCCCGGCGTGCGCCCCTCGGCGGGATCCGTGCCCATCCAGTACCGTTCTGCGGCCGGGTCGACAAACCGAGCCTGATTTTTCGGGTCGAGGTATCGGAGGTAATACCAGCAACTGCCGGCCCACTGGGGCATGGTGTTGGTTTCGCGCCGGCTGCCGTCGGGCCGTTCCACCCATTCCCGGGCCCGTGCCAGAGGCGGTTGTCCATCCGGGGTGGGTTTGTAGTCGTCCAGAGGCGGAGGCAAGACCGGCAACTCCGATTCTGGGACGGCTTCATGATACCACTCGCCTCGGGCGTCTTGACGCCAGACGATGGGAAAAGGTTCGCCCCAGTAGCGTTGGCGACTGAAAAGCCAGTCGCGCAACTTGTACTGAATGGTACGGCGTCCGAGCCCCTTGGCCTCGAGCCATTCGACGATTCGGCGTTTGGCCTCCGGGGTGGGCAAACCGTCCAGGCAGACCTCCGGTCCCCGGGAATTCACGGCGATTCCATCGCCCACAAAGCCCCGCCAGTTGGTGGTCCCATCCGGGGGCTGCACCACCTGGACCACGGGCAGGCCGAACTTTTCGGCAAATTCCAAATCCCGCGTGTCGTGCGCGGGCACAGCCATGATGGCTCCCGTGCCGTAGCTCAGTAACACGTAATCGGCGATCCAAACGGGGATGCGGCGACCGTTGATGGGGTTGATGGCGTAGGCGCCGGTGAAGACGCCGGTCTTTTCGCGGGCCAAGTCCGTCCGTTCGAGGTCGGATTTGCGCTGGACTTCGGCCCGGTAGGCCTCGACGCTGGCCCGATATTCCGGGCGGGTAATGCGCGGGACCAGCGGGTGTTCCGGCGCAAGCACCATGTAAGTAGCACCAAACAGGGTGTCGGGTCGCGTGGTGAACACGCGCAATTGTCGCTCTTGGGAGGACAGCTCGGAGTCGTCTAGCGTGAAAATGACTTCGGCACCTTCACTGCGGCCGATCCAATTGCGCTGCATTTCCTTAAGGGAAGGACTCCAGTCGATGAGGTCCAAATCCTGCAACAGCCGTTCGGCATAGGCGGTGATTCGCAGCATCCACTGCCGCATGGGACGCCGCACCACGGGATGTCCACCCACTTCGCTGCGGCCATTGACGACTTCCTCGTTGGCCAGGACGGTCCCCAGGGCCGGGCACCACCAGACAGGCGCCTCGGCCACGTAGGCCAGGCGGTGGGCGTCCCGGTAGGCTCGGCGCCGCGCTTCTAGTTCGGGATCCGGAGTCTGGCCTGGGCGCAGCTCCAGTTCGGGCGGATAAGGCAGGGTGTCGATCGACTCGGCTCGCTGGGTCTGGGGATTGAACCACGCGTTGTAAATTTGGAGGAAAATCCACTGGGTCCACCGGAAATAGGCCGGATCGGTGGTGTCCACCTCGCGCGTCCAGTCGTAGCTGAAGCCGAGACTTTTGATCTGGCGACGGAAGGTAGCGATGTTGCGTTCAGTGGTGAGGCGCGGGTGTTGCCCGGTCTTGAGGGCATATTGTTCGGCAGGCAAGCCGAAGGCGTCCCAGCCCATGGGATGCAACACATGCAGGCCTTGGGCGCGCCGGTACCGGGCCAGAATGTCGGTGGCCGTGTAGCCTTCCGGATGTCCCACGTGCAGTCCGGCACCAGAAGGGTACGGGAACATGTCGAGGATGTAGCACTTCTTGGGCAGGCGGTGCGCCTCGGCCGTTCCGCTCAGGCCATGACGGCGGGCAAAGGGATGGCCGGCAGGGATTTCGTCCCCCGGGTTGAAGGCGCGGAACGTGCCGGTCTGTTCCCAAATCCGTTGCCATTTGGGTTCGATCAGGTGAAACGGATACAGCTTGCGCACGGTACCCATACAAAGCCGGCAGTTTGCGGAACGCCGGCCATTCGGGCAACGGCGAATTGGTTTTCCAAATCCAACGCGCCCCAGCTCACGATCCTGCACACCAGCCGGTTCCCACAGAACACGAAGCTCCGTGTTAACGGACCGAATTCCCCGGAAAAGGGATCGACCTCTTGGGAAAATTGGGATGCGCTTGGCAGGGCCAGGCAGGGCGCGCCCTCCTTGGATCGGGTCGAGACCCGCCCGGAAGGAACCCGAGCAAGGGGGGAGACCATTCTAACCGGGTTCCCTGCAGCGCTTTTCCCGGGGTGGCGCTCTCTCTAGCGCCGTGGACAACGTCGTGGCGCCCGCCTTGGCCACCTTTGTCACCAGTTCATGCCACATGACAAGAAGTGGCAGGGGGGCATATGAGAAATGCGGAAGCTCAGAAGCCTTCCGGAGCCTTGGCATGCAGGCAGCGCGCAAAAAACGCTATGGAAGCCCCACCAGCGCCGGGAAACGACCGCCCTGCGACTGGGAAAAAGGCCCACCCACGGCAATGGGGGTCCTGCGAACGGACGCACAGGAAGGCTCTCCGGTTTATCCTCGCTCCGGACGACAGATTTGTCCTCAACCAACACCGTCGAATCTTGCCCTTTGGCCTTCGGTGGGCCCTCAGAAGGTCCTCCGGGGCGTGCCGGTAAAGAATGGGGACCGGCGCGGCGAGCCGTCGTGACGCCAGGGGGATGATTCGACGTGGAAGTGGGATGGGGCGGCAGACCTCCGGGCCGGTCTGCCGCCCCTTATTTTTGGGGGACGGGGCCCATTGGGGGGATGGGCCGGATGCGGCCGGCCTACGCGTGCCGGGGCTGGAGAGGCATGGCTGGAACTGGAGACACGCGGTCCATCGCACATTCGAGGGGGCGCGGTAGCGGGGCACGGGCTTGTTCGCCGGTCGGAGATGGCGGAAAGTGACGTGCGTGAAGGGCAAAGCCAGAGGTTCAGAAAGGTTGCTTTTGGGCGGCGGATGGAGTCGGTGTCTCCTAGTGGCGGGGGCCGTGGCGGTTGGGGCGACCGCTTGCCTGTGGGGTCGCGAGGCACCGGAGCTAGCCCGTTTCGAGTTTGCCGAACCCCAGATGGGCATGGAGTTTCGCGTGGTGATGTACGCGCGGGAGGCCGGCGCGGCGCGCGAGGCTGCGGCTGCCATGTTCCGACGGGTGGCCGAGCTGAACCTGGTGCTGAGTGACTATGAGGAGGAGAGCGAGCTGAGCCGGTTGAACCGAACGGCTGGGTCAGGTCAGGCTGTGCCGGTGAGTCGGGATCTGTGGCGGGTTTTGGAGGCGGGCCAGCGCATGGCGAAGCTGAGTCAGGGGGCCTTTGACATGACGGTGGGGCCGGCGGTGCAATTGTGGCGCCGGGCACGGCGGCAGCGGGAATTGCCCTCGCCCGAGCGGCTGGAGCGGGCCCGAGCTGCTGTCGGGTACGCGTATCTGGAACTGGACGGGCGTACCCGCGCAGTTCGGCTGACACGGCCGGGCATGCGTTTGGATCTGGGGGGGATTGCCAAGGGCTACGTTTTGGACGAGGCGTTGCGGGTGTTAGAGGCCCACGGTGTGCGACGGGCGCTGGTTCAGGCAGGCGGAGATGTGGCGGTAGGGGATCCACCGCCTGGCCGGTCCGGCTGGCGCATCGAGCTCCCCTGGCCGGAAGGGGCGCGGGAGGGGGCGACGCAGTGGCTGCTGTTGCGTCGGTGCGCGTTGGCCACCTCGGGCGACGTTTTTCAGCACGTGGAGATCGACGGGGTGCGCTACTCGCACATCCTGGATCCGCGGACGGGGGTGGGCCTGACCGACCATAGTCAGGTTTCCGTAATCGCGCGCACGGGGATGGTGGCGGACGCGTTGGCAACCACGGTTAGCGTACTGGGCCCGCTGGAGGGGATGGCGCTAGTGGAACGAGCCAAGGGCGTGGCTGCCCGTGTCGTGCGACTGGAGGATGGCCGATGGGAAACGTGGGAGAGTCTTCGGTGGCGAAGGTACCGCGCACCTGAGCCAGCCGGGCCGCGGCGATGACCGCGCTACCGGCATCCCCTGTCCGGGACAGTCGCAAGAGCACGCACGGTCTTCTGTTGCCGGTGCAAATCGTTCCTGCTTAGTTTGGGGAGGTGACAAAGAGCCATCTATGGACTAAGTCCGGACCCCTGCCAGGCTTGGGCCTGCCAAAGCCGCGGCTGGCACGGGGGTGCGGCGGGCTCCGAGCAGATGGCCGCCGGCGGGGCAGATGGGCGGGATGAAAAAAATCCTGGTGATCGACGACGAACCCGGCCTGCGAGAGATGGTCAGCGCTGTACTGACGCGGCGGGGCTTTGCCGTTATTGAAGCGCCGGACGGCCGCGAAGGCGTGGCTCTGGCGCGCCAGCAGCAACCCGATCTGATCCTTTGTGACATCAACATGGAGCACATGAACGGGTACCTCACGCTGGCGGCTCTGCGGGAGGACCCGGTGACCGCGGCCATCCCTTTCATCTTGATGACCGGTTATGCCGATCCGGCGGGCATGCGTTACGGCATGGAGCTGGGTGCGGATGATTACCTGCCCAAACCCTTCACGCCCGAACAACTGCATGCGGCAGTGGAGGCCCGTCTGCGCAAGGCCCAGCAGATTCGCGAAGCAGCGGAGCGCAAACTGGCCGATCTGCGCGACAGCATCAGTCTGGCTCTGCCGCACGAGTTGCGGACACCTCTGAACGGAATTCTGGCCTATGGCGACCTCCTGAGCACCGAAGCGGCCTCACTCCAACCGGAAGAAGTGGCCGAGATGGGACAGGTCATTGCGGAGTCGGGACGGCGGCTGATGCGCTTGGTGGAGAACTTTCTCATTTACGCGCAACTGGAGCTGCTGGGCACGGATCCGGACCGGGTCGCCGCCCTGCGCCAGAAATGCACGCACCAGGCGCATCGGGTGTTGGAAAGCCGTGCCCGCGCCGTGGCTGTCCAGTTCGGCCGGCAGGACGATTTGCGGTTGGATCTGCAACCGACCAGCCTACCGATGGCCGAGGAATATGTTGCGCGCATGGTGGAAGAGCTGACCAGCAACGCGTTCAAGTTCTCCAAGAAGGGGAGTCCCGTCGCCGTGACGCTGAGGCTGGATTCCAAGAGCGTGTGGCTGCAGGTGCGGGACCAGGGTTGCGGCATGACGCCGGAACAGTTGTCGCGGATCGGGGCCTACGTGCAGTTCGATCGCAAGGTCCGGGAGCAGCAGGGTCTGGGCCTGGGACTGACGATCTGTCGCCGGTTGGCCGAGGTACATGGCGGGAGCCTCGCGCTGGACAGTCAGGCCGGCATGGGGACCACAGTAACGGTGCGCTGGCCCACCGGCGGCGTGGCCCCCTGACCACACGCGGCCACCCAAGTACGCCTCCGCGGAGAGGCTACCGCGGCGTGGTAGACCGGACAGTGCAGGAGGCCGGTCCTCGAGGGGTGGACCCAATCTGACAGGCCGCGATTTCGCCGGGGGCGGATCAGACCGCAAGCCATTCGAGTGTTTGCCGGGTGAAGGAGGCCGGGTGACGGGGGCTGTCCGCACCCGCCCAAGTGGAGAGAGTCGCCCGCATGGGGAGCACGTGGGATTTTGAAACTGGATGAACCAATCCCGATTCCGGCCTACCCGTGCGCAGGCAAGCACGTGGCTGCGGCGAGGCGCAGTCAGCGGCGACGTGCCAACCGGCTGCGCCCAACCCGATGCGCTCCTGGGTCCCCGTCCCACCGTTCGACGATTTTTTGCATGGCCTCTTCCTGCTGCTCGATGGATTCGACCAGTTTGAACTGGGTCCGACAGCGGTCCAGGTTGTGTCCGGGCCGGTGAATGCGGAAGTACATGTCCCCGGTGAGGTAATCAGTCAGGAAACGCAGGCCGGTCTCGAAGGTGATCAGCTTTCCGGCAAAGGGCAGGAGCCGGCGCTCGGCCGGTGTCAAGAAAGAGCCTGCGGCACTGAGATACCCGGCCAGCAGCTTCTCGAACACGGGCAACTGCATTCGCACCTTGGTCAGGTCGCGCTCGTCTTCCAAGGTGGGGCTGGTGGTGGTGCGCACCATGTCGCCGAAATCGTAGAGGACGCAGCCCGGCATGACGGTGTCCAGGTCCACCACGCACATGGCCTCGCCCGTGGCGACGTCCATGAGCACGTTATTGAACTTGGTGTCGTTGTGGGTGATCCGTTCCAGAATGCGGCCCCGGGCCATGGCGTCCAGGATGACCCCGGTGATGGGTTCGCGTTGGAGAGCAAATTCGATTTCCGCTCGCGCCTGGTGGGCCCGGTTGACCGGGTCTTTCTGCACGGCTTCTAGAAAGGCGGCAAACCGTTTCCGAGTGTTGTGGAAGTCCGGGATGGTCTCGTGCAGACGCGGCTCCGGCAGATCCACCAGCAAGTGCTGGAATTCGCCGAAGGCACGGCCCGCTTCGTAGGCCTGGGCCGGGGACTGAACCGCCTCGAACGTTTGCACCCCCTCGATAAACAAAAAGGTGCGCCAATAGTCGCCGTTGCGATCCACGTAATAGGAGCGGCCGTCCCGCGCAGGCACGATGGTGAGGCAACGGCGGGTGATCTGAGAAGCCCCGCGGGCCTCCAGTTTCCGTCGCAGGTGTTGGCACACTCGTTCTAGGTTTTCCATCACGGCAGGTGGATTGCGGAAGACATGACGATTGATTTTTTGATGCACGTAGCGCACGCGGGTACCGCCCTGGTCGTAGGTGGCCGAGTAGGTCTCGTTGATGTGGCCAATCTTGCAAGTTTCGGCGTGGAGAATTTCGCCGTAAATCTGAAACTGTCGGGAGATGTCCTGAAGCTGTTGTTCTTCGTAGATGGGCATAGCTTGCGACTGCGATCGAGGATGCCTCACGGCCCCATGGCTGGGCAATGGTAAAGGGGAGGCCGGCCCCCTGCGCCGCAGAGGAATCGCATCGCGCCGGCCGCTGGGCCCGCTTGCTGGGTAAAATGCACCGGTAGGTTCATCCCCCAAAACCGGTCCTGGAGGTCTCCTGAGCAGGGCCGGTCCCGCTGGCTGAGCAGCAGCATCGGCTCCGCAGGGCGGGTTCCTCCCAAGAGACGCGCCACCCTTGGCTGCCACGCGCGGCAGCCGTACAGTCCGGTGCCCACATTTAGAGTTGGCTGTGGTGCGGCACTGCAACTCGAACCCCCGGCCGAAGCTCTGCCGGTGTTTCGGAACGGCCGGCTAGAAGCAGCCAAGGCGTGGAGAGGAGGCTTGACTCGCTGTCCCAAACACGCTGGCGTGAGGAGAGGGAGAGACGCGACCCGGACAGGACCCGGGGCTGCGCTCTGACTGATCGAGGCCAAACATGACTGCGAAAGAACGCGCGGCCTGGGCCGCCGAGATCGAAAAGCACCTGCTGGGACATATTCTGCCTTTCTGGGCGGGACCGGCCATGGAAAGCAACCGAGGCGGATGGCATGCCTGGTTGTCTCATGACCTCAAACCGGAGCCCACGCGGCCCCGAGGCCTGGTTCTGAACACACGCATCCTCTGGACCTTTGCCGCCGCGCACGATCGTCGCCCCGAGGCGCTGTTTCACGATCGGGCCGAGGTGGCACTGCGCTGGGTACGCGACCGGTTTTGGGATCCGGTGCACGGGGGCGGCTTCTGGCACCTGGACGAAGGGGGCCGGGTGCGCAATGACACCAAACAGATTTACGGTCAGGCGTTCTACGTGTATGCGATGACCCAATACCATCTGGCCTTCTATGCCCCGGAGGTCCTGGACCGGGCGCAGACCTTGTACCGTCTGATTGACCGTTATGCCCACGACAGCCGGCACGGCGGATATTTCGAGGCCTTCGAACGCGACTGGTCGAAGCCGGCCATCTCCCTGGTGGGCGGCCACGAACTGGGCGCGGCCAAATCCATGAACACGAACCTGCACGTCTTGGAAGCGTGGACTACCCTCTACCAGGCTTGGCAGCACCCGGCGGTAGCCGCCCGTTTGCGCGAGTTGCTGCTGTTGTTTCTAGAAAAAATTCTCAACCCGCAAACCGGGCACCTGGAACATTACTTTGCTGCGGACTGGCGGGTGTTGTCGGATAATTACACGTACGGCCACGATATCGAGGCCAGTTGGTTACTCTGTGAAGCAGCCGAGGCATTGAACGAGGAAGCCCTAGTCAAACGGGCACGATCCGCCGCCGTCTTGATGGCGGAAGCAGTGGCCCGGGAGGGTTTGGGAGCCGACGGGGGTGTGGCCTATGAAGGGCGCGCAGGCCGGGTGACGGACACAGGCCGCGACTGGTGGGTGCAGGCAGAGGCGCTGGTCGGGTTTCTGAATGCCTGGCAGATCACGGGGCAGAAAACCTACGCCATAGCGGCCCGGCGGGTATGGGACTTCATCCGAACCCGGGTGGCTGACCCGGAATATGGGGACTGGCACTGGCGCGTGGACACGGAAGGACGACCGGACCGGTCCCGTCCGAAGGTTAGCGAGTGGAAGGGGCCGTACCATTCTTCGAGAGCCTGCTTGGAAGCGATCCGCCGGCTGGTCGGCACCGCCGGAGCGTCATGAGTTTTGACGACAGGACAACCGGGCGCCTCTCGGCTACATTGCCGCTCGTAGGGACAGGGACTGACGGACGCATCCGCGAAATCGAAAGGGGTAGGGCTGCCCGGTTGGGTTGCTGTGCTGGGTTCGAGAGCCTGCCCCGTCTCGGCTTGGCTGGTTTGCGGACCCCAAACTCTCCCGCCGGCATGCCGGCGAGTTTCCGCCTGGACAAACTGAAGATTTATGTTGTCCCGGAGCCGCGCATGTGGGTGCTTATTGGGTTGGAGGTACCTGCCTGCTGCGGCTCCGGCGGGTTCGCTGATGGGACGAGTTCGTTCCCAAGGCAGGCCGCTCCAGCTTGGTTGGAGCGGCCTTTTTAATGGGGAAGGCCGAGAGCACAGGGTGGTCCGACCCTCCTTGGTGCGGCGCGCCGAAAGATGCCTGTTGGGGCCCCGGCTATAAGGGAGCGCGCCGCGGCGATTGAGATGCCTCTGTGCCGGCCAAGGACCGCGGTTTCGCTAAAACTGACAGCACTTCTGCAAGGCAACGGCCAGCCGGCACAAGTACTCGTCCCGGGGAATTTCAACGGCTCCCAGCAACCGGGTAACAGGAGTAAGCATCTGGGTGTCGAACAGTACAAACCCCCGCTGTCGCAGGTGTTCCAAAAGATGAACCAGGGCCACCTTGGAGGCGTGGCTGACGCGGTGGAACATGGACTCGCCGGCGAAAAATCCCCCCAAGGCCACTCCATAAATGCCGCCCACCAGCTCGTCTCCCAACCAGACCTCGACACTGTGGGCGTAACCGAGTCGGTGGAGGGTGGTGTAAGCTTGGATAAAGGCCGGGGTGACCCAGCTCTGTTCCCGACCCGGCGCGGGGGCCGCACAACCTTCCATGACCTGGCAGAAGGCGCGGTCATGCGTGAAAGTGAAAGGGCAGCGGCGCAAAAAGCGGCGCAGGCTGCGCGGTATGTGGACCCGATCGAATTCGAAAATGGCACGTGGGTCGGGAGACCACCAGGTGATGGGGTTATCGGTCCAAGGGAAAATTCCACTCCGATAGGCCAGCAGGAGCCGCTGTGGCGAGAAATCCCCACCGATGGCCACTAGCCCCTCGGGCGCAGCCCTACGAGGGTCAGGAAACCAGAGTCGTTCCCGAAGCAAGGTGGGGGGTTGGGGCGAGGTGCGCATAGGCGGCGAACCGTCAGAGCCGAGGTTCAGGAGGCCGCATCGCGACGGGCTTCCAGCAGGAGGCTCATTTCGAGCCAACCGGCCACTTCCATGGTGGCGGCGTGTCGGGCCCTCTCGAGGTCGGAAGGTAGGCGATCAGGGAGCGGGTCCGGGCAGCCCAGTGCGATCCAACTCCCGATGCGCACATCGTTGAGCACTTGCAGGAGAGTTTCGAATTCTTCGGGCCGCAGGTGCAGGGCCCAGCCGTCGCTACGGCGTTGGAACGTGTTCGGGTTGGAGAGGAGGAGCTGCCGGATTTGCTGCCGGGTGGAGGCGCGTTGCTCGGCCAGGGCCTCGTCCAACAGGCGCTGGACCTCGGCGGCTTCCGGGTCGTCAGCGGCCACGGCCCGCTGGCGCAGGTGGGCCGGGGGCACACTAGGGTACCTTTCCACCAGCTCCAGCAACAAGGCCCGTTCGGCAGCTGAAAGGTGAAAGGTCAGCCGGTCGGCGTCAGCATGGAGAAGTCTCATTCGGCCCGTTCCAAGGTGGCGTGGAGGTTGTAACGCTGAAGTTGATGGACGTAGTGTTCCGCCTTTTCCAAGGTTTCCCGGGTCAGGACACTCCGCCCCTGCCGGTGAACCTGCAACATATGGAACTCGGCTTTCTGCCGGGGCCAGCCGAAGACCACCTGGAACACGTGCGTGACATAATCCATGTAGTTAACCGGGTCGTTCCAACAGACGACCAACCAACCCGGATCGAGCTCCGACTTGGGGCGGTCGGAGACGTCCGGCTGCAAATCCGGTTTCGCCGTAGTATCCGCCGCGTGTGTCATCGCTGCTAACCATAGGGCCGCCTGCCGGGTTTGTCGAGGCGATGGCCCGCATCGTGCTGGGGGCCTGCCGGCCCTGGACGGGCTGGGCGGGTCGGGATCCGGGTTACGGCGCGACCGGCGCTGCCGCGATGGGGTGATCGAACTCCAGTCCCAGCAAACAGACATCGTCCTCGAAGTGCCCGGTTTCACTGAAGGCGCGCGCTTCTGCCAGCAGGGCATCGAACAGATCGGACGTGGGCGCGTGAAGCCGGGCCTTTACGGCTGCCTCCAACAAATCGGTGGAGTACAGTTCTTGGGCCGCATTGTGAAGCTCGTAGAGGCCGTCCGTGTAAAGCATGACCAGGTCGCGCGGCTCCAGCGCAATCTCGGCGCTCTCGTAGCTGGCCGACTCCAGCAGGCCCAGGGCCGGCTGAGGCACAGCGGCCGGCCAGGGCAGGAGTCGTACCTGGCCGGCGGCCCGGCGCAGGTGGAAGGGGCGTGGATGACCCGCGTTGGCATAGCGCAGGGTGCCGGTAGCGGCGTTGGCGACAAGGCAGCAGGCCGTGGTCATCAAGCCGGTGTCCTCGTGGCGGAGGATGCTGATCAGCTCACGATTGAGACGCGTGAGCAACAGGCCGGGGTCGGCAGCCAACGGTTTGAGTTCCTCCAGCAGGGCCCGGATGACGGCCGTAACGAGCGCGGACCGGACACCGTGGCCGGCCACGTCGCAGAGAAACACAGTTGCCTCGACCTCGGTTAAAGCGGCGATGTGGAAGAAATCGCCGCCCACGTCACCGGCCGGCTGGTAGCGTTGTGTAAAGCGGAAGGCACTGGCCTCAGGGTGCGTTCCCGGGGGGAACACAGGGTGATGCTGGGGCAACAGCGCCAATTGGATCTCTCGGGCCATTTGGAGTTCCTCGGCCATTTGCTGGTTTTTGCGCCGGAGTTCTGACTGGCTTCGGGCCAGCTCTTCGTTGGCCTCCCGAATGCGCTGTTCGGCCAGGCGTTCCTGGGTGATGTCCCAAAAGATGCCCTGCAGACCGGTAATCTGGTTGTGAGCCCCGCGCAACGGCGTCTTGATGACCTGCACGATCATCTTTTGGCCTGCGGGGGTAACGTGTTCTTCGACCAGCTTGAGGGGTTGGCCCGTGGCAAGGACCCGGGCGTCGTCTCTCTGGTGCTTGCTGGCCAGCTCGGGGGGGAACAGATCGTAATCGGTCTTCCCCAGGATGGCCTCCAAGGGCAGCCCCACGGTGCGACAGAACTGCTGGTTGGCGAAGGTGAACCGGCCGTGCAGGTCCTTGCGAAAGATGTTCTGGGGGATGGTCTCGACCAGGGAGTGATAGAGGGCTTCGGAATTGCGGAGTCGCTCCTCGGCCAAACGCCGTTCGGTGATGTCTCGGACGGTGCCCTCGTAGTAGAGCAGTTTGCCAGAGCCGTCCCGGACGGCGCGACAGTTCTCGCTGATCCAGATGATGCGGCCGTCCCGGCGGAAGACGGCCGACTCGAAGTTGGTGAGCACCTCGTGCTGTTCCATCAGGCGCATGAACTCTTCCCGGCGCCCGGGCTGAACGTAGAGGGTGTCACCGATGTTGGTGATGCTCCGGATGAGTTCTTCGGGACTCGAATAACCGTAGAGGCGGGCCAGGGCGCGGTTGGCCATGAGATAGCGCCCTTCCGGGGTGGTGCGGAAGATGCCTTCGGTCAGGTGATCGAAGACTTCCCGGTAGCGTGCCTCGGCCTCCAGCAGGGCCATTTCCGCCGCATGCCGTTCGATGGCGTACCGGAGAGATCGCCGGAGCCAACGGGCATCGAGTTGGTCGATGACCAAGTAGTCTTGGGCACCGGCATGAACGGTTTCCAGGGCCAGCGCCTCATCGTCCAGGTGGCCCAGTACCACCACCGGCACGCGGGGTGCCGCGTTCCGGACCAAGGGCAGAGTCCCAAGGCCGGCCCCGTCGGGCAGGAAGAACTCCAGCAGAATCAAGTCGAACCCTTCCTGGCTGAGGCGCTGCAAACCTTCGGCCACGGAGGAGACCCAAACGATCTCCGGTGGCGCTTCCCATGCCTGTTCCAGCACGGGGCGCAGCTTCCCGACCGAAGCCGGGTCATGTTCGATGACCAAAATGCGCAACGCTTTTTCGAGCATGGAGCGGCATCCTCCCGGCCAGGCCGCCTGTAGCGGCAGACCTGGTCAAGCCAAACATGTCAGTGGCAGACACTCGCTGCAAGCGGTTTGGCCGCTCCAGCTTCTGACCCGCCCCAGCCGGTCCAAACAGACCGCCCTGGAAGACAAGTCCTCCTGCACGGGCTCAACCGCTGCCTCGAGGCGAAGAGCCGGAACGGGCACCGGAACCGGTCGACGGACCGGGGCCGGGCTGGAGGCAGAGCACCCTCGGACGGCGATCCAGCTCAAGGACCAACTGCCGGGCGTGGCGATGCCGGGCCACGGGTTCCTGGCTGTGCATGGGGTCGTACACCGTGACCTCCGGCCAGGCACGGTCGAACCGAACTCGGATTTCGTCGGAGCCCTGCACCCGTTCATTCCACAGGATCAGAACCCACGTGCCGTCGCCCTTTTGCAGCGGCAGGTCATGCAGGGTCGCAGGCCGAGGGTCGAGTTGGTAGGTCAACGGGGTTGCTGGAGCCGCGCGCCGGGGCTGCGGGGGCTCGGCCAAAATCCTTGTCAACCGATGCAGATAAATGGCAGCAAGTCGCGGGCTGTCATCGGGCCGATAAAATCCGAAGCGCTGGTTGCCGGGTTCATCGACGCGATCCCGCAGCAGGTAGACGGCGGTATGTTTCCAGCCCCGTTTGAACTGTGCCAGATACATGGTCAAAAGGTGCCAGCCATGGATTTCCTCGGTGACCTCGCCGCCGATGGCCACACCGGTCTCGGTAGTGACGCGCGGCAGGTGGATCAGTTCCGCTTCGGAATAGCCCGCAAAGCCCCGAAGCCAGGTGCGACCGAAGTTCTTGTAGGGACCGTCGACCTTGCAGGCCGAGGTGGGGTCGGCTGCGTTCCACGTCTTGTTGTCCTCCAAGTGTGGGGCGGCCGGATGATAGATGTAGTTGTGAACGTTGGCGAAATCGGCGTACCGCGTTCCTGAGGGCATGAGTGTGGAGGCACCAGCCGGTATGGTCAGAAACTGCAGCCCCACATTGTCCGTCTGTGCACCGGGTTCGGAAACCGTCCAGACCGGGAACAGTCGCAGCACCGGGTCACTCTTGACGGCCCGATAAAGGTCGCGCTGCAATCGGGCCACCGGCAGCCAGGAATGTTGGCCACCGCCGGTTTGGCCCTGATAGGTCACCGGCCAATTATTGGGCTCGTTGTTGCCCTCGATGGCCAGCAAGGCGCCGGCGGCCGCCAAGCGGCGTGCCCCGCTCAAAAGCCGTTCCAGATCCGCCCCGCCGCTGAGCAACCCGTAACTGAATTTCACGGCCGTGCGGCGGTGCAACTCCAGCAGGTCATCCACCGGAACGTCGCTCTCGTAGCCGGACCGAATCCAGCGCAGACCCAGAAACCGCACAGCCTCGGCGGTGCGGTCGAGACGTTCCCCGCGCCGGGAGACGGCAGAAACCGCCCCCAGGGAATCCAGAAAGGCCCGGACCTCTGCGGCCGGCTGAGAGACGGGATCCGGCACAGCGGACGCAGCGGCCGCAGCCCCAACCGCCAAGGGAAAACCCACCCACAGAGCCATAAACCAGAGCCAAACCATGACCGGCCGCTCCGCTTGGGTCCAAACCAGGCCACCTTGAGGCTGAATTGGGACCATAGCCGTCCAACGTTGCGAGCGAACGACGTCCGGGCCCCCAGGCCCCGACTTTGCAAGCATGCATGCACTCGGCCCACAAAGAGCGCGCCGCAGCCCTAGACAACGCCCCGCCCCGCCGGTCGCCAACTTTTGGCATCCAAGAACGGCCCCCTTCATGCCCTCAGCGCAAGGAGCGATCTGGGCAGCGTCAGCAGGGCTCAGGGAGGAGCCTGACCCAACCGCGGTCTTCGATTCCGGCCATCCGGGAAGCCGAGGCGCGGGCTCCTGATGCCGCGGCCATACGTCAGATCGGCAGGAATGGCCACCTGTTTTCCAACCCCGCACCGATCGCCATGAGGCAAAGACGAATGGAAGTTTCGAACGTTCCTGGCGCAGCTCAACCTGGAACCACGTTAACCCCGGTTCTGAAGGTTCCTGTCTCATTTCGTCGGCCCAAGCCCGGAGTTAGCAGACCCCGTCCCGAAGCAAAAGCCAAGTTCCTCAGGTATCCAGCCCTGGCGCCAAGAGCGCAAACCGGGAAAGGCTGCTTCTGCTGGCGCGGCCGGCCCAACCGGCAGCCCATCAGGTCCAACACGTTCGCGGAATCTGTTTGGACTTGGATGCGGGATCTCTACGGTCCCCGACACGCAGAGGCCGAATCTGTTCAGTCCCCTCGCTGGGGCTTGCCACAAACCCAGGAGAGCCGCCGCCTGACCGGTAGCATCTTACGGCGGGAGCAGCCCAGAAGGTCGGGTGCACACTTGCGCAGGGCGGGTGCGATGCTAGCTTGCGCCATTACGCGATCGATTCCCGGTCTTAGGGCCAATTGCGATGGGAGCACGTTTCCTGCCCCCCAAGACGGGTCAGGGCAGAACGTCGGCAACAGGCAAAGGGTGGAATGCAGGACTGAACAGTTCTCCGGCACATGAGCGGGCACGTGCCTCAACCGTGGTTTCCGCGGATCGCTGATCACGAGGTGGTCAAGCGTGTCGCCCAGGGCTCCTATGGAAGTGTCTGGTTGGTGCGAACCGTGATGGGGCAGTATCGAGCCGCCAAGGTCATCCAACGCCGTGCGTTTCCCTCCTCCAGACGTTACGAGCGGGAGTGGACAGGCGTGCGGCATTTCGAACCCATTTCACGCTCTCACCCGGTCTTTGTGCATATCCTCCAAGTGGGCCGATGCCCCGACGACACCTGGTTTTATTACGTGATGGAGCTGGCCGATAGTTTGCACCGAAACTGGTCCACCGATCCGCGTCGCTACGAACCCCGCACCCTTCGCTCGGAAATGGACCGCCGAGGACGCCTGCCGTTGGCGGAATGTTTGATCCTAGCCAGGACACTTCTCACGGGCCTGGAGGCGCTTCATCAGCGCGGGCTGGTTCACCGCGACCTGAAGCCTGGCAATGTGATCTACGTGGAAGGGGTTCCCAAACTGGCGGACGTGGGTACGGTGGCCACGCATCGCTCAGGCGGAACTTCGGTGGGCAGCGTGGGATATCACCCCCCCGAGGGCAGTGGATCGCCCGGAGGAGACCTCTTCAGCATGGGTCGCATCCTTTACGAAATGTTTAGCGGAGTGGCCGTACAGGAGCTGGCAGATGACCTTCCGGACCTGGCGCCGCGGCTGAAAGCCGACCAGGAACGTCGTTTCTACTCGATCATTCAGTGGTGCTGCCAATTCAACCCGAGGCAGCGGCCGGCTTCAGCCGCCGCCTTGGAAAGCGAACTGGCCACGCTGTGCGAAATCTGATCCGCAGAACCGGCGCCGGACTCAGCGCCCGGTTCCCGGTCGGTTGGAGCCAATCCGCCCCGTGCCCGCCCGCAGGCACCCGTCTCCCCCACCCTTTGACGTGCCCTTCGCGTGATTTCTGCAAGGTCTGCTCCGTGTCCGACCCCGTGCCTGCCAGCGTTTGCGCTCGGATTGCGAGCGCTACCCCAGCCCCGGACGCGCAGGAGCCTCAAGCAGCTCGATTGTACGGGCTGGGAGCGAGCAAAGACCGTGGGTTTTGCCTGAGGCGCGAACACGCGCGCGGGCGAGGAGGGGCACAGCGCAGACCCAAACAGCGCGGTCCAGCCGCGCTGGCGGGCTGCGGTAGGCGAGCCGTCACCCCCGAGGGTTTCCGAGGTGGCTTCCTCCGTCGCCGCCAGGCTGCAGGGAGGATTCCCATACAAATCAGACGGCTGGATCGCGTTGGCTCGATTCCAGACGTGACAGAACCGGGTTTCGGGAGGAACATACGTGAACGTATGAGCCATCGAGCAACAGTTGTGAGCTTTTGGGCCGGGTTGATGACTTTGGCCTTGGTCCACGCGGGGGCCCAGTCCACCCAGCAGGGAACTTCCGAGGCCGGCAAAACCTCCACGAACACGACACATCGCCCCGCGTCTGCGGTCCCGAATCCCACCAACGAGGTCGCCGTGATTCGCACCTCGGAAGGCACCATGGTCATCGAGTTTTGGCCCGATGTCGCGCCGGGACACGTGGAAAATTTCAAAAAGCTGGCTCGACAGGGCTTCTACGACGGCACCTGCTTCCACCGAGTGATCAAGGGGTTCATGATCCAGGGCGGCGACCCGCTGACCAAGGACGAGACGCAAAAGGCACGTTGGGGGACCGGAGGTCCGGGTTACACCATCAAGGCGGAGTTCAACAACCGGCGCCACGTCCGCGGCGTGGTGTCCATGGCGCGCACCAGCGACCCGAATTCTGCTGGAAGCCAGTTTTTCATTTGTCATGCGGACGCACCACACCTGGACGGCCAGTACACCGCCTTTGGCCGGCTGATTCGCGGCGAGGATGTCTTGGATCGTATCGCCAACACGCCTACCGACGCCCGGGACCGCCCCCTGAAACGGGTCCATGTGGAGAGTATTCGAATCGTCCCGGCCAACCAGGCCCCTTGAAGAGCCATGGCTGGCAGAATCCATCGTCAGTAGAGATCCCAGGCATCGAGGTCAAAACCGGAGACCGGAGGAGGTCAAGAACCATGAGCGACGAACTGGCAGTAATTCAAACCAGCGAGGGCACGATGGTGCTGGAGCTGTGGCCGGAAGTGGCACCGCGACATGTGGAAAACTTCAAGAACCTGGCCCGCCAGGGCTTTTACGACGGCACCTGTTTCCATCGGGTGATCGCCGGCTTCATGATCCAGGGCGGCGACCCGTTGACCAAGGACGAATCCCAAAAGTCGCGCTGGGGCACCGGGGGGCCACCCCACCGGATCCCGGCCGAGTTCAACGACCGACCCCATCTGCGCGGCGTGCTTTCCATGGCCCGGGCGCAGGATCCGGACTCGGCCGGAAGCCAGTTTTTCATCTGCCAGGCCGACGCCCGGTTCTTGGACGGCCAGTACACTGCTTTCGGCCGGCTGGTCCAGGGCGAAGATGTCCTGGACCGGATCGCCAACACACCGACCGACGCACGGGATTGTCCGCTACGGCGCATTCACGTCGAGAGCATCCGCATCGTGCCCGCCTCCGGGCCGCACTGACCCCGGTACATGAGTACGGTTCCGCCCGACTCCGAGTTGCTCGTCCTAGCCCGTCTGCTGGAGGAATGGGGGTGTCCGCCCGCACGGAGCTTGGAGATGGCCCGACAACTGCACCGCAGAGCGACCCAGTTGTCCCAGCGCACGGGTCGCTCGCAACCGGAGGCCATGGCCCATCTGTTGGGATTGTTCCAGC
>Ga0209809_1000989_pt1 | contig 24290 bp, 15 predicted proteins | sample YNPMSTMetaG_FD_186172 | JGI IMG/M metagenome (GOLD analysis project Ga0209809, IMG submission 186172) | Anoxygenic and chlorotrophic microbial mat microbial communities from Yellowstone National Park, USA - YNP MS-T MetaG (SPAdes) (version 2) ...
GATTCTCTCGTGCCGGGTGGTGCCGCTTGCCCGGCTGAACACGCCTCTGTCGGCCAAAGAATTGGCTCAGCAAATGCAGCAAAGCATCCAGTTGGTGGCGGCCGGCCCACAGCCGAAAACCACCGTGCGATAAAACCAAACGGCTTCCGATCCCGGGATTTTTGGCACTGGCATGACATCACCCGCTGCGCAGACGGCTACCGGCGGTTCCCCGAGGCGGTCCTGAAATTCCGTTTTAACTGGATGTCGCACCCACCGGCGGTCTCCAGATTGCCAAAAACTCCCCCTCAAAAAACGGGCATTTAGGGAAACCGGAAGGGTTGGGAAACGGGTCGGCCGCCGCCCGGGTTTCAATGTCGGGACAGCCTCTCATAGCTGCATCGCCCAACGTTCCTGTTTTGGCGGCAGAGTCCCCGGAGCGGACTTTCCCTTGGAAACACCCGACGGTGGGTGACAACAGGGTTCCGTTTGGCAGTTCTGACGGGCTGGCGCCGCTGGATTTGGGGGTAGCAGGCCTCCCGGACGGTAAGTTATAATACACAAAAAGGTTGTTCGTTGGACGGTATTCACCCGGCCAGGCCCGGACACCTGGGAGGGGCTAAAATCGGTGCGAACCCCATAGATGGTGGTCATGGCGGTCGAGACAGTCCCCTTAACAAAGGTCATGAGCATGGGGATTCGCTGTTGGTGTCCAAATGGACATAAATTGAATATCAAGGCCTTTCAGGCGGGCAAACGGGGTATTTGCCCTTATTGTGGCGCCCGATTTACCATCCCCTTGGAGAGTACCCGTAAACCCGGCATGGGCGATCGGATTCCCGAGCCGATGGAACATTCTGTGCATGAAGGGCCGGTTCTGTCCCCGCCCACCGGCCCTGGGCCGACCCCACCTGCCTCCTCGCCGACGGCTCCGGCAGAACCGATCCCGTTTTTGTCCGCACCCATTCCCTTAGGGACGGCCCCTGACGCCAGTGCCGGTTTAGGGGCAGAGGGGGCGGTCTCGGCAGAGGGGGGTGGAGCTTGGGGAGCGGCTTTTGGTCAGCAAGCAGCGCCGGCCTGGGCCAGTGCTCCGATGGCGCCCGTGTTTCCCATGGGGGCCGAAGGGGCCATCCCGCCCCCGAGCCCCCCGGGAATCCCCGATCCTTTGGCCGAGGCCCCCAATGCCGTCTGGTATGTACGCCCCCCCACCGGAGGTCAGTTTGGGCCGGCGCCAGCGGATCTGATGCGCAATTGGATCGCCGAAGGCCGCGTCAGCCCTGATTCCTTGGTCTGGCGGGAAGGTTGGCGGGATTGGCAGGAAGCTGGACAGGTATTCCCTCAATTAATGAGCAGCCCCCCGTTTCCTTCCCCTGCCGGGGGCACTTCGGAATCTGCGAAACCCTCCCCTCGGAAAAAAACCACCTCAAACCAAAATGTTTGGCTTCTGGTGCTGTTGGTGCTGGCCGTGGCAGTGCTGTTGGGGGTGTTTCTTTATGTGGCCTTTTGGATGCCTGGTGCCCCACCGGCCTCTGGCTCTTAAACTGCTGAATTGGATGCCGGGATTGCCGATACCCCCTCAGAACGTCTTAGAAAAAGCTGGTTTTGCCAGTTCCGGAAGTCCTCCGCCCCTGGCATCAGCGATTCTGTCGTAACCGGCTCATTCTGCTGGGGAAATCTTTTCTGGTCTCGAAGCCATACGGCGGACAAAAGAGCCGGGTGCCAGTCCATACGCAGGGCGAACTGGCCCCTCTTTGCCCGGTTGTTTCCGTTGGCGGAACTGTTTCGACGAGAATGGCAAGGAGGAGTAAGTTGGGGGCTATGCCTTAGGCAGTTATCCCCTTGGCCGAACAGTTTCGGGGCCAGTGAGCGTTTTTGCAGCCCGTTGGGTGGGTTTATTTGTTCATCGGGTGGGTTGCCACGGAATGCGGGGCCGACGCCTTTGAAACTCTGGGATCAGCGTTGTTGTCGGCATTATCGGCGAGGGGGCAACAGCCTGATCGGATCCGAGGCCTTCCGTTGGGGAAGAGGCCTGGAACGGAGCGGCACCTCCGGAAACGGAGCCGCCTCCGGAAGGACCGGGGGGATGGAAGTTGACCGACCCGGCACCGCCCGAATTCCCCCCAGGCGGTTGTCCAGGCATCGAAGAGATTGATCTAGCCCCAGCCAATGGCGTTTGTCCGAAAGGGGCGGGTGAGGACAGTTGCCCAGAGACCGAAGAACCCCAGCTATGCGTACCCACTGGCATCTGTCCGAAGGGGGCAGCCGAGGAGAGTGGCTCCGGGGCCGAAGAAGCCGAGCCATCGGGAGGCTGCGGACTGTCCCGGCCAACCGCACCGCCCCGGGAAAGCAACGCAATCTGCCGGCCTTCTACGTCCACCTGCAGGGGCATATCGGCCTGGAGTTTTCGTCCGTCGGCGGTCATATACCGAACGAAGAGATGAAGCCGATTATGCCGGGGAGGGCCGTTAGGCCAAACCAGAACCAATCGGAGGGGTTGGCCTTGGGGGAGTTGGTGGGTGAAACCGGCAATTTCTTCGGCACTGAAATCCCAACGGGCCACCCGGGCCGAGTCATCCGAAATGGCCGGATCGATCACCACCAGACTGATCGGCGCTGCTGCCGGAACCAACCCGCCCTGCCCATCTACCGGTTGCAGTCCCACGGTAATGCCTTCGTCGCCCGGTTGCCCGTCGGAATTGTAGGGGCCGGTCAGTGCCGGGATGATTTGAATCTGTTGGACTCGGCTGCTCCAATCGCCCACCCTCCATCCGGAGGAGGCAAAGGCCCCTGCCGAACCGGGAACTGCCGCTGGAGAAAGTCCAACGGAAAGGGACGACGGCCTCCGCCCTTGGGAGGAGATATTTCCGCCCGCCGGAGAACCGGAGGACGGCCGGTCTTCGCCCTTCCTGTCTCCAGAGGACGGAGAGTTTGTTGGTGGGGTAGGTGGATTTCCAGATGCCGGGGCAGACGCATTGGCAGGGTCAGTGGCAGGGGGATTTCCTGGAGTGGCAGAGCTATTTCCCAGACTGCCGGGGGTATTTTCCGGACTGGCAGAAGTATTTCCCAGAGTGGCAGAGGCATTTCCCAAGGGGGCGGGGTTATTCAGTTGGGGACCGGGCGTGGGCAGGGGTTGCTCCGCCGGTTGTCCTCCTGGCAGGGAAAATATTTTGGGCATTTGCCCGGCAGGAAGAGATTGATGAGGAAGGGAGATATCGACCGGAGATACTCCGCTATTTTGGGCATTCCTTCCGCCTGCTTCCGAGGGGTAGGAAGGGGAAGGAGAGATGCCTGGTCCTGGAGCAGAACCGCTTATTGCAGGCAATCCTGAGCCAGAGGTGCTGCTGGAGGGGATAGGCCCTTTGGAGGAGGGGATAACCGGTCTGGATTCAGCAGGCACTTGGACACCCATTTGCTGCTGGCAGGCGGCCAACTGCTGAGCCTGCTTGGCCAGTTGGGCCTCCAACTGATAAATCCGGTCCTCCAGGAGCCGATTTTCTAGTTCCAAAAGGGCGATCTGCGAATTGGTCCGACAGCCGAGCAACCCCACCCCCAGCACCAGCCCAACGATGCCCTGCCAAAAAAACCGATTTTTGGGGCAATCAGCGCCTCCCTGAATGGAGGGGTTTCTGCCAGAGCAGCCCATCTGACCGGACTCAAAGGGTTTAAGAACCCCCTCCACAGGTGGGAGAAAATGGCGCAAAGCGGGCCCTGAGGGGTATGAGAAAGCAGCTGGTGGCTCGCTTTTCGCCCCCTCGAAAGGGAATCTCTGGTGTATCGGAAGAGCGTTTCCCACCGAAGCCAATATCCCTTCCTTTGGGATAAGAGAACCAGAATAGGGGCATGGTTTTTTATCCGTTTTTGACTTCTGAGGGGAGAGCAATTTTGATGAGGCTGCTACAGATGGGGGGATAGATGGTATCCAGATAAGGGGCACTCGTCTCGGTAGGTTATCCCCCCATAACCGCAAAACCCGTGTTCTTTGAGTCTGGGGTCTTTCAAGAGGGGATCGGCGGGAAGACGACAGATCGGCAACCGGTCACAAGAAGGCTTTTTTCTAGAGGGAGCCACAAACAGCTCCTGTACCCCGCTCAGCGTCTGGGTTGGAGACGGCCAGGGGGAGGTTTTCCTTGCCAATGGGGCATTTATGCCCCCCCTGAAGATGGACCTTCGGTGCTGGGGGGTGGGCTAGAAACCCCTGAAGTGACATTCGGAGGGGAAACATCGGAAAGCCGTTCCAGCACCCGGTCGATCAGGCCGTATTCCTTGGCCTCTTCGGCGGACATGAACCGATCCCGGTCGGTATCTTTTTCAATTTTTTCCAACGGATGGCCGGTGTGTTTTATTAAGATTTGATTGAGCCGATCTTTGAGGGCTTTGAACTCTTTGGCGTGGATCATGATGTCGGCAGCAGTACCTTCGACGCCGGCCATAGGCTGGTGGATCATGATGCGGGAGTTGGGCAGGGCGTAGCGTTTGCCTTTAGTGCCGGCGGCCAGCAGCACGGCGCCCATGGAGGCGCACTGGCCGATGCAGTAGGTGGCCACATCGCAACTGATAAACTGCATAGTATCGTAGATGGCCAATCCGGCGGTGACGGAGCCACCCGGCGAGTTTATGTACAAATGAATATCCGCCTTCGGATCCTCCGACTGCAAAAAGAGCAGTTGGGCCACCACGCTGTTGGCTACCTCGTCGGTAATTGTGGTCCCCAGAAACACAATGCGGTCCTTCAGCAGGCGACTGTAAATATCCATCGCCCGCTCTTCCCGTCCGCTCTTTTCGATCACAAACGGAATTAACGGCATAGACACGGGTCCTTTTGCCCTCCAAGAAAGGGCGTCTGTACACTCGATCCGTTCCAGGACTCACCCAGGCATGGGGTTCCCAGTGGCTTCGCTTCCCTTATCTGCCGAAACGATGAGCACAATCGATGGTGTTCCATCCGATTTTCAGCCCCTACAACTGGTAGGAGCGGGGCCGGATAGATACAGTCCAATTAGGCCGGAAGGCTCCCCACCGGCCCTCGGTGCTGCCGGTCTGTTGGAGGCTGCCGGGAGAGCATTCTGGGTGGGCCTCGGCTGACTGGTCTTCCGCTCTGCCCGGAATCGCCACCTCCGACAGAGGGTCCCATGGGCACCGGGATCGTTTCAGTCTTCTTCGTCTTCCTCCCGTTTTTTCCCTTTTTCTTCTTCCTCTTCTTCTTCGGGAACTTTGTGTTTGGTGAGGATTTCATCCACGATGCCGTAGGCTTTGGCCTCTTCGGCGTTCATGTAGAAGTCGCGGTCGGTATCGGCGGCGATCCGTTCGAGGGGCTGGCCGGTGTGTTGGGCCAGGATTTTGTTCAGGGTCTCCCGGGTTTCGAGGATTTCCTGGGCTTGGATTTCGATATCGGAGACCTGTCCGCCGACCTGCCCGTAGGGTTGATGGAGCATGACCTTGGAATGGGGCAGAGCGAAACGTTTGCCTTTAGCGCCGCCGGCCAGGAGGATGGCAGCGCCACTGGCGGCCAGGCCCACACAGTAGGTCGCCACCGGGCAACTGAGGATTTGCATGGTATCGTAGATGGCTAGGGTGCCAGTAACGGAACCGCCCGGCGAGTTAATATACAAATGAATGTCTTTATGTCGGTTCTCGCTCTGCAAATAGAGCAGCTTCATGATAATATCAGCCGGATTGGCTCCCGGATTGGCCCCGTCGATCGGACCATGCAGCAGAATGATCCGATTCTCCAACAGCAGGTCCACGACCTGCATCTGCCGTTGACGCTGATAATCCCGATAGCTCGGCATAGTCTGGGATCCAGAATAGTTGGCAAAAGGTCAGGAAACCCTTAGGTGCTGTCCGAGGGGGAGGAAGCGGAAGGGGCGGCCTGGCCCGACGGACCCGCCTCGGCGGCAGCCTGAGCGGATGCGGACGGAGCGGGTTCTTGTTCGGCCTGCCCCGTCAGCGCCACCTCCAACCCATAGGCTTCTTCTCCGGGCGGAGTATAAGGCACTTCTTTGAACTGGGCATGTTCCAGAATCCGCTGGATGACCTTGTTTTCGATCACCTGATTGCGCAACACATCCATCAGCCCGGCTTTTTCCAACCGGGCGCGCACCCGGCGGGCTGTTTCGCCCCTCTCCATCGCAATCAGGGTAATTTCCCGTTGATAATCCTCTTCGGTGGCCTCGATCTTTTCTTCCTCGGCAATCCGTTCTAGGATGAAGTGTTCTCGGAGCCGTTGGGCGGTAATTTCTAGCGATCGCTGCCGAAGCCGGTTGGCAAGGGTCCGGATCTGCTCCTCGGTAAATCCGCTGCGTTGCAGTTCCAGGACCATCCGCTCCAATTCGCGTTGGCTTTGCCGGTGGAGCATTTTTTCCGGAAGCTGCCAGTCGGCAGCCTGGGTTAACAATTGGGCAATCTGCTCCCGGGCCGACTCCCGTTGACGGTACTCCAACTGCCGTTGGAGGCGATCCAGAAGATAATCCCGCAGTTCGCCTTCGGAGGAGAACCCCAAGCGGGTCAAAAACTCCTGACTCAGTTCGGGAAGTTCCACCCGTTTGACTTCGCGGACTTCAAAGTGGACGGTAACCTTTTTACCACGCCAACGCAGAGCGGGCGCCTGGGTGGAGACGAGCACCTCGGTTTGACGACGGTCCCCAGGCCGAACTCCTACAAAAAGCTGGTCGATTCCCTCAATTTGAGCGTCCGGGAAAGTGAGAACCCGCCGGATACGGAACATTTGTTCCTTGTGGCTGGCTATCTGCTCGCCGTCCGCTTCCACGGTAATATCGCAGGTCAGATAATCGCCCAGCTTGGCCGGGCCTTCATACGGCACTACCGCCGCCTTCTCCGCCACCAGCTGCTCCAGCAGCCGATCTACATCCTCCCGGCCAAACTCCCGGACCGGCTTCTCGATCACCAAACCCTTCCACTGCGGAAGCGGAAACTCCGGCCGAACCTCCAGGTCGTATTCAAATACCAGCGGCCCTTCCTCCGGCAGCACGACCGCCTCGATGTCCAGTTCCGGCTCTCCGATGGGCGTCAAATCTTTTTCTTCGGTTACCTGAGTAATGGCTTTCAGGATCAGTTCGGTTTTGATCCGATCGGCCACCTCTTTACGGAACCGGCGCTCCACCAGCTTCCGAGGGGCCCGGCCAGGCCGAAACCCAGGCACCTGCGCCGTCGGCATCAACTCCCGAATCTCCCGGTCAAAATGCCGTTTAATATCTTCTTCCGATACTTTGACCAGGATATGCCGCTGGCATGGGCCTTGCTCCTCCATCTGAATTTCTAGGTGGAGAGGCTCGATGTCCTGGGTTAAGGATGCCACGGCCTCGGACACCTCCGCCTCTTCGGAGGTCTCGACGTCCTCCTGTTCATCCCAGGACTCCTCTTCATCCCAAGACTCGTCCTCATCCTCGTAATCCTCGTACTGAACTTCGTCCTGCTCGTCAAATTCCCGATCATCCAAATTGGACATGGCTCCTCCACCATTCCTTAAAAAAGGTAACTATCTTGACTGTATCCACCTGGAACAACGACCACAATCTGTGGTGTTCGATCCGATTTTTCGCCCCTACATCTGGTAGGGGGCTTTGCGGTAGATACAGTCAACCTATTGAGCCGAATGAAAAACCCTTGGCGGGACCTGCTTCGGAGGTCCGGCCCGTTGGAGGTGTCTGCCCTGGATCGCCGCTTTTGCAGGCCTGCCAACCACGCCCCCCATTCGGCTAAAATGTACCAAAAAAGAAAAAAACCGGAAGGATTTAGCCGGATGAAGGAACTCACCATTCTCAGGCGGGCTAGACCCAGCATGTCTTTCCCGCCCAAGCGGGAATCTAGAAAGGAAGTCCATTTACCAGGGTTCCCGCCTGAGCAGGAACAAGCTTGGACTACTGCTTTCGCAGGAACAGAACCGATCCTTCCATTCGACTGAAACGGGACCCTATTTGCAAACGGGGCCGTCCGAGATCTGTTCCACCATCCGGACGGCCCCTCGTCGTCTGGCAAAACCCTCTACCCCATACGTGTTCCCCGCATGGTGCAAGGGAAAACGTCCCATGGTCTCCTATTTTTGAACGTAGCCCTTTTTGGGTATTGCTCTGGCGAGGCTCCTACGGGGGGCTAAAATTCCCTCCCTCTAATTGGCACTAAGTGGACTGGATCCACCGGAAGGAACCCCTACAATCTGGAGGGGTCAAGCTGATTCTTACCCCCTACAAATTGTAGGGGCCTCGCCGGGTGGATATACTCAACCTAATGGGTCTCGGTGGAGACGCTTAACCTATTGGTTTTCACAAAACCAAGGGACACCGACGTGGCCAAAAGGCAGGGAATTTTTGGTGTCTCTCCAATTTGCGAATATCCATAGGACCAGCTCCCGAGAAGGCATTTTCAGGATGCCTTTCCTGGAGCTGCAAGTAAGGCAAAGGCCCCCCCTCCGATTGGTCGGCACAGAAACTGGTCCGAAATTGCCCGCCGGTCGCGCCTCCGGCTGCTTTCCACAACTTGTACCTTCCCAAAGGACCGTTTGGGGAAGATGTTTTCGAGGTCTAAGAGGGTGTTCCGAAATTCTGTTTTTAGCCGGATGTACTACCAACCGGCGGCCCCAGAGTGCCAAAACCCCCATAAAACGGGTACTTTGGTAAATCGGAAGGGTTTGGCAACGGTCCGGGCCGCCGCCCGAGTACGCATTTCGGGATATCCTCTAAGACCGGCTTGCCCGTAGGCTCCCTCGGCCGGCGAAGAACCAAGTTCGGGAAAACCTTGCAGAGCGGGTGATGGGACTCGAACCCACGACAACGACGTTGGCAACGTCGTGCTCTACCACCTGAGCTACACCCGCCTAGATCCAGACTCCTTTCTGGGGAAGGTACTTTCCTTGATTACTCATTATAGATTCCCAGAAAATATCTGCAAGGGTAAGGTCTTTTTTCTTCTTTTGGATCCTTCTAATGGGTGGTTTGCAATAGGCAATAAGAATTATTCCTTTGGACAATGATCCCATTTCCGGCAAGGACCGCATCCCCCTGAGCAGAGGGGAATATCTACCCCGGACCGGGCCGGTTAGTCCGGATTCTGCTGGGAGAGGGTTCTCCTCCATCCCTTCTCCGGGCAGGATGCCAGGGAAATTGGGATAATCCGTTCGGTGGTACTCTTCCGGAAAGCTCGGTTTTTCACCTGGAAATCTCAATCTTTTAACACCAGTGGGCTGAATATTCATTTTCCTATTTTGACTGTATCACTGTATCGGCCCGGCCCGGCCCCTCAACTTGTAGGGGGTAAAAATTGGCCCGAACCCCACCGATTGTGGTAATTACTTCCGGTGGATACAGTCAAAGCTATATTACCCATTACTTTTATCCACGTCAGGGGGAGGAAACGTGAGGTTTCCCCTTTTTTAATGGGATTGCTTTAGCCTATCGGACGTATTCCTCCTTCCGGGGGAATTTCTTGCCGTTGCTTTTGCCCTGATTCCTTCGTAAGATACGGAGGTTGTCCTGCTGGGCATTGCCCAACCAAAGGGAGAGTTCCCCTGAGCAGGATTTCCCCTGGCTTTCAACTTCTGGGAATCGCCGGCTGCGGCACATCCCCGAAGGCGAAGCGGGATTATGGGTCCTAAGAGATTGGCACTAGGAGAACCGAGACGGTGGCTACCGAAGTGGAACTTTGGCATTGGGGGGCATTTGGACTGTTCGTAGTCTTTTTATTATTGCTGGATCTTTTTGTCTTCCATCGTCGGGCGCACACCCCCACCCTCATAGAATCCACCGGCTTTACGATCTTCTGGATCGCTTTGGGCCTGGCGTTTAATGGCTTTTTATGGTGGTGGCAGGGAAGCCATGCCGGGCTGCTGTTTTTGACCGGTTTTTTGGTAGAAAAATCCCTCTCGATGGACAACCTGTTCGTCTTTGCGGTGATCTTTCGTTTTTTCCATGTGCCGCTGATGTATCAATATCGGGTGCTATTTTGGGGGATATTGGGGGCGATCGTGATGCGGCTGGTATTCATTTTGGCCGGCATCAGCTTGATCGAGCATTTTGAAATCGTGGTGCCGATTTTCGGGGCGTTTCTTTTGTACACGGCCTATAAATTGGCCCGACACACCGGCGGCGAAGTCCATCCGGAAAAAAACCTCCTCCTGCGGTTCGGGCGCCGATTCCTTCGGGTGGCTCGGGGAGATCATCAGCAGTATGGCCAGCGGTTTTTCGTTCGGGAAGGTGGCCGATGGTGCATCACCCCGCTGCTGCTGGTTTTGTTTGTGGTGGAAAGTACGGATATCTTATTTGCGGTCGATAGTGTGCCGGCCATTATTGGGATTACCCAGGATCGGTTTATCGCCTTTTCGTCGAATGTGTTTGCGATTCTGGGGCTTCGGGCGTTGTATTTCCTGCTGGCGGGGGTGATGGAGCTTTTCTGTTATCTGCATTATGGGCTGAGCGCGGTCTTGGCATTCATCGGGCTGAAGATGATCGGGCAGTACGGGGCGGAGCAGGCCGGGTGGATTCCGCCGCATGGACATCTGATTTCCCCGGCGGTTTCTTTTGGGGTGGTGGCGGTGCTGTTGGGCATTTCCGTGTTGGCTTCGATGATCGCCAGCCGCCGAGAAAAGAAACTTCTGGCAATGAATGTATGTAACATGGAACCGGGCCCCCCTGGGAAGATTCGGAAGCACCGGCAAAAAGCGATCCGGGCAGCGGCCCCGAAAACGGTTCGGAGAACGCCCCGGCTGAGCAGTCCCCCCATGGGATTGGTTGGTCGAAAATGGCGGTTGTTCAGCCCCCGGAAGCCGAGCGAACCAAAGCCCGCTCCGCCTGAACCTGGCATCTGTCCAGGCGTTTCAACTGAGCGGTCCGCCTGCCCACCCATTTCAATGGAACCCCTCGCCTACCCGGCCCTCTTGGAGGCTGTCCCGAAATTCCGTTTTTAGCAGGATCTACCCCAACCGGCGGTCTCCAAACTCCCCAAAACCCCCTAAAACGAGTATTTTGGTAAACTTGAAGGGGTTGGAAATGGTTTGGGGCCGTCGCCCGGCTGTCCATTTCGGGACAGCCTTTCAACCGAGCAGCCTGCTTGTCTGGCCTCAATGGAGCAACCTGTCTGTCTGGCCATTTCAACGGAACCCAGGCCTGTCCAGAGTCCGGAGTCCATCCTCCCGCAACCCGGGATAACCAAAACTTCTCCCGTTTCGCCTACCCACCTTTGGGGTCGGGGGTTTGGGCACGCTTCGGTGCTGTGCCGGGCAAAGGAGGGCTACCTTTTCGTTTCCCCGCCGGTTGGGATGGCTTCTGCCTGCCAGCGGACAAACACGCCGCTGGGCAGTGCTCGGCCAGTGCGGGTCAGCAACAGGAGTCGGCCGGCACTGAGCCGATCCGGCCCCGGATCATCGAAATATCGGGCCACCAACTGGCGGAGGCGTTTGGGCCCAAAACCCGGCGTATGGGCGGTAAGCAAAATCCAATGGCGGTCTTGGGCGGTCAAACGGGCGCAGAGTTCCAATAGCTCCGGCAGATGGCGGTCCAGGCGCCAGACTTCGCCGTGGGCGCCATGGCCGTAGGTGGGTGGGTCCAGCAGGACGGCCTGAAACGGTTCGCCCCGGCGCAGGGCCCGCTTGCAAAATTTGCGCACATCTTCGACGATCCAGCGGATGGGCCGATCGGCTAGGCCGGACAGGGCCGCATTGTGCCTTGCCCAGGCCACCAGATTTTTGGCCGCATCCACATGGACGACCTCGGCTCCGGCGGCGGCGGCTGCCAAGGTGCCCCCACCGGTGTAGGCAAACAGGTGCAAGAGTTTGAGCGGTCGGCCGGTGCGCTGCAGGGCCTGGGCCACCTGCTGGGCAATCCAATCCCAATGGGTGGCATGTTCCGGGAAAAGGCCCACTTGGCCGAACTCGGTCCGTTTGAGTTCCAGTTGGAAAGGTGGATGTTCAACAGTCCATCGTTCGGGCAGATTCGCCTCCCGCAGAATCCATCGGCCTTGTTGGCCGCCAAGACGCTCGTACCGGGCCTGCGCCTGGGACCAAAGTTCCGGCCGTTCGATGGGTAACTTTTCCGCTGCCGGACAAGGCCGATCCAGGACCAGCGCCCCAAACCGCTCCAGACGCCGACCTCTGCCAAAATCCAACAGCTCATACTGTTCCGGCGCAAACACGGGGAAAGCTCCCTCCGGGGAAAAGGGGGTGGTGCTGAAGGGCGGAACCGACCGCGCATCTGGGAGTGGAGGGCTTCGGCTCTATAAGTTGACTGTATCTACCGGAACCGGCCTCTACCAGATATAGGGGCTATAAGTCAGTTCAAACACCATAGATGGGGGTAATTGGGCCCGGTAAATACAGTCAAGATAAGGTTTGCGGAGAGACGTCCCCGATCCGGGTGGGCGGAGAAGACCTCCGCTGTGCCAGGATGGGGTTTGGCCGGCGGAAGTGTTCCGGGTGTAAGCAGGGTTAGGCGGTCTCTCGCAGGGCAAGATATTCTCGAAGTGCCTCCTGCCAAGGGGGCAGGTCAGGTCGGCCCGGTAAAGCCAGGTATTTTGACGCATCCAGCACGCTGTAGCTAGGCCGCCGGGCTGGCGAATGCCATTGGCCGGAGCTGATCGGTTCCACCTGCACCGGCCAGCCAAGAATCCTGAAAATCTCCCCGGCAAACTCATACCAGGTGGTCTGCCCTTGGTTGACCACATGATAGATGCCGGTGGCCCGGACGGCGACCAGAAACCGGATGGCCTGGGCCACATGGCCGACATAGCTGGGCGTGCAATGTTGATCGGCCACCACGCGGAGTCGGCCTCGCTGCTTGGCCTGCTGGATCATCGTTTCCACGAAATTGCCGGCGGTTCGGGGGCCTAATCGGCCGTACAGGCCGCAGGTGCGCACGATCAGCCAGCGGGGGGCGGCTTTGGCATGGTGTTCGCTCTCCAGCTTGCTGAGTCCATACACGTTGACCGGCCCGGGCGGATCGTCCTCCCGGTAGGGGGTCTGCCGGGCCGGGTCCGCACCGAAGACATAATCGGTGCTGATCTGCACCAGGCTGGCGCCGGTGCGACGGCAGGCCTCGGCCAGGTAGGCCACTCCGCTGACGTTGACCGCCCGGCAGCGCTGCGGCTCGGCCTCCGCCCGATCCACATGGGTATAAGCAGCACAATTAATCACGACATCCGGGGCCAGCTCTTCGATCCGCCGGAGCACCCCCCGGTGATCCGTCAGATCAAACTCGGGTAGGTCCAGACCGGTGGCCTCCGGCCCCAGCAGCCGACACAACTGCCCACCCAATTGCCCCAAACTCCCGGTTACCACAATCCGCATGGACAACCCCTATGAACCGCTACCCTATGGATGCCCGATAGGCCGTACAAAATACCATACTCTCGGTGTCTCTCCAAGGGCTGGAGAGGGCTTGGATACCCTGGAGGGTGCCACCGGCCGCTCCCTCCTCTGCATCTTCCCAAATCGCTTCTTCCCGGAGGCGGCTCTGTTGTTTGTGGTGCTTTGTCTTGGATGCTTTGCCAGCAGGCGCCTTTTCCTCTGCCTTCTTACCCTCTACTTTGCCACCCTCGGACTTCCTGAGAATGGTTTCCTACCGTCCCTTTGCCGCCCGGTGTTTTCCTAGCCTCTCTGCCCATGTTAGGCCACTTCGCCGGTTTCCAGGAGCTCCAGCAGATATTGGCCGTAGGAGCTATTTCGGTACCGTTGGGCCAGGGCGGCAAATTGGTCCCGATGGATAAACCCTTTTCGCCAGGCGACCTCCTCCAGGCAGGCGATTTTCCAGCCTTGGCGGTGTTCGATGGTCTGGATGAAGTTGGCCGCCTGCAACAGCGACTCATGGGTGCCGGTATCCAGCCAGGCGAACCCTCGGCCGAACAGTTCCACATGGAGCCGCCCCCGCTCTAGGTAGGCCCGGTTGACATCGGTGATTTCCAACTCACCCCGTGCCGACGGCCGAAGAGCGGCGGCAATGGAGACCACCTCGTTATCGTAGAAGTACAGGCCGGTAACCGCGTATCGGGATTTGGGCTGGGCCGGTTTTTCGACGATGCTGAGCGGTCGGCCCAACGGGTCCAACTCCACCACCCCGTACCGCTGCGGGTCTTTGACCGGGTAGGCGAACACAGTGGCCCCTTCCCGTCGCGCAACCACCCGGGAGAGCATCCCCTGAAACCCTTGACCGTAAAAAATGTTATCCCCTAACACCAAGGCCACATGATCCGAACCGATAAAATCCCGTCCGATCAAAAACGCCTGGGCAATCCCCTCCGGCCGGGGTTGCACCGCATACTGAATCTGAATACCCCATTGGCTGCCGTCGCCCAAAAGACGCTGGAACCCAGCCAGGTCCTCCGGCGTGGTGATCAACAGAATCTGCCGAATGCCGGCCAACATCAGCGTGGAAAGGGGATAATAGACCATCGGCTTGTCATAGACGGGCAGCAGTTGTTTGCTCACCGCCTGGGTGATAGGATACAAACGTGTCCCCGCCCCCCCGGCAAGCACAATCCCTTTGTGAAAATAACTGGTTTCTGCCATGGCAGCGGTTCCTGGAGGGATACGGATTCCGGGAACTTCATTCAATCATAGATTATCCAACCGAAAGGAGAAAGGTTGTGGGAAGAGGGGAAGGTCCCTGTGGCAGACTAAAATGGTCAAACACACCCTAAAAGCTATGCCAAACGGGCGGCAATGCGGGACCCGGAACCCAAAAGGAGGGCTGGCTTATGGGAAGGCTACTTCAAACCGGCCTTTCTCCCCCCTGTGGGAATAAGGAGTTATCTGGAACCGAACACCCCGGAGTGGGAGGCGAAGCGGAAGCCGGGGGTCTGCGCATCCGCCGATGCCAAAGCGCTTGCAACGTTCGGATCCAAGGGCCAGGCAGGTAGGAGACAAGCCATAGCAGGCCCGCTCGTCCGCTCGGCCGCCACCGGAGCGAGCGCCGAAAACTCTGCCGGGCAGCCTGCCGATCCCCGGCGTCCCACTGGGCGGTGCCCAATTGATCATACAGGCGGGCCATTCGGCTCCGAAGTTCCTCTTCTTCGGTCAGCTGTTCCTGGGCCAGAACCCGTTCCAGCAGTCGGGCCTCTTCGGAAAGCATCAGCCGACGGTCCCATGTGCCCTGGTGGGTATGAATTCGGAAGACGACCAGGGGTTCCGGCACGAAGGCGAATTCCCAATGCCGGGCGATCCGCAGCCAAAGATCGTAGTCCTGCACCGTATTGCCTCGGATGCTCAGGTCGCACAGGCCCACCTGGCGAAGTGCCTCGGCACGAAGGAGGACAGTAGAATTGTAAATCTGATTATCCAGGAGCAGTCTTCGGAAGCACCGGCCGACCAGCAGTTCCGGACGGGCCTGGGGGTTTAGCGGTCCGACCCATTGCTGGAGGCCTTGGTGGAAATGCTCGACGGCCGTATGGACCAGGCCCACCTGGGGATTGTCCCGCAGGAGAGGGACCTGCCGGGCCAGCTTTTCCGGCCGCCACCAATCGTCCTGATCGAGCAGGGCCACAAACTCGCCGTGTGCCCGGCTCATGCCGGCATTTCGGGCGGCGGCTACTCCCTGGTTGGGCTGCTGGACCAGCACGAGCCGATCCCGGTACCGGCCAATCACCTCCGCCGAGCGGTCCGTAGAACCGTCGTTGACGACGATCAGTTCCACGTTGGGCCAGGTCTGGGCCAGGACGCTTTCGATGGCCTGGCCTACAAAGGCCTCTCCGTTATAGACCGGAATAACCACACTGACCAAGGGCGTTGCCATCGAATGAACCCCCCATTGGTTTTCCGTACCGTTTTTGCCCAAGGAACCAAATCGCCTCTTCCCTGGCCGTCCAGAGGCCGGTTTGGCGTCAGTCAAACTGGCTGAGGGGGCCAGGGGGAGTCCGGGCCTTCGGCCCGCCGATGGGACTCCTTCCGTCGGGCTAACATGTTCCCATCATTAGTTTCTTTTTTTCTTTATTGTGCCCATTTTTGGGAGGCCGGGAGAGGGGGTTGGCGTAACTGCTTACTACAGCAGGGGTTATGGATTTTGATCTTTTGGGCGGTTTTGATCTAAGTTGTTTTCTAGCAATGGGTTAGGACTTTTTTCCAGGGGAATGGGAAAAATGGGTTTGGCGGCGGTCGGGGGCGTCGGGGTCGGCCTGAGCTACCCAACTGCGTCCGTAGGCCTGTTTTTCCGCATCGGGATGGCACTGGGGGCACTTGGGATTTTGGGCCGCCGGAGGAGGGCGCCTACCAATTTTTTCCATTTTGGTTTGGGAGTGGGTGCGGAAAATCGGGGGCTGGGCTGCTCGATTTTTGACCATTTTGGGCCGGTTTTGGGTCTTTTCGGAGTTTGGCGATTATTATACATTTGTCCACATAATTTTCTTAACCTCCATATTTTCAAGGCCTTATGTCTTTTCCGCCGACGGCGCTCGATTCTGCCTGTTCCAGGCAGTTTCAAGGCGTTTTCCAATATTTTCCATTCCGAACCAAACTGGCCGAAAAAAATCCGCGCTTCCTCCAAACGGCGTAACATCGTCTGCTCTTTCATGCAAACTGGCCGAAAAAAATCGGCGCTGGCAACTAAATAAGTCCACGCAATAAGTGGTTGAACTACTGGTGCCTCGGAAACCAAGGTGTTTGGCACCTTTGGACCGCTTTCGCAATTATGTGGACTTATTTAGCCGAAAGCTGCCCGTTTTCCAAGGGCCCGAAAAAGGCGGGGTTTTCAACTTCCTGTAAAGATCGGCGTCTAGGCCCCGGCTCCCCTGTCGGCCGGTCCGCCGGTTATAAGGCTCACAGAGCGGGCAGAGTCCACGAGGGTTCGATAAGGCCTCCGGGCCGCCGGCCTCGTGCAAGCGGGAACGACACCCCCGCCGGCTGCTCTGGGCTGATTCGCTACCCGACAGGTACTCAGCTCCCCGGTCGCCTGGCGTAACCACCCGATCTTATTTCTATCCAGTAGTCTGGCAGGCAGATAGCAACCGGCTGAACGGAACTCCTTCAAACCGCTCAAAGTCCGTCTGGAGAATTGTCATAAATCTCCAGGATTGGCCGGTCAATTCCGAAATTTTTTGACACCACTCGGTAGCGGCTTTCATTTTCGCCGGGGTATCTTCTTGTTTATTCCAACCTTCTCCCTTTGTCTCCAGCAGAAAATAGCCTTGTTCTGTCTTGACAACAAAATCGGGTATATAGTGTCGTAGGTACCCATGAACGTCATGGTAAGGGATGCGTAGTGGCATCCGCGGCAAGACTTTGGTGTAGGCCAATACTTCGTTTTGTTCGTCGAGATATTGCATGAAACGTTTCTCGTATTCGGAGCCGGAGGGATGAGGCAGTCCTTCGCGTTCGCCGTGGGCGAAGACCGTCTTTTTGGCTGGGTAGACAGGTTCTGAGGTATGAAATGCCTTTCCTTCATTCCATTGGCTCAAATTCCACTGTTCTACTAACTCGTAGGGTTCTTCCACCACCACCACACGCAGAATAGCATCGACAAAGACATCCCGAATCTTTTCCCGGACTGGCAAGGCATTGAGTTTGCGTACGGTATCCGGGTCGGACATATCTACGGGCACATCGAAGAGTCGCTGCTGGATGTACTGTCGAACCTTTGGCGCCATTTCCGCAAAGTGCGCAGAGGCGCCACACCGGGAGAGGATGGCCTTGGTGATGTTGGCCAGATAGACTTCATAGCGGTCGGTGTAGTCGAAAGACAGTTCGCGTTCCAGGTCGGTCTTTTGGGTGAGGAGGTCTTTTTCCCGATACATGACCGTGGGCAGGGTGATTTCGGCCCACCGGAATAGTCCTCCGGGCAAAGATTGGACATCTAGGTTCGCAAGGCGGCGTACATCCCGCGAAATGCCGCCGGCAAGGAGGGGGATGGAAAAGTCAAACTGAGATTTTGCCGGATCGACGCGCACTATATTGGGAGCTTCGTAAACCTGTTGGGCTTCAGTGATTTCTATATCCAGGTCTTCGTTTTTGATCTCGGCGTTCCACAGGTCGCGGAAGCGGGGGTGATCGATGACGATGAGTTTTTCTTGCCATCCTGCCGTGGGGGGAGTCATACGCCGGAGTCCTCGGCCGAGGGTCTGTTCGGCTAGAATTGCGGACTGGTAGGATCGCAAGGGGACGATGACGCAGACGTTTTTGACATCCCATCCTTCTTTGAGCATCATGACGCTGACGATGGCTTCGTACTGATTGGTGTCGATGGAGCGAGCGGCCTCCCGCGCCTTTTCTAAGTCTTTTTTGGTAATGACGCCGGCGGTATCCGTGTGGATGACCAGCGTCTTGAGTCGATGTTCCTGCTCGAGGTACTTGCCTACCTTATCTGCGTGGCGTGTTTGGTCGGTCATGACAAACAGAACGGGCTTTTTGCCGGTAGGTTTGAAGTCGCGCTGGACTTGTCGGAAGACCTCCACCCCGGTATCGATCTGGAGTTGGTTTTGTTTGACGTAGTCTTTGGTCAAAGGGGTTGGGGCATGTTCAATCTGGCCGATCCTAGGGCGTTTGACCACCTGATCCCGAATAGCAGCGGCCAGCGGGTAATCGTAGATGATGTGGGGGAAGAAGACTTTGCGCTGGCCGTCGCCGGTGTACGGGGTGGCCGAGAAGTCCAGTTGCATGAGCAAGCCTTGGCTGCCCCGTTGGCAGGCGGCCTGATGGAGTCGGGCAATAGCCTTGGCCCATTCCAGATCGTCGGAGTGCACGTGGTGGGCTTCGTCGTTGAGCACCAGCAGGTCGGGATGTTCAGTCAGGGCCTGTTCCAATTCCAGTCGGACGAGCGGTTGGCCTTTGGTCACACGAGGCCCAAGCGATTCTTCGATCACATTGGCAGGTTCGGAAGATTTATTTTCGTACAGTTGCTGGATGTTGGTGAGATAGAGGACGCCGAAGGCGTGGGGCGTCGTTACTTGGCTTTGATAGACCACTTGGAGGTCGAAATCGGCTTCCCATTCCGGCGGGAGGAGAGGGAAGTCTTGGAAGATGGCATTCTCCTGGAAGGCTTCGTTGAGCCGGTCCAGCACGATCAGGTTCGGTGCAAGCAACAGAAAGCAGGAGGTGTATCGGCAGCCGTGCTCGGTGCCGAAAAACCGGTTGAAGTACTGCCAGACGATGGCGAGGGCCATGACAAAGGTCTTGCCCGATCCAGTGGCCATCTTGAAGCAGTATTTCGGCCAGTTGTCCGTGGTGGGGTCAAAGGGGAGGTTTACTTGAAAGTTCCGGCAGAGGCTATACAGGTTATGATACCGACAGACCTCATAGACGTAGATAAGAGCTTCGATAGCCTCCCGTTGAGCGCGCCAAAAACGGAACTGGCTCCCATCGGTAAGCCAGTGCTCTTCAGCAAACCAGAACTCCAGAAGCCGCTTGGTAACGGGGCTAGCCCCTTGGTAGCCTCTTTCCCGCCATGGGAGAACGGCGGAGCTGATTTTCTGGGCTAAATCAATCGCAGCCATATCTTGCTCTTCCCTCAAGGCCTACGCAGCCTGATATTCCGCTCGTCTGCCACCACAAGACATCCCCGGAAGGATTCCAGAGGTTGTTGAGCCAGCACTGCTTGCAACAGGGCGCGGATGGCTTTCCGCCCCTGTCGGGAGGGACGGAGGACCAAGATGCCTTCATGAGTCCCGGGAGGAAATTGACGGCCGTCCGCAAAATCCAGGTCCAGCGTAACCAGAAAACGTTTCTCTCGCTGCGCTACCTCCCAGATAAGCTTATCCGGCTGTCCTGCCAACTGCTCTTGAGGAACGGTCACGGTATCATGCCCATACTGGTTCAGGACATCCACCAGACCTGCTGGGATGTTCTCGTCCAGTTTGACTTTCATGGATAAGCAAAGCTCCTCAGGGGGATCAGGTCTTCTTGCCGTGCCAGCTCGGCTGCGTAAGCCAGGGCCGCTTGAATATCCTCCGGTTGGAGCGTCGGGTAATCTTCCAAAATTTCCTGTGGGGTGGCCCCTTCGGCCAGGCTATCCAGAACGACCGACAGCATCACGCGGGTGCCCTTAAAACAGGGCTTTCCATGACAGATGTTTGGGTCCACGCTGATCCGCTGCAGCAATTCCTCTCGAGTCATATTTGGACCTCCAGCATCTTAGTCGTGTCGTTGCCAAAAATGTCCACTACTTTCACCAGCACGTGATACTTCCCCGGCTGGTTGTAGGTATGAGTGGCTTCGGTGGCCAGCTTCGGGTCTTTGCGGGTGCGGAAGGATTGCCAGCCGTTGTGGAACGTGTCGTCCCGATAGTCCCAGTCCACCGCCCAGTAGTCGATGTAGTCGGTAAACTTGGTAATTTTCTGGCGGACTTCGTCGGGCAGATACTCCGGGTTGGCGATGATGAAGTCTTTGAGCCGAACGGTCACGGTCCGGCCGCTCACCTGGTGTTCCAGTTCCAGGTAGTTGAGGTCGAAGAAGCGGATTTCTTCTTTGGCCGGGTTGGTTACTTCCAGGGCCTCCTTGGGGATGGCGACCAGACGGAGCTTGATTCCGTAATCGTCGCCTACCTGGCTTACCAGATCATGTAGGCCCATCTCAAAGTCCCAGCCGAGGAAATGGACCTCGCGTACGCCGGCTGCCTTGGCCTCTTTGAGGGTCTGGCGGATCTGGCGCAGGGTGATGGGCGAATCGACGCTGCCGACGTGGACATAGGCGCGGGCCTTCTTGCCATGCAGGCTCTGGAAGCCGGTTACCGGCTCCGCCCGGTACAGCTCCAGAATAAATTGGATGTAGCGAGGCCACTGGCCGTTGGCCGCCAACTTGTGCCGCTCGTAGTTGCCTAGGTTCAGAATCTCAAACGGCCGACAACCCTCGATCTGCAACAGCCGCTTCCGCGTCACCTGGATCGCCCACTTCGATAGATCACAACCGATCCACCGCCGACCTAACTTCTCCGCCACCGCCAACGTCGTACCCGAACCACAAAAAAAGTCCGCAACAAGGTCGCCTTCACGTGAAGCCAAGCCAAGTATTTCTTCAAGCAAGATTGGATGTTTCTCTGTAGGAAACTTATGGCTATTGCTATACACAGGAACACCTGACCAGACGGTATCAGCTATACGTGATTCTGCAGGTGCACGCCAATACTGTGGCCTGCCATCCTCGGGAGAAGGCCGGATGAATTCCAAGGTCTTTCCCGTATCTCGCCAATATTGAGCAAGTGTTCTGCCACCCCCTTCTCTCAAAAACCGTTGATAGTTTTCGACTGCTTTCAGAGCCCTTTCTTTCTTCCAAACCCACTGCCCAGAATGAGGGGTGAAACCAAAAAGCTCATATCGCATTGAGGGGCGATCTGCTGTACTCCAAAAGTGGTGCCAGTGTCCTTCTTCGCTCCCAGGATCGTGCTTTGCTACCCAATAGGGAGAAAAGCGTGTTGCTTCATTCCTCGTGTACCAAAGCAAGACATCATGACGCACCTGAAGACGCTGAATACTATCAAACTGTTGTTGTAGATTTTTAACAGCACGGCCAGGAAGGATGATCTCGTTCCTAAAATTTTCATATCCAAAAACATCATCCATCAAAGTGCGAACGACATGGCTGACATTGCAACCGAGATGAACAAAAATACTTCCATCTTCTGCCAGGAGTTCACGCATAAGCACCAGTCGTTCGTACATCATTTGGAGGTAGGAGTCTAGTCCGCGGCCCCAGGTGTCGCGGTAGGCTTTTTCTTCGATGACGGAGGGTTCTTTGACGAACTCTTCATCGCCGATGCGCACCCGGAAGGAGAAGTCCTGTCCGGTGGCGAAAGGCGGGTCAATGTAAATGAGGTTAATCTTGCCGGCAAAGCGCGGCAGCAGCGAAGACATGACCACCTTGTTGTCGCCCCAGATGAGCATGTTGCGCCAGGTGTTGTCGCGGGCCATGTGGGTCAACAAGTCCCGCTGGGCCTTTTCCCGGTCGGCCTTGGACTCGTTAACCGTCTCGACCACCTGGAAGGGCAAAATGGTCCGGTCCACCGGCCGGAGATTGCCCTCCGCATCATATTTGCCAACCCAAACTAGCTCCGTACGTGTTACCCCTTTCATACTCGCCTTGGCCTCACTAGGGGATCATGAAGAACCCACCGGGAAATTATAACAGAAAAACTCCCAGGCGAAGAGTCGGGGAAAGAAACGGGCAGTTTTCCCCGGCGATCCTCAAGATGAATGCAGATGGATGCTGGGAGCCTCGAAACTAAGCTTCTTTTCGTGCTGGTGGGGGTTCGGAGCTTTCTTGCGGCAGGGGTGCCGGGCCTGCCGGGACTCTATCAGCTTCAGAGGCCTAAACGGAGGAAAAGATACTCATCCGCACCGGGCCACCATTATCACCCTGCCAGGGCTGTCAAGCAGGGGAGAAACATGTGCGGTAACGGCTTGCCGGCGGGAAACCCGGCGACAAGAAGCTCGCAAGCGGGAAAAATGTGCGGTAACGTTTGGACCGGGGGAAAGTAGAATGCGGACGGGAGGGATGCACTGCGGACCCCATAATCAGCTAAAATGAACTTCAGAACACTCTCCGCTGAGAGGCGGTTCTAAAATTGGGTTTTAGCCGAGAGAAAAGGTCCTCCTTCTACCTGCAACCCTCCGAAAAACCGCACAAAAAACCGGACTTTTGGTACCTGAGGATGGAGTGGAAGGATCAACCGATGGCCTCCCGGAGGCAATTTCGGGACAGCCTCTGAGAGAAAAGGGGGACCCCCTCACCCTGAGCCTCTCGACGGCCAGGGGAGAAGGAATAGAACCCCCATCCGTTGGGCGACAGGCGAGACGCCTGTCCTCCCTCTCCAAACGCACCGCCGGGCTTTCCACAGCCGGGGAGAAGGGATGGTTCCCGGAGCCGGCCTGCCTACGATTGGCCGGCCTCTCCTGGACAGGCGGGCGTCTGTCCTCCCGCTCCAATGGGCGACAGGCCAGACGCCTGTCCTCCCGCTCTTCCGTGGTGGACAGAAGGGACGAAAGACCTCTTCACCCGTTGGGCGACAGGCGGGACGCCTGTCCTCCCGCTCATCCGGCCGGGGGCCTGGTTTCGGCCAGCAGTTTGCGGACCATCATGGGCAGGATGCCGCCGTGCCGGTACCACTGCCATTCCAGAGGCGTGTCGATCCGCAGTTTGACCTGGAAAGAGCGGGCCGGTCCTTCCGGAGGCCGAACCACCACCGGAAGGATTTGGCCCAGCTGGATGTGGTCGCAAAGCTCGGGCAGGTCGATCTGCTCTTGGCCGGTCAGTTGCCAGCTCTGCCAACTTTGGCCGGGCAAAAACTCCAACGGCAACACGCCCATGCCGATCAGGTTGCTGCGGTGGATGCGTTCAAAACTTTGTGCCAGGACCGCTCGGACGCCCAACAGGGCGGTCCCCTTGGCGGCCCAATCGCGACTGCTGCCCGATCCGTATTCCGCTCCCGCCAGGATCACGAGCGGCGTGCCCTCCTGTTGGTATCGCATGGCCGCCTCATAGATGGTCATCAGTTCTCCGGAGGGGAAATGCCGGGTATATCCGCCTTCTCGGTCCGGGACCAGATAATTTCGGAGCCGAACGTTGGCAAAGGCGCCACGGACCATGACCTGGTGGTTGCCGCGTCGGGCGCCGTAGCTGTTAAACTCTTCCGGCCGGACTCCCAACTGGAGCAGATACTTTCCGGCCGGGCTTTCCGGACTGATGGAACCGGCCGGGGAGATGTGATCCGTCGTAATCGAATCGCCCAACAGGGCAAGGATGCGTGCACCGATAATGGGCCGGAAGCCGGGCGGCTCCAAAGGGACCTCGTCGAGAAACGGCGGCGGCTGGAGGTAGGTGCTGGCCGGGTCCCATGGATATAAGTCCCCTTCCGGCGTGGGCAGGAGATTCCACAGCGGCGAAGCCTCCTGCAAGTGGGCATAGGGGCGGCGAAACATTTCCGGCACCATGGCCCGCGCTGCCTGGGCCAACTCGGGCTCGGTAGGCCAGATTTCTCGGAGAAAGACGGGCCGGCCGGCCGGGTCGGTGCCGATCGGTTCCCGCTGCAAGTCGATGTCGATGCGGCCGGCCAGGGCATAGGCCACCACCAGCGGGGGACTGGCCAGGTAATTGGCCCGGACCAGGGGATGGACGCGGCCCTCGAAGTTTCTGTTGCCGCTCAATACGGCGGCTACCACCAGACCATGGTCCTGAATGGCCTGGGCCACCGGTTCCGGCAGCGGGCCACTATTGCCGATGCAGGTGGCACAACCATATCCGACCACGTGAAAGCCGAGGGCTTCCAGCGATCTGAGTAACCCGGCAGCGGCCAAATACTCGGTTACCGCCCGAGAACCAGGGGCTAAACTGGTTTTTACATAGGGAGGCGGGCGGAGTCCTCGCCGAACGGCCTTGTCGGCCAATAGACCGGCGGCCA
>Ga0209809_1000991_pt1 | contig 24268 bp, 19 predicted proteins | sample YNPMSTMetaG_FD_186172 | JGI IMG/M metagenome (GOLD analysis project Ga0209809, IMG submission 186172) | Anoxygenic and chlorotrophic microbial mat microbial communities from Yellowstone National Park, USA - YNP MS-T MetaG (SPAdes) (version 2) ...
CAGTAGGCACGCTTGTAGGTTATGTGATAACAGGGTTAACAGGAGGAGTGACTTATTATATTAAGATATGGACAGCAGATGAGGTACCTAATTGGTCAGATATGTCAAACACAGCAACTACATGGGCACAAGTAGGAGATACAACATCGCCTGGTGCGATAACAACATTAAGTGCTGAGCCAGGTCCTGTACCTGAAAGTGTGAAGTTGTCTTGGTTAACCCCAGGTGATGATGAATACACAGGGACACTGCCGTCTGGTTCACAATATAAGATACAATATGCTACTTATAGCAATACAACTTGGGACAAAAATTATGCTCAAGTTACAATCTCAACTTCTGGTGTTTCACCAGGGACACAAGTGTCGTATGTGATCACAGGTCTTGCTGAAGGGGTAACTTTTTATTTCCGTATATGGACAGCAGATGAAGTTCCGAACTGGTCTGACCTGTCTAACATTGCAACTGCATATGCAGCGTTTGATTTAACCTATGGCAGTTCTATTTCTATACCATCAACAGTTATGGTAGTATATTCAGAAGGTTCAAACGGATTAAGGTATCGTACACTTACACCTGGTTCAACAGTATGGAGTGATGAACAAGCAGTCCCCCCCATAAGTTCTGGAGAGATTTATTGGGCGAAAATTGTTGCTTGTCCAGTAAGAGATGAAAAACTGCTTATCACATTAGATTCTTATGGCAATCTTCGTGTATCAACATATAGTGATGCAGGCGGGTGGGCTAATTCTGCATTCACTTTAAGAAGCGATCTTACAAACTCGCCTGCTACTGTAAGATGGTTTGATATATGTTATGAACAAGTAAGTGGTGATGCAATGGTGGTTTATTCTACAGGTTCTAATGTTTTAGCATATAGGACTTTTAATGGAACCACATGGTCACAGCAAATGTCAGTAGGGAACTTAACTGGTGGTGCAAATAGGTATCCTTATTGGGTTTCAATATCGCCAAAACCTAATTCTGATGAAATACTTTTAGTGTATAGTGATAGTGAAGATAGAAAAGCATACGGCTCTGTCTGGAATGGTTCTTCTTGGGGAAATCATACGATAGTACATAACGGAGATGTCAACGGCGCTAGTGATAGATGTTCAATAGCAGCGACTTATGAATGGTCAAGCGGGTATGGTGTTGTGATACATGCAAATACTTCTCTTCAAATAGTAGCAAAAAAATGGGATGGGACACAATGGTTAAGTTCTGTATCAGGTTCTGCTGGAACAATCCCACAATTTTTAGTTTTGAAACCGCGGCCTAATTCTAACGAAATAATGGTGTTTTATGGAGACTCTAGTGGACGCACTTTTGCTATAAAATGGACTGGTTCTTCATGGTCATCATACCAACGAATTGACAACGAAGGTGGTGGTATTCATGCATATCCTATAAGTGGTGAAGCAGAGACAGCTACTGGCCATGAAGGACACTGGATTTCTCTTTCTAACCAAGCAAGTAGTGGGTTAAGGTCTGACCATTATGATGGTACTTCATGGACAATTGTTCAACAACCTGTACATAATACTGGCGATTTAGGTGAATACAAATCTGTGATGACAACAAGTTTACCTGGCTGTACAACTGTTTATGCATTAGCGAATCGTGGTACTTATTTAGAATCACTATGTTGGATACCAGAACGTTCTACTTGGACAGCCATTGTCCAGCTAGAAGACAATTTACAATCAGGAAATCCAAACTCGTATATATCTTTCTGGATGACGCCTAACAGCGAGTTGATTGAAATGGTATACAAAGTTGTCCCAGATTCAGTACCACCAGCTGCTGTTTCTGACTTAAAAGTTTCGTTAGGAGAAGTTGATGGCCAAGATGTATTCTTTGCTACATGGACAGCGCCTGGAGATAATGGTAACGAATATAAACTTCATCAACCATCACAATTCAGAATACAATACTCTACTAATCCTGATACTACCTGGGACAAAAACTTAGCTCAAGTTGTAATACCAATAGATATCTGGGGTATAGACCCTGGAGTTAAAGTTTCTACTATTATTATACCATCACAGATTGTAGAAGGTGCTACATATTATTTTTATTTATGGACTGCTGATGAAGTACCAAATTGGTCTCAAAAATCTAACCAAGCATATGTCTATGTACCAAAAACTTTAGCTTATGTTGTATACTATGATTCTTCAACACCAGCGACACCAAAGTTTAGAAAAATTAAAGAAGATGGTAGTATTTCTGGTGAATTTTCAATGCCTTCTGTTGACAACCCATCAGGTGAAGGTGTAGCAGGATTCTACAGAATTGCTGCTTGTCCAAAAAGAAATGAACTTATATCAGTGATGGTTTCAGCTGATGCTAACAACACTACACGTTTGTGGACATACAGGTTCAATGGTTCGTCCTGGACAAAATACTCCCCTTATGGTTCTGAAACAGGACCTTCAATTTCACGCGGTGTTGCAGATGTTGCTTATGAACAAGATTCTGGTAAAGCATTAGTTGTTTATGCAAGAGGTAGTGGTTCATCAGCTGCAAATGTATTAAGATATGTTGTATGGAACGGAACAAGTTGGAGTTCAGAATCTGCTGCTACTTCAGATTTAGGTTCTGAAATTTATTGGGTTAAACTTTATCCTAAACCACAAACAAACGAAATTGTTGCTGTAGTACAACTTCAGAATAACACTATACGAAGTTTTGTTTGGGATGGAAATTCTTGGTCTGATGGTGTTAATTTACAATCAGCAGCTTCAAGTTCTGCTCAACAATGTTTTGATGCTGTGTATGAATCACAGAGGAAAAAGTTTATCTTAGTTTGTTCTTCAGGTACTGCAAACGGGACTGTTCAATATACAATATGGGATTCTACAAGTTGGTCTTCTCCACAATATTTTACTTTCGGTACAAGTGACAACCCGTTATCTGCGAATCCTGTTTCTTGGATAAAACTTGCATGTAAACCAGCAGAATCAAACGAAGTTTTAATGGTAGTTTCTGATGGTGATACATCACAACCTAACATAGGTGCTGCAGTATGGAATGGCACTTCATGGACACAAAATACTGATCCTCTTACTTCTAACGCTGCTGGTATTTCTACAAGAAGGATTGATGTTTCTTATGAACAACAATCTGCTAAAGGTTTTATCGCTTATAGAGATTATAATTACTCAAATGTTGCAAGATATATTACATATACAACAGGTTCTGGCTGGAGCAGTCCTGCATCAAGTAGTGATATAGGGAACAATATAAGATGGTTATCATTAGCTGCAGATTATGGTTCAAACAATATATTGTTATTATGTTCTGATTTTAGTTCACCAACACCAGATTTAAGTTTACAGATATGGAACGGTTCTTCATGGTCGTCAAATAATAAAATAGAAACTGAAATGTCAGAACGGGAAAGTTTTGCTGTTACATACAGAAAAGATTTATATGCAGTGTTTGATACAACCCCACCAGCTGCTGTAACCGATTTAACAGGCGAGGTCTTAGGTGAAGGTGTAGTAAAACTTATATGGTCAACTGCTGGTGATGATGGCTGGTCTGGGATGCTACCTTGTGGGTCAAGGATACTATTTGTATTTTCTACTGCAACACCTACAACATCTGAACTAACCTGGCCTGCAACATTTTCGTTGATTATATCAACCTATGGTATATCTTCACCACAGAAACAAAATTATATAATTTCAAACCTTCCTTATGAGACAACATGGTATTTTAAACTCAGAACACGAGATGAAGCTGGGAACTGGTCTGAATTATCAAATGCATGTACATTATATGTTGTAGTAAACCCTGCTGCAATAACATCGCTTAGTGCTTTACCATCACGATGGGGCAGGTGTATAGAATTAAGTTGGATTTCACCAGGTGATGATGGTTGGATGGGTAATATTGAAGGTGGATTATATAGAATAAGATATTCAACATATGTTACATCTGATAGTGATTTTTGGACAACAGGGACATGGAATGATTTCAAAAACAAGTTTGAAATAATATGGTCTACTGATACACCACCTTTACAACAACAGCAACGTAGGTTAACCGGGTTGTTGCCAGGTGTAACTTATTATATTCGTATATGGACACGAGATGAAAATCCTGATAACTGGTCTACAATATCAAACGCTGCAACTTCATGGGCACAGATTGTTGTTGTAGGGATATATGTCACTGGTTATGTAGAACTTTCATGGTCAACAACATACAATTTTGATTGGTTACAGACAAATACTTCTTCAATCACATCGTACGGGCTGTTAATTCGTAATGATGGCAATGTGTATGAAGATTACGGATTAAAGATTGATACTATAACAATGGCTGAAGTTTATAAAACAGAATGGAAAATAGACAATTCGTCAGTTGTAAAAAATAATATCTTTGTATTAGAATACATTTTTTATAATTTATCGCCGCCAACAACATATTTTGGTACTGCATACAATTCAGGCACTGACGATGTTATAACAGACACTATCATATGGTCAGCTGAAGGGACAAAATATCATCCTCCTTCTGAGGTTAACCAACCTGAAAACACAAAAGGTATCCGTGTGATACCATTTGAAGACAATGTGGACGATTTACGTAAAGGATGGTTTATGATTCGTACACCTCTTGCTACTTCTACTACTGAACAACAAGTTATCCCTGTTCAATTTTGGGCTCAAGAAAATGAAAATATAGGTCCACCACCATAATAATAATTTAAATACTTAAGATTATTTCGTTGCTACATAAGTTTTGCAGTTTTGCCAGTTGTGTGGCAAATCCCGCAATTTTAAGAAAGCAGATACAATTTACTTCTTTTTTTATATCAGCACAAGGTGCTGAAACTACAACATAAAATTCAATGTAGTTGCAGCATCTTATGCTGCATATTTTTAATCACGGAAAATGCGGGGTAGTTTCAGTCCCGCAAGTTGGATAGTGCTGAAAAACCCACCTTTTTTGTCATTGCGATACCGCCATTGGCGGGATGGCAATCTCTTACTACTTGTCGCATAAATGCCTGAGGCAGTCCGCCTCTGGCGGAAATGCGACCACTACAAATATGTAAATGACTGAAGATGTAAATGTGTTAACTACCTAACACCTTCATACTTACTACTATCTGCTATATTATACTATATTACGATTACGCAGGATACTACCTGAGTCAGTCCCTGCCTGCGGGCAGGTGGGCCTGCCTGTCCACTTCTGGTGGGCGTCTATGGCGGAAATCTTGCGGCTACAAATAACATTAAGTACGCGAGATAAATTCTGCAAATACTATAACTTCTTACCACCAACTCTTATACTCATAACTCATAACTCATAACTATTAACTATGAACTATGAACTATGAACATATTTTTATCTTGTTATAGAAAGTTTTATTTCTTCTGTTGAACCTTTATTACCAAAGATATCTTCTGCTGTAAATCTTATATAAAAATCACCAGAGATTTCTTTTGGTATCATTTGTGTTGATAAATTGAATACATAAGGTTGTGTATAACAGTATTTTAGAAATTTTTTATATTCTTTATTATCCTGAGATATTTCCATAAACACTCGTTCGATATTAGGTGTTAATGCTGTGATATAAAAAATTTTTTCATCATCTTGTTCCTTACCATCTTTTATGATAGCAACTTTTATTCCTACAGGTAAATTTTCAGCGCCAACAGGGACAAGTTTTAGTATTATTGCAGGATCAAACGCACGTATCTGTGTTTTAAGCGAAGTTGAAGGGTCAATTGGTGGAGAAGAATTTATTTCGTTATTCAACCATATATTAAAACTTTTCTGAGGACGTTCTCGCCATGCACCTGCAAGTATTGGTGATGAAGAAGCAGAAGTTAAGTATTTTGTGTTAGAATAAACACATATCCAAATATCTTCTTCAAAATTTATTTTTTCAATAGGTACTTCTGTATAGAACCATCTTGCTTCACCAGTTGTTGTAATAGCGTTTTCCAAATCTCCTTCAGTAGGTATATCTGAAACTTTACATAAAAAATATCTTTGGTCTGACTTCCACGCTGGTGTTGAAGAAATACCAATATATATGTTACCATCAATATAATCTCTTTCCCAAGAAGGAGCGCCTGGTTTTGGTTGTGTTTTAGCTCTGCCAAGTTTTACCCCTACATAAAGTTTTGAATACAAACTTTTATCAGGTAATAAAGTTTTATCAATTTTTTTAATCCAACACATGTTTGAACCTACATACCAATTACCATCCCAACCACTGTTAGCAAACAAAGTGTATTCGTTTAAAGATACACTACTGCCTGTGATATATGTAGGATAAAAAAAATTTTCTGTAAAACCAAAAGTAGTTAAAAATAAAAAAGATAAAAATATAAAATTCATGTTATTAACCCTCCACAATTTATAAGTTCTGTTAACTATTTTATGGTGTTTATTAAATTACAAGACGAAATGTCTTGTATTCTTAGAAACTGCTGAAAAACTATTCAATGTTGCTAATATGTTCCCGCAAACTGTGGTCCTCCTCGCAATGATAAAGAAAAATATTCGCAATGATTCCTATATGTAATTGCAATCCTGCAATTTGCAGAAAGCAGCTAGAATTTACTTCTTTTTTTATATCAGCACAAGGTGCTGAAACTACAACACAAAATACGAGGTAGTCGCAGTCCCGCAATTTGCGGGACTGCATATTTTCAATCCCGCAAGTTGGATAGTGCTGAAAAACCCCACATTTTTTGTCATTGCGAGCCCGCCATTGGCGGGATGGCAATCTACGTTCATTCGTCATTGCGAGCCCGAAATTTGCAGAAAGCAGCTAGAATTTGCTTCTTTTTTTATATCAGCACAAGGTGCTGAAACTACAACACAAAATACGAGGTAGTCGCAGTCCCGCAATCTGTCCCGCCATTGGCGGGATGGCAATCTCTTACTACTTGTCGCATAAATGCATGAGGCAGTCCGCCTCTGGCGGAAATGCGACCGCTACAAATATGTAAATGTGTTAACTACCTAACACCTTCATACTTACTACTATCTACTTCCTACTATATTTCCCTACTACTTGCTGTCTGCTATTTCCTACCTGCTACTTCTTCAATCGGGTGACAATGCTATCAAACTTGTCTAAATTGTTATAAGAAATAATAATTTTACCTTTTGTATTACTTGAAGGTTTGATTACAACTTTTGTACCTAAAAGTTCAGAAAGTTGTTTTTGTAATTCTATAACTTCAGGGATAGAAACAATAAGTTTTTTAGAACCAGGTTTTTTTGATTTTAAAGTTTTTACAATAAGTTCTACATCACGAACAGTAAGTTTGTCATTAACAATTTTGTTCGCAATATCAATAATAGTATTTTCATCTTTTATACTAGCAAGCGATCTTGCATGACCAGCAGTGATAAGTCCATCTTCAATATATTCAAGAACTTGTTGTGGTAGAGAAAGGATTCTTATAGTGTTTGCAATAACAGACCTGTCTTTCCCAACAAGAATACTTATTTGTTCCTGAGTAAGATTAAATTCTGTCATCAAACTTTTGTATGCAGACGCTTCTTCAATAGGATCTAGATCTTGTCTCTGGATATTTTCAACAAGAGATAATAAATGTTTTTGTTGTTCATCTAATTGTTTTATAATCACAGGAACTTGTTGTAATGAAACAAGTTGTGCAGCACGCCATCGCCGTTCACCACAAACTATCTCGTAATTACCACTAGCTAAAGGACACACAATTAACGGTTCTATTATACCAGATTGTTTTATAGATTCAGCAAGTTGTGATAATTGTTCTTGGTCAAACTTTTTTCTTACCTGCCATTTTGACGGGACAAGTTTTGTTATATCAATATATACCACAGCATCTTTTTGTTTTTGTTGTTCTGTTTCTTCAACAGGTTGTTGTTTTTGTTGAGTATCTTCGTTTAACACTTCTGAGATTAATGCTTCAATACCTTTACCGAGATGTTTTTTCATAATTTTTTTATTATTTTAGGTTTAAGTTTAAAATTTCTTCTGCTAAAGATAAATATGCTTGTGTAACTTTTGATGTTTTGTCATAATAAAGTAATGGTTTACCATAACTTGGTGCTTCAGCTGCACGAACACCACGAGGTATTATAGTTTTATAAACTTTATGTTGGAAGTATTGACGAACATTATCTGCAACTTCAGAACTTAATGCAGTTCTTGTATCAAACATTGTAAGTATTACACCTTCAATAACAAGATTTTTATTTAAATGTGTTTGAACAAGATTTATGGTTTTTAACAACTGAGCAAGTCCTTCTAACGCAAAATACTCACATTGTATTGGTACTAAAACACTATCACAGCAAGCAAGCGCGTTTATTGTTAACAACCCTAACGATGGTGGACAATCTATTAAAATATAATCGTATAATTGTTTAACTTCTTCAACTGCATGTTTTAATCTGTATTCACGATTTAACATACTTACAAGTTCAATTTCTGCACCAGTAAGGTCAATATGTGATGGTACAAGATCTAACCAATCAACTGAGGTCTGTATTATAACATCAGCAATTTTTTGTTCTTCAATTATAACATTGTATATATTTTTTTTATTCACAGTATCAATTCTTATCCCGAGCCCACTTGTTGCATTTGCTTGTGGATCAATATCTATTACTAAAACACTTTTGCCATAATAAGTAAGCGAAGTTGCTAAGTTTATCACAGTAGTTGTTTTACCAACACCACCTTTCTGGTTTGCTATTGTAATTATTTTGTTCATTTTTATATTTGATAAATCAAATCGTTACAATTATTTTGATAAAATAGTATATATACCAATAATAATAAACACAATACCACTTAGATATTTAATAATACTATAAGGTAAAAATTTGTTTAGTTGATAACCTAAAACAACAGCAATTAGGTTTGTAACACAAAATGATAATGTTGCTGCTAACCATATTTTAAATAAATTTTTACTTTTTGAAGCAAAAGATATTAATGCAAATTGTGTTTTATCTGCTATCTCAGATAAAAACATTGTTATAAATACTGTTAACATTTCGTTCATTTTTGTTCTCCTATATATATAAATTTTTTAATTTTAGAAACAAGAATTGGTAGTAAAATTTTATAACATTGTAAATAGATGAACACTAAGAAAAAAAGCGGAAAGTCCTGCCCTACACGGTTCACTAAAAGTTACCTGTTACCAAAATAGTAAACATTTACACTTAAGCGGGCAGGTGGGCATCTACAGCAGAAAGATTACAGCCACAATCATTTCTCACTATCAACTTTTATACTCATAACTCATAACTCATAACTCTGAACTCTGAACTATGAACTCTGAACTCTGAACCATGAACTAATAACTTCCTACTATATATCAACCATCTTTTTTCTTTTTCAAAAACAGAGATAAAAACTTATCTTCGTATTCTTTATAAACACCCCATCGGTCAAGTTCTTCTTTAAGTTGTTTTGCATATTCTATATTTTCTTTTGCAAGTTTAAACAAATTGTTAATTTTGTTTATAGCAGATTCAGGTAATGAAAACTTTATCTTTTTTTTAAGTTCATCAAAAGTTATCCCGTTGTTATATTCATTATCAATTTTAGTAGTATGTTTTGTTCTTTTATTGTATTGTTTTTTATTAGGTTCATAAAATTGTGAAAACAATTGTTGTGCTTTTTGATTTATGTCAGTAAATATATTTCTTAGATGTTCATCCATAAGGTTTATATCTTGGTAAAGTTTTTCATAAGAAAGTTTGAAACCAAAAGTTTCTACTAACAAAGATAGAATTTCTTTTGCACATTGTGGGTTGTACATATCTAAAGTAAAAAAAGGAAGTTCACAAAATAGACATATACCATTGATACCCATATCTTTTGCAGTAGATAAAAATATACCGTTCATTCCTTCAACAACACCAAAATCAAGTTTTGGTAAGTCAAATTTTTGTAATAATGGTAAAACTTTTGTTGAAGAAGTTGTTGATGCAATGAACAAGTTTGGTGTGTCAGTATGAAGAATATTTGTTGGTAAAGAATTAAAAGTTATAATAGACGATATATTTAATTCATTCAAAAAATTTAAGATGTCAATAGCAAGTTTTGAATAGTTTTGTAAAGAAGGTTCAAAATCGCTGTAGAAAAAAATAAAATCGTATGAATTACTTTGTAAAAAATATATTTTTTCTTTAAGTTGTGGAGCAAAATATATAAGTCCTTTTTCTACTATAACATTATTAAAAGAAATGTATTCTTCAAGATCTATCTCTGCAAAAACTTGTGGTTTAAGTTCTGTAACAAGATAGTTTATGACATATCTGCCAATAAGACCTAATGATGGCCATGAATATATAAGTATTGGATTGTTGATTTTTGGATTGTTTTTTTGTATTATCATAAAACAAATTTTTTACTAAAATAAATTTTTTAATGGTAAAATTATACAAAATAATTTCTTTTATAACAAGAGATTTAATAAAATTTTTGTCAACAATTGAAAAAAAGAAAATAAATATAGTAAAATAAGTTAAAAAGGAGGATAAAAAATTTATGAGAAAGATAGTAATAGTTTTATCCCTAAGTTTTTTAGTTTTAAGTTGTGATAATATATGGCCACAAAATATATTCAACGAGTTTAAAGAAAATTTTGAGAATCAATATGTTGCACCTTTTAATAAAGATCTTACTGGTATTGTTTGTAGTAATGTGTTGAACACAGCTGGTAGTTTAGGATTGTTTACTGCTGTACCGCCGTCAATAGGATTAAATATAAAATTAAATTTTGTGAGTAAAAAAATTTCTGAAGATAATACTATATTAAATGAAGCGTTTAAAGATGTTGCTGTTAAAATGATACCTTTTGCTGCGTTACAAATAGAAAAAGGTTTACCATTTAATTTAGATGTTATTTTAAGATATTCTGGTTATGATAACTTTATGTTTTACGGATTCGGTATAAAATATAAAGTTTTATCTTTACCACCAGTTGTGCCAATAGTGAACATTGCAGTAGCAGGATTTTATAACATTCTTGAAGCTAAGGATATACTAAAACATACATCTGAATCTATAAACTTGATTGTTTCTGTAGACAAAATTCCTGTTGTTAGACCATATATTGTAGTAGGTATGGACACATCAGAACTTGCTGTAGATAAACAAATAACTATTATTGATGAAATAAAAAATAAGATGGATTTTAAAACAAGGTATGAATTAGGTATTAATTTTTCGTTTATACCATTTTTTTATTTTAATTTAGGATACGGAAGTGTTTATAATACAGAAGAATATATTCTAAATTTAGGATTAAAGTTTTAACAAGGTTTTATATCATATATGAGCCAAGTTTTAGTATTAAACAAACATTTTGTTGCAATAACTATTACTTCGTGGAAAAAAGCTATACGTTTGTTATATTTAGACCATGCAGATGTTGTAGATGAAGAATATAAAACATATTCTTTTAAAGACTGGGTTGAACTTTCTCAATATATAAAAGATTATCCTACTGGGTTCATACATACCTGTAAGTTAAAAATAGCAATTCCTGAAGTTATAGCGTTGAAGTATTATGATAAATTAAGGTTTGAAGAACCACGGCTTACAAGGAAAAATGTTTATGAACATTATGGATACAGATGTTGTTATTGTGGTAAAAAATTTAGTGTTGAAAAACTTAATATTGACCATATAATCCCGAGGTCGCGTGGTGGGAAAACAGAATGGACAAATATTGTTACTTCGTGTATAGAATGCAATCTTAAAAAAGGGAACAAGTTGCCACAAGAAGCTGGGATGAAACTTGTGATACCGCCATCAAAACCTCAACGTAGAATAAAACTTGCTATGGTGCTTAATTCTAATATAAAAATTCCGTTATCATGGCAAAAGTTTATTGACACGCTGTACTGGAATGTAGAGCTTGAATGATAACTTTGATTTTTTGGTTCATTAATACTAGTTTACTCAATATGTTGAAAAATATATAATGTGATTTAAAAACAGAATTAAATACTGCTACAGCGGAATAATTATCTATCTTATGGAATTTATTTATAGTTTATGTTTTTGACTTATCATAAAATCTCAGGAGTAATAAAAAAAATGATTAAAAAATGGTGTATAATAGGGATGGCAATATTATTTGTATTAACAACAAAAAACTTTTTTGCACAAGAAGTTGTTACTTCAGCTACTGTAGTTGAACAAATTAACCCGTTTGAACAAGCAATAAAAGATTCTACAAGTTCTGACCCGTACACAAGAAGAAGAGCTGCGGAACAGTTCGGTACATTAAGAGATGTTCGTGCAGTACCGTACTTAAAAAAGTTGTTAAAAGACAACAATCCGTTTGTTAGGCAAGCAGCAGTTGATTCTTTAGGTTTGTTAAGAACACGTGATGCAGTAGATGAGATAGTAAATGTTTTAGAATCAGATAACGAAGTTCAAGTGAGACAATCAGCAGTTGTTGCGTTGGGTTATATTGGCGACCCTAAAGTAGTTCCAACTTTAACAAAAATTTTGAAGTCAGAAACAGAATTACCTGCTGTAAAATATGCCGTGTGTAATACATTAAGTATTTTGAGGTCTACTGAAAGTGTCCCTGTATTAGTTGAGTTAATCAATGTTTCAGATAAAAATTTACGTAGAAGTGTAATTTATGCGTTAGGTAAAATATCACATCCGGAAAGTATAAAAGCATTAAGAGAAGCAATAGATAAAAATCTTAATGACGAGTTTGTTGTTGTAGATATAATAAGAAATTTAGTTGATATGGGTGATAAAGATTCTGTAGAAAAATTTAAAGTTTTGTATTCAACACCTGTTGTATCACAAAAAGTAAAATTTTATTCTGCATATGCATTAGCAAAACTGCAAAAAGATAATACTGTATTGCCAACTATTAAAAAAGAACTTGCAAATAAAGATGATACTATCAGACAACTTGCAGTTGATGCTATAAGGTTTATAGGTGATAAAGAATCGTTAACTATTCTTAAAAAAATGAAAGAAACAGAATCTTCTGTATATATAAAACAATGGATAGATATTGCAATTAAACAACTTGAAACAAAATTTCCAAAAGTTGGACAACAAAAAAACCTGCAAAGTGATAAATAGTTTAGAGTTAGTTATCACGCAACTTGCGGGATCGCAATGACAAAAACCATGTAGGAGGGACTTTCTAGTCCCGATCCCGTTCCACAACTTGCGGGATGGGACAAAATGCGGGATTGTAAGCACGGTCTATGACCATGCTTTAGTTCTATACAAAACAAAAAAATTTGTAATTTTAAAGAAACAATATAATTATGAAAAATTTAAAAATCATTGTGTTTATAAATCTTTTAATTTTTTTATTATTTACTAACTTGTTCTCAACAGAGATAGATATCGTAAATTCTCCTACAGCGGAAGTTATTGATTATGGCACAGGGGAAATATCTGTAAGAATTTACTCCTATGGTGGTTTGATTTCAAGATTTATTTTTGCACCGTTTAACAGAATAAATTTTGGTGGTAGTATAGATATTGAAAAGTTTGTAGGGTATGAAACACCAGAAGTTCATGACCCATCGTTTTATATGAAATGGCGTATATTTGATGGAACAAAAGTTTTCCCTGCAGTAGCAATAGGATATGATGGTCAAGGATATAAGTTTGTGTCAACTAAATATAGTTTGCCTGCAAAAGGATTGTTTTTAGTGTTTTCACAAAATGTTGTAGCAAAAAAAATGTTTATAGATATTGGTATAAACTTTACAAAATATGACGAATCATCAAAATTGTTAAGTTTTGTATCAATAAGAGGTTCAATTGAAGATATTATTAAATTAGGTGTTGAGTATGAAAATATAAATGAACAAAAGATACAACAAGTTAATCTATTATTTAAACTATGTTTATCAGAGTTGATAAATGTAGATTTTATATTTGTAAATGTAATAGATAGAGATACTGAAATAGAACGACAAGTAAGAATTGGGTATTTGTACAAATTTTTTTGAAATAGGTAAATAACATATGCCTGAGTATTATTTAGAATTTGAAAAACCGATTGAAGAACTTGAGAAACAAATACAAGTTTTACAACAGAATACAGAAATTACTGAAGAAATAAAATCTCAAATTGACCAACTGAAACAACAATGTGAACAATTAAAAAAGGAAATTTATACAAAACTTACTCCTGCACAAAAAGTGTTAATAGCACGTCATCCTCAAAGACCTTATGCAAAAGATTATATTGAAGGGATATTTACAAATTTTGTTGAACTACATGGGGATAGATATTTTCGCGATGATAGGTCAGTAATATGCGGTTTTGGAGAAATAGGTATTGAAGAAAAAACTTTATCCTGTGCTGTTATTGGTCAACAAAAAGGTAGGTCGTTAGAAGAAAATATGGTTTTTAATTTTGGTATGTTACATCCTGAAGGATACAGAAAAGCGTTAAGAATAATGAAACTTGCAGAAAAGTTTAATATGCCGATTATCAGTTTTATTGACACACCAGGGGCGTATCCTGGTCTTGGTGCGGAAGAACGTGGTCAAGCAGAAGCTATTGCAAAAAATTTGTATGAAATGTCACAACTTGCTACACCTATAATATGTATAGTGATAGGAGAAGGTGGGTCAGGAGGTGCACTAGGTATTGGTGTTGGTGACAAGTTGTTTATGTTAGAAAATGCATATTATTCTGTTATTTCTCCTGAAGGATGTGCGTCAATACTGTTTCGTGATGCAGCAAAATGGCAACAAGCAGCTGAAGCGTTAAAACTTACTGCTAAAGATTTGTATGAATTAGGCATCATTGATGAAATTATATCAGAACCATTAGGTGGGGCACATAAAGATGTTAAACAAACGATAGAAAATGTTAAGAAAACGATTGTTAAAAATTTGGCTGAATTAATAAAGATACCTGTTGAACAAATGTTGAAATTAAGATATAAAAAATATAGAAAAATTGGTAAGTTTAAAACTAACAAAAGGAGTGGTTAAATAAAATGGTAAATAACGAATATGAAGAAGAAATAAGTTTAGCTGATATAATAAAATTTTTTATAAGAAATAAAAACATAATTTTTGTATGTTTCATAATTTCATTGTTTATTGGGATAATTTTTGCATTGTTACAAAAAAAAGTTTATACTGCAGAAGCTGCATTGTTAATTGTTAGCGGTAAGCCAGAGATAACTTTTGAACCTAAGATACAGGATAAGGAATATTTTGAAGCAAACTTGATTGAAGACAGAAAAAAAACTATTGCAGGGTTTGTTAAATCTTCTGTTGTGCTTGCTGAAGTTTTATCTAAAGCAGAGCAACAAGGTGTAATAAAAAAAGATGAATTAAAACTAAAAGATTTAATTTCTGTAGGATCAAAAGTTATTGATGTTAACACAACAGGTTCTGTGATAAAAGTTAAAGTGACATTACCAGATAAACAACAAGCAAAATTTTTTGCTGACGAAATTGTTAAAACAATAGTTGAAAAATTTTCAACTTTGTTTACAAGTATACAGAAAGAAAGTATTGATGAAGAAATTAAAAATGCAAGACAAAAATATAACGATGCTATCACAAAATATAACCAGTTTGTTAATAACAACAGAATTTTAGAACTGTCTACAAAAATTGATCAGTTAACACAAATGTATAATTATTATAAAAACAGAATCACAGAAATAGAGAAATACCTGTGGCAAACAAAAAGTTTAAAAGAACAAATTGAACATGGTGGTGTAACTTCAATAGGCGAGTTTGCTGACATGCTTGCATTGCTTAAGTTTAAATCAAGTATTTTTGCTGGTTCTTCTGAATTACCACTTAAACTTGAAGTAACACAACAAGTTGGAACACAGAAAGTTGATAAAACAAATATATCAGAAGTTGTTAAAGAAATAGATGGTATAATTTCAATACTTGAGAAAAGAAAAAAAGAGTTTGAAGAAGAACTACAAACAAAAAATTATGAAGAACAAATACGACAGCTACAAGCAGAACTTGAGAAAGAAAATGTCCGTCAAAAAGAACTTGTGAAAAACAGGGATTTGTTATGGGAAACATTGGTTTCGCTTGAACGTAAAAAAGAAGAACTTGTTATCAGAAATGGTGTAAAAGAAGAAATAACAAAAGTTGCATATTTAAGTGTTTTACCTGAATATCCTGAAAGTAGTAAACGTAAAGTCATAGTTTTGGTCTCCTGTTGTTTAGGTATACTTTTTGGTATTTTATTAGCCGCAGTAAAAGAAGTATATGTTAAAGTAACATTATGATTAATAGGAGGTAACAATATGGTATTAAGGTTTAACAAACATAGAAGAACTTTAGAACAAGATGAGTACAGATACGAACTTCAAGATGTAGATGAACCAAATTTGTACCGAGATATCTTTGCGTATGAAGAAATTCCTAAGATACCATTTAATCACAGGTTAGTACCAATGAATCCTGCTGAAGAGATATGGATTACTGATACAACATTTAGAGATGGTCAACAGGGTTTTGGTAATTTTACTGTTGAACAAATAGTTGATCTCTACAAACTTATGTCAGAACTTTCAGGACCAAATGGTGTTATAAGACAGACTGAGTTTTTTATTTATACAGAAAAAGATAGGAGAGCAGTTGAAAAATGTATAGAGTTAAGATCAAAATATCCTGAGATAACTGCGTGGATACGTGCTAACGAAAATGATTTTGAACTTGTTAAACAAATGGGGATTAAAGAGACAGGTATACTTGCTTCTGTTTCTGACTACCATATATTTTATAAATTGAAGATGAAACGTTCCCAAGCTATACAACAATACTTAAAAATTGTTGAAAAAGCGTTAGATAAGGGGATAGTTCCACGAGTACATTTTGAAGATATAACACGAGCAGATTTTTACGGTTTTGTAATACCGTTTGCAAGACAACTTATGAAACTTGCTCACGAAGCTAAAATGCCAGTTAAAATTCGTGCTTGTGATACTTTAGGTTACGGAGTGACATATCCAGGTGCTTCTTTACCAAGAAGTGTGCCAGGTATCATCTATGGGTTAACACGGTTGGCTGGTGTCCCTTCAGAATGGCTTGAATGGCATGGACATAACGATTTTTATTTTGGTGTAGTAAACGCTACAACTGCATGGCTTTATGGTTGCTCAGCTGCAAATGGTTCTTTATTAGGTATTGGTGAAAGGACAGGTAATACACCAATAGAAGCGTTGTGTATTCACTATGTTGCATTACGAGGGGAGACAAACGGTATGGATTTATCTGCGATTACAAGAATTGCTGAGTATTTTAAAGAAAAAATTGGGTATAGAATACCACCGAACCAACCTTTTGTAGGCGAAAATTTTGCTAAAACACGTGCTGGTATCCATGCTGACGGGTTGTTAAAATACGAAGAAATTTATAATATTTTTAATACAGAAAAAATTCTTGGTAGAAAACCAGAAGTTGGTATCTCAGACAAATCAGGTTTTGCTGGTATAGCGTATTGGGTTAATACAAAACTTAAAATTCCTGAGAATGAATTGTTACCAAAAGAACATCCTGGTATCTTAAAAATTAAAGAATGGATTGATGAACAATATAATGTTCATTTTAGAGTTTCAGATATTACTGATGAAGAAATGTGGGATTTAGTAAAAACTTACTTGCCTGATATTTATAATAAGTATTATAAAAAATAGTTTTATCTAAAATTTATATTTTTTGTTTAATAAAACTACTATTCATAAAATTGCTCTCCTATTGAATTTTTATTTATTTTTTAGTATAATATAAAAATTTTTATTGTGTATTGTTCCGGGGTGGTGTAATTGGTAGCACAAGGGACTTTGGATCCTTTAGTCCTGGTTCGAGTCCAGGCCCCGGAGGTTTACTCTCTATCCGATTTAAACAATATTCTTATTTCAAAAATAAATAGGTATTTATTTTATGTTAAAAATAGCAGTTATAGGATGGCGTAATTTTTTGTCATTTAATGATGCAATAACAAAACATTGTGTTGAAGTATATAATCGGCTTGTAGGAAAAGGGTGGCAGTTTATAATTTTTGTTAAACAAGGAACAAAAAATAGTTTTAGTAAGTATAAAAACGAAAGTTTTCATATTGTATACATCCCTACAATAAAAATTAAGTTTTTAGAGACACCAATTTATTGTTTGTTAAGTTTTCTTTGGCTTGTAATTCATAGAAGTAAAAAAGATACTATTGTTCATCTTCATACAATAGGATGTGGTATAATTTTGCCATTATTAAAATTTGTAGGGTATAAAGTTGTTACTACACACCATGGTCCTGATTATGTTAGGTTAAAATGGAGTTTTTTAGAACGTGCTGTGTTAAAACTTTGTGAACATTTTGTTGTATCTTTATCTGACGAAGTGTTCTGTATAGCAACATGGGTAAAACAATATATTGAACAAAAGTATAGCAGGGCTGTAGTTTGTACTCCAAATGGTCTTTTTTTACGTACAAAGATATTAACAACTAATTATTTAAAAAAATTTTCTTTAGAACAATATAAGTATTTTCTAAGTGTAGGAAATTTAGTCTCTGAGAAAGGGTTTTTAGATATTGTTTTAGCATATAATAGACTTGAAAAAAATAATGGATGGAAACTTGTGTTAATTGTCCTTCCTGGATATAGAGATAAAAAATATACTGCCAAAGTATTAAATGAAGCAAAAAACAATAAAGATATTGTTATAGTTGAAAATTCTGGGCAAGAAATGTTGAACGAGTTGTTTAGTAATGCTGGTGTTTATATTTCTGCAAGCAGTTATGAATCCGCACCGATATATCTTATTACTGCTATAGGATATAATATTCCAATAGTTGCAAGTTCAATTGAAGCAAATATTGTAGTTGGGAAAGGATATCCATATTATTATCCACAAGGTAATATATTCGCATTAAATTATTATTTAGAAAAGGTTGTGTCCAACGAGTTAAAATTTAACAATTTTGACCCTATATTAGTTCATGGTTATGATTGGGATGTAGTATCTAGTGTTATAGAAAATAGTTATAGAAATTTATTTCTAGCATATCAAATGTGAAGATATTCATGTTTTTGTTTGTTTTGCTTGTTTTAATTAATAGTATTCTTATACCGTTTTTATATACTAAGTTATGGTTTTTATTTTTTACAACATTAGTTTTGTTTCTCTTTGCTATTTTGCGAAAGTTTATAAAAAAAGAAAATTATAACAATTCTATATTTTTAGTTTTATTATTTATTGCTTTAAGTAATTTGTTAATTGTAATGTTAGGATATACAACAAATTTTGTAGTAGTTAATTTTAATTTAAAAAAAGAATCTCATAAAAATGTTTTATATAAACAACAGGATACTATTATAAAATGTAAAGTTTTTGTGTTAGGTTTATACAAAACACCTATTGTTAATGCTAAAATAAGTGTGTACCAAAATAATAATATAAGTGATACTTTTTGTACAAACTTAAATGGCGAATATGAATATATTGTTCCAAAAGAAGTAGATTTAAATGATTATATATCTTTGAAAATTGAACATCCTGATTTTGAACCTTATGAAACAAAGTTTATTTTAAACAAGGGAAGTTTGAGAGAGTTAGAAGTGTATTTAGTAAAAAAGATATCTTCAAGAAGTAATTAATTAAAAAAAAAATGAGGTGGTAAATAAATGATTATAAAAGTAAGAGTTTTACCAAATTCAAAATATAACGAAATTGTTTCAAGGGTGGGGACTGTCTTACGTGTGTGTGTTACAACTAAAGATGTTAAAAGTGATGAAACAAACGAACTTATTAAAAAAATTATTGCTGAGTATTTCTCTGTAAAACTTAGAGATGTATATTTAAGAAAAGGGCATCGTGGGAAAGAAAAAACTATAGAAATTGAAGGTAAGTCAAACGAAGAAATAAAAGAACTTTTAGATTGTATACCATAAAAAGTAGAAAGGAAGTATTTATAAAAATGTCTTTTTTGATATATCCATTTATATGGAAGAACAACTCATTTTTTATACTTGATCAAAGAAAATTGCCGTTTGAAAAAGAATATATTAAATGTGATACTTACAAAGATGTGATAAAATGTATAAAAAACATGTCAGTACGAGGTGCGCCTGCAATAGGTGTTGTAAGTGGATACGGAATGTATTTAGCAGTAAAAAATTATAAAGGCAAAAATTTCAAAGATTATATAACAAAAGTAGCAAACGAATTTATTTCTTGCCGTCCTACAGCATACAATATTTCATATGTAGTTAACAGAATAAAAAACTTTTCGTTAGAAATATCAAAAAATAAGGTTGATGATAAAGTTATAGAATTGGTATTTAAAGAAGTTGAAGAGATAAGAAAAGAAAACAAAAAAATGTTGCAAAAAGTTGTTGAAAATGGACTTAAACTACTTAAAAAAAATTCTTGTGTGTTGACACATTGTAATACAGGTGTACTTGCTTGTGGTGATGTTGGTAGTGCGTTAGGTGTTATAATTGAAGGATATAAAAATAAAAAAGTAAGTTTTGTTTTTGTGGATGAAACACGGCCTTATTTACAAGGAGCACGACTTACAATGTTAGAACTTATCTCTGTAGGTATCCCTTGTTGTATGATAACAGATAATATGGCAGGGTATGTTATTAAAGAAAAAAAAGTTGATTGTATAATAGTTGGAGCAGACAGAATCGCAAAAAATGGTGATACAGCAAACAAAATCGGTACTTATACACTTGCAATTTTAGCAAAGTATCATAAAATACCATTCTATGTAGTAGCACCGAGTTCAAGTATAGATAAAGATATATCAACAGGGAAAGAAATAAAAATAGAACAACGTGGTGAAGATGAAGTAAAATATATAAATGGTAAACTTATAACATTAGAAACTGCGAAAGTTTTACATCCAGCGTTTGATGTTACACCAGCAGAATTGGTAACTGCGATTGTTACTGAAGAAGGAATTTTTAGATATCCTTACAATTTTAGATGAAAACTGAACCAATATCTGTACTCAAAGAATTTATAAAAAATAAAAAAGTTGTTTTTGTAGGTATTGGGAACACATTAAGAGGAGATGACGGAATTGGATGTTATTTTGTTGAAGAATTGTCAAAAAAAATAAAAAATGATAAGATAAATTTTATTAACGCAGGGTTGTGTTTAGAAAATTATCTTTCAAAAATTGTAAAATTAAACCCTGAAGTAGTTATATTTGTTGATGCGTACAGAGGAGAAGTTGAACAACCATACTTGTTGTTAAATAAAGACAAAATACAAAATTTAACTTTTTCAACTCATAATATATCATTGGTTACAATAATAGAATTTTTAGAAAAAGATTTGACTGAGACACAATTTTATGTTTTAATAATAAAACCACAATCTTTAAAAATACAGGAAGGAATTAGTGAAGAAACAAAAAAATTAGTTGATACTATAATAGAAGGAGTTTTATAATGAGAGTAGGAATTATAGGATGTGGATATGTAGGTTTAACGACAGGTGTTTGTCTTGCAGAACTTGGTCATACAATAATTTGTGTTGACAATGACGAAGAAAAAATAAAAAAGTTGTTATCTGGGCTACTACCTATTTTTGAACCTGGGCTGGATAGTTTAATAAAGAAAAATAAGAAACGAATAAAGTTTTCTGCTAATATAAAAGATGCTGTTGTAGGAAACGAAGTAGTTTTTATCTGTGTTGGTACACCATCAAATTCTGATGGTTCACCAGATTTAAGTTATGTTGAAAATGTAGCAAGAGAAATTGCAAAATACTTGGATAGTTATAAAATAATTGTAGAAAAATCTACAGTGCCAGTAGAAACTGCTGAATGGGTTAAAAAAACTATTGAAAGATATAAAAAAAATAATGTAGAATTTGATGTTGTGTCAAACCCAGAGTTTTTAAAAGAAGGTACTGCTGTAAACGATTTTTTGTTCCCTGACAGAGTTGTTATTGGTGTTGAGTCAGAAAAAGCAAAAAAAGTTATGTTAAATCTGTACCAAAAAATAAAATCGCCAAAAGTTGTTGTTGATACAAAAAGTGCAGAGATTATAAAACATGCATCAAACTCGTTTTTAGCTACAAAGATTTCTTTTATAAACGCTGTAGCAAATATATGTGAACTTAGTGGTGCTGATGTTGAAAAAGTAGCGTTAGGTATGGGGCTAGATAAACGAATCGGTAAATACTTTTTGAATGCAGGCGTAGGTTATGGTGGTAGTTGTTTCCCAAAAGATGTGGACGCTTTTATTTGGATATCAGAAAAACTTGGTTATGATTTTTCTTTACTTAAAGAAGTTAAAAAAATTAATGAAAAACAAAAAGAATTGTTTGTTAAAAAAATTGAAGATACATTATGGATTTTGAAAGATAAAACTATAGGTATATTAGGCCTTTCGTTTAAACCTAACACTGACGATATCAGAGAAGCGCCATCAATTTATGTAATAAAAACTTTGAAACAAAAAGGTGCAAAAATAAAAGTGTACGATCCTAAAGCAATGGATAAGATGAAACAAGTTTTCCCAGATATTGAGTATTGTAAAGGTACGTATGAAGTTGTGAAAAACAGTGATTGTTTGGTTATACTTACTGAATGGCCTGAATTTAAAAAGATTGATTTGAAAAAAGTTAAGAGTTTGTTAAACCAACCAATAATAATTGATGGAAGAAATATCTTTGAACCACAAAAAATGGTTAAATTAGGGTTTATCTATAAATGTATAGGAAGAAAATAGTAATTTTATTTATTATTTATAATAAAGGAGAAATAAATGAGAATAGTAATAACAGGTGCAGCTGGGTTTATAGGTTCACATTTGTGTGATTATTTTATTAAAAATAAACATTATGTCATTGGCGTAGATAATTTAATAACTGGTAATATGGAAAACATAGAACATCTCTTTGGCAATGAACGTTTTTTGTTTATAAAACACGATGTGACAAATTATATCCATATTCCAGGTAAAGTTGATGCTGTACTACATTTTGCATCGCCTGCATCCCCAGTTGATTATTTAAACTATCCTATTCAAACACTTAAAGTAGGTGCGTTAGGGACACATAAAGCGTTAGGTTTAGCAAAAGAAAAAAAGGCGATATTTATGCTTGCGTCAACTTCCGAGGTTTATGGCGACCCACAAGTTTCTCCTCAAACAGAGTCCTATTGGGGTAATGTAAACCCGATAGGTCCACGAGGTGTATACGACGAAGCAAAACGGTTCGCTGAAGCGCTTACTATGGCATATCATAGATATCACAAAATACCTGTAAGAATAGTAAGAATTTTTAACACATATGGTCCGAGGATGCGACTTAATGATGGTAGGGTTGTACCAAATTTTATATATCAAGCATTGAAAAACAAACCAATCACTGTCTATGGTGATGGTAATCAAACAAGGTCGTTTTGTTATGTTTCAGATTTAATAGAAGGGATTTATAAATTACTATTTAAAAATATACCAGAACCTGTAAATCTTGGTAATCCACAAGAAATGAAAATAATAGATTTTGCATATTTAATAAAGAAACTTACAAATTCAAAAAGTAAAATTGTTTTTAAACCATTACCACAAGATGATCCAAAACAGAGACGACCTGATATAACAAAAGCAAAAAAGTTGTTGAAATGGGAACCTAAAGTTTCATTAGAAACAGGATTAAAACTTACAATAGAATATTTCAAAAACAATTGTTGACAATTAGAATCAAATTTTATATTTTTTCAAAACTTTAGAATTTCTATAAAATTTTAATGAAAGGAGTGAAATAAAATGAAAAATAAAAAGTCTAACAAAATGTCAAAATATGTGTATCTTTTTGGCGGTGGGAAAGCAGATGGTAACGAAAAAATGAAAGAACTTCTTGGTGGTAAAGGAGCAAATCTTGCTGAAATGGCAGGACATCCTGATTTAAAATTGCCAGTACCTGCTGGTTTCACAATAACTACTGAGGTATGTACTTATTTTTATAAAAATAATCAAAAATATCCTTCTGGATTAAAAGATCAAGTTATGCAAGGGTTGAAACATATTGAGACAATAATGGGAAGAAAATTTGGCGATCCAGAAAACCCACTTTTAGTTTCAGTACGTTCTGGTGCAAGAAGGTCAATGCCTGGTATGATGGAAACAGTCTTAAACATAGGTCTTAACGAAGTTACTGCTGAAGGGTTAATAAAACAAACTAATAATCCACGTTTTGTATACGATGCTTATCGTAGGTTGATACAGATGTATTCTGATGTAGTTATGGAAAAAGCAGAAG
>Ga0209809_1000992_pt1 | contig 24256 bp, 20 predicted proteins | sample YNPMSTMetaG_FD_186172 | JGI IMG/M metagenome (GOLD analysis project Ga0209809, IMG submission 186172) | Anoxygenic and chlorotrophic microbial mat microbial communities from Yellowstone National Park, USA - YNP MS-T MetaG (SPAdes) (version 2) ...
CTGGGCTGCTGGAGTGTACTGAATGAAGTGGTGGTTTGCCGCGGGCAGTTCGTCCGCCCAGTGCGCTTGAAAGCCAGCGTGGATGGCTATGCTCTGGCGACCTACATTGCGGACGGTTTGATTGTGGCCACCCCAACCGGTTCCACAGCTTACGCGCTGGCGGTAGGCGGGCCGATTTTGCCGCCCGACCTGCGTAACATTCTCATTGTGGCGGTTGCCCCGCATCTTTCGTTGGACCGCGCCATCATTCTCTCCGAAGGCTCGGTGGTCACGGTGACCGTCCACACCAGTCATCAGGCGGTAATGAGTGTGGATGGACAGGCGCCAATCACCATGGAGGATGGTGACGCGGTGCGGGTGGATGCCCTGCCGGAGATGGTGCGCTTTGTCCGTTTTCAGGATTATGGTTACTTTTATCGCAATCTGACCGCTTACATGGAACAAAACCCTGCCGCTGAGGATTTATCATGATCGAGGATGCACAACCGAAACTTTACTGCGTCAATCATCCCAACCGCGAAACGTTGCTGCGCTGCAATCGCTGCGAACGGCCGATTTGTGTGGAGTGTGCTGTGCTGACCGAAACCGGTTACCGCTGCCGTGACTGCCTGCGCGGGCAGCAAAAGAAATTTGAAACCGCCCAATGGCTTGATTACCCCCTTGCGCTGGCGGTTGCCGGTTTGCTGGGGTTTTTGGGAAGTTTGTTGACTTCTTTTCTGGGATTTTTTACAATTTTTCTGGCGCCAATCGCCGGTGTGATTATTGCCGAGGCGGTGCGCAGTGTTACCCGCAAGCGGCGCGCCCGTCTGTTGTACAACACGGCCACGCTGGCTGCCGGTGCGGGCGGCGCCATTCTGCCGTTGATCAATCTGCTGGCGATTGTAATGGGAATGGGTGTCTTGAACCTTTTTGGCTTGATCTGGCAGGTGCTGTATGTGGTGCTGGTCACCAGCACCGTTTTCTACCGGTTGACCGGAATTCAAATTCGATGAACGAATCCAAATGCTGACCGAATTACGCATCCAGAATTTTGCCATCATCCAATCGCTGGAGTTGACCCTGCAGCCCGGTCTGACCACCTTTACCGGTGAAACCGGCGCGGGCAAATCCATCATTCTGGATGCGATTACTGCTCTGCTCGGCGGACGCGCCGAACCAACATTCATCCGCGCCGGCGCCGAGCGAGCCAGCATTGAAGCGCTTTTTCTCATTCCGCCGACCAACCGCCAGGCCATTCTCGAACTGCTGCAACGGGAGGATTTGCTGGAGGATGAAGAGTCCATTCTGATCAGCCGCGAAATTCGCCAGAACGGACGCAGTACGGCGCGCGTCAACGGTCACAGCGTTTCGGTGACTCTGCTGCGCGAATTGGGCAGTTTTCTGGTGGATATTCACGGGCAGTCCGAGCATCTTTCGCTGCTGAATGTGCGCCAGCATTTGAATTTGCTGGATCGGTTTGCCGCTTCCAATGAAACCCTGGCGGCCTATCAGCAGGTTTACCGTGAATTGCGCCGCACCCAGAAGGAACTGGAAACCCTGCGCCACAGCGAACAGGATGCCGCCCGGCGCACCGACCTGCTGGAATATCAGGCGCGCGAGATCGAAGAAGCCCGCCTGCAAGCAGGAGAAGAGGAGACCCTGCGGCAGGAACGCAACCGGCTGGCCAATGCTGAAAATTTATCCTCGCTGGCGCAGGAAGCGCTCAATCTTTTGGATGAAGGCTTACCCGATGCGCCTGCCCTGACCGATCTGCTCGGCCAGGTGATTCAAGCGCTGGAAGGGCTGGCGCGCATTGACGCGGAGCAAAACCGGCTGGCAGAACAAGCGCTGCTGGTCAACGATACGCTGGCGGAGATCAGCCGCGATCTGCGCCTGTATCTGGACACAATTGAGTTCAACCCGCGCCGGCTGGAGCAGGTGGAAGAACGGCTGGATTTGATTCACCGGCTCAAACGCAAGTACGGGGGCAGCGTCGAGACGGTGCTGGCGTTTGCCCGCTCTGCCCGGCAGGAACTGGAAACGATTACCCATGCTACCGAACGAATTGCCGAACTGGAGGAGAAAGAAAAAGACCTGCGTCAGCAGCTGGCCGAACTGGCTGCCCGCCTTTCCCAAATTCGGCAGACTGCCGCCGCTCAACTGGCAAAGGCGGTTGAAGCCGAGCTGGCCGATTTGAGCATGGCCGGCGCCCGCTTCAGCGTGGATTTACGCACACAGCCAGACCCGCACGGCCTCAGCCTGAACGGCGCGGGTGATCCGCTGGCGTTTGATGAGAATGGTGTGGATCAGGTGGAGTTCTTAATTGCCCCCAACCCTGGGGAAGGCTTGAAACCGCTGGTGAAAATTGCTTCAGGCGGTGAAACCTCGCGCTTGATGCTGGCCCTCAAGCGGGTACTCACTCAGGCCGATTCGATTCCCACCTTGATTTTTGATGAAATTGATCAGGGAATTGGCGGGCGGGTTGGTGCGGTGGTGGGTGAAAAGCTGTGGCTGCTGGCGCGCCAGCATCAGGTATTGTGTGTGACGCATCTGCCGCAGCTGGCCGCCTTTGGCGATCAGCACTTTTCGGTGCGCAAGGAGGTGGAGGGCGGGCGAACTTCTACCCGGGTTGAACTGCTGGAAGGAGATGCCCGCTTAATTGAACTGGCGCAAATGCTGGGTGCTGTAACTCAGGTTAACCTCAACGCTGCCCGTGAGACCCTGCAAATGGCACAGGCACGGGCGTTGCAATTGGCAGGCAGACTGGTATGACAGACAGCGAAGCTGGCTGTATGACGGAATGGAGGTAGATGCGGCCATGGAGGAAGGCGCCAAACAATTGCGCGTTCTTCTGCTGGGCTCACCGCGGGTTTTCTACGACGAGCAGGAAATCCACATCAAGCGGCGTATACTGCGGGCTTTGTTTTTCTATCTGGCAAGTCAACCTGATCCCGTGGGGCGCAGTGTGCTGATGGACCTGCTCTGGCCGGAGGAGAGCGAGGAAGACGCTCGCCGTCACATTCGCGAAGCGCTCAGCAAGTTGCGCGCCGAGCTGCCTGAACCTTCCCTGATTGTAGCCACGCAGGATCATGTTCGGCTGGATAGCGAGCAGGTCTATGTGGATTTGCTCGAGTATCAGGCTTTGCTGGAGCAGGTGCGCCCTTACCTGCAGCGCGGCATGCACACCCCCCTGCCCGAAGCCATCTACCAGCAGATGGTCAAGGCAGTCAATTTGTGGCGCGGAACGGAATTCCTCGCCGGAGCCAATCTGCCATCCACCGATGGCTTGGATCACTGGCTGAGTTTAACCAGCCAGTCACTTTCTTACAGTTTTCAGAATTTGCTGGAAACCTTGAGCGAGCATTGCGCCATCAGCGGTGATCTGGAAAATGCTGTGCATTGGATTCGCAAAGCCATTCAGCTGGATGAAGAAAATCCAGATCTGTATTATCAATTGATCCAGTGGCTGTACGATTTAGGCCGGCGCAGTGAAGCGCTTGGCGAATGTGATCGGATCCGGCATGTGTACGAGTCATTGGGTGAAAGACTGCCCACCATCCTGAACAACCTGTGCCAGCGCATTCGCGAAGCGGCGGATTTTCCACCCTCTCAAATGGTGACCCCATGGCACAACATGCTTACCCTGCAGTTGCCCTTTGTTGGGCGGAAAAAGCTGCTGACGGACCTCAAACTGGCCTTACAGCGCGGCGGTGTGGAGATGATTTGGGGGGAGGGCGGCGCCGGTAAATCGCGGCTGGTGTTTGAATTTTACCAGTCGCTGCAGCCTGCGCCGCGCTTGCTGCTGGCAGCGGGTTTCTCGCATTTGTCCGAATTGCCCTACCAGCCGCTGATTGATCTGCTGCGCCATTCGGTAACGGTGGAGGAATGGCATCAGTTAGATTCCGTCTGGGTCAGTTACCTGACCACCTTGTTGCCGGAATTGCCCTCCTTGCGGCCGGATGTTTCTCCACCCGTTGAAATTTCGCTCAGTCTTCAGCATCAGCAGATAGCCGAAGCGTTTTTGCAATTATTCCGCATTCTTTCCCGCCGTCAGCGGCTGCTGCTGTTTGTGGACGATGCCCAGTGGTGCGATGAGCTGACCTTTCACGTGCTGGCTTATTTGCTCGATCACCGCTTGTTTTCTCAACGCGGTTTGCTGGTGGTTGCGGCGCGGCCTGAAGAACCCAACCCGGCTTTGGAGCGTTTTCTCAGTCAGTCGCAGATTCCATGGATGGTGCACCACAGCAAGCTGGAATTGCTCAACCGCGATGAAATTAGCGAACTGGTGCGCCTTGCCCTGGGCAAACCCGCGCCGGATGAATTGATTGATCGGCTGGTGCTGGAAACCGGCGGAAATCCTCTGTTTGTGCTGGAAACCCTGCGCGCCGTGCTGGATTTCAATCTGAATGTCAATCAGCTGAAAGTTATTCCGCATCTGCCGCTTGCCAGCAGCATTCATGCGCTGGCGCGGGAGCGGCTGCGCTTGCTGGAGCCGCAGACCCGCCAGGCGCTGGTTACCGCGGCGGTGATTGGCAACGCCTTCCCGCTGCGTGTGCTTCAGACGGCCGCACAACTGGATATTGAAGAATGTGTGCGGGTCATCGAGGAACTCGAACGAACCCACCTGATCCGCCCGATGGTTTCCAAAGACCATTCCCGTCAGTACGCATTCATCCACGACAAGATTCGCGAAGTGCTGCTGTTCGAGCTCAGCCCGGCGCGGCTGCAATTGCTCAACTTGCGGGTTGCCGAGGCGTACATGGCTCTGGAAGAAAGCGCCGCCTATGCCGAGCGGATTGCCAGTCATTTTGAGCTTGCCGGTGAAAACCTGCGCGCATTTCAATACTGGCTTTTCACAGCCGAGAATGCAATGGCACATCATCAGGCTCAAGCCGCAGAAAGCGCTTTCCGGCGGGCAGAAAAAATCCTGCCGCGTATTGAAACGGAGTTGACGGAGGGGCATTTATACCGTCTGTATGCCCAGTGGGGAGAGTTTTGCTGCCGGCAAAATCGGCTGGAGCAGGCTGAACAGAATTATGCGGCATTGCTGCGCTTTGGGGAGTTGCGTTACTCGCCCTTGTTGATCGGCACTGCTTACAGCGGGCTGGCACGGGTGGCTGGTTTGCGTCAACAGGCACGCCTTGCGCTGGCTCAACTGGAACATGCCATTCCCTTCTTGCGGCAATCCGGCAGTCCATACGAAATGATCGAAGCCGGAAACCGCCGGGCGGACTTCCTCACCCAATTGCTTCGCCATCAGGAAGCGATTTATTCGCTGGAAAATGTTCTGGAGATGGCCGGTTCCATCCATGATCAGCGTACCAGCCGCGTGGTAGCCGAGGCGCAGGCAAAACTGGCTTACAACTATCTTTTACTGGCACGACCCGAGCAGGCCCGCGAAGCGGCGCAGCAGGCGCTGGAAAGCAGTCTCTCGGTGGCCGGGCTGGCATTCCGCATTGATGCCCTGATGTGGCTGGCGTTGAGTGAATATTTGCTGGCGGAATTCAATCCTGCCATGCAGCATTGCGAAGAAGCCATCGAGATGGCACAGGCGGTAGGAGATGAGATGCGCCTGGCGTATCTCTTGACCGTTCGCGGCAATATCCGCCTTTACCGGGGTGCGCTGGAAGGTGCATGGCAGGACAGTCAACAAGCCATTCGGCTGATGCAGGGCGGCAAAAACGACGATATTCTGGCGCGGGCGATTTGCATTCAGGGTGATTTGCTGACCTTCCTGCGGGATTATGAATCGGCTGTTGAATATTACCGGCGCGGTCTGGAAATCAGCCGTAACCCGATCAGCGCCATGGAGTGTCTCTTCCGGCTGGGTACAGGCCTGGTGCTCAACGGTCAGCCGGAGAACGGTTTCCCCTTCCTGCACAAATCCATCGAATTGAGCCGTGAATCGAGGCTGGAAATCATCCGTCTGCCGGCGCAAATGGGAGAGGTGCTGAGTCGAGTGCTGGATCCCAACCGCCAGCTGGATACCCAGACTGTGGATGAACTGAAAAACGAAGTTGAACAGCATGGATTAACTGCCCTTGGGCTGATCTATTACTGGATTGCTGCCCAACTGGTCCGCGATGAGGATAGCGGTCGGGCAATTGAAGACGGTCGTCAACTGATCCGTCGTGGGCGGGAGTTGGGGATTCTCTGGGCGGAGATTGCCGGGCTGGAACTGATTTTAGGGCTGCCCATCTCGCTCGAAGAGCGTCAGGAAAGATTGCGGGAGTTAAACGGCTTAATGGGGTATCTGGGTGATCAGGCGCGGGCAGTGGGGCTGACCGATTGCTTTATTCGACTACGCGAAAGACTTGATTCGCGCATTATTTTGTAATTTTTTGCTCACATTTTGTCCACATTCCGTCAATGCCCGACTGGTATAAAAGCATCAACAAACAAGCCAGTTCGGGCGGATTTACTAGGGGTCATCCGCATGAAAGAGCAATCGTGGATGGGGATCAACACGATCGCTCTTTGTTTTCCGGTCGGGAGATTGTTTTTTGGCAAGAATGGAGGATGGATCATCCTTCCCGCAGGTGGACGACGGTTACCCCTTCTCCGCCTTCGCTTTCCAGACCGGTTTCCCAGCCGGTCACAAATTCGTTTTGCTTGAGGAAATCCCGCACGGCCTGACGCAATTTGCCGGTGCCTTTTCCGTGAATAATGCGCACAAACGGCATTCCGCTCAAATAGGCCGATTCAAGATAGCGCTGCAGGGCTTCCAGGGCTTCATCTGCCCGTTGACCGCGCAGGTCAAGCTCCATGCCGGGGGAAGGGCTGAATACAGCCGGGCGGGATGCCGACGGACGAGCCGCAGAAACCGGCCGGGTTGCGGCTGCAGCTGGTGCGGGCGGAGCTTCGGCGGGTGGAGGACTGCCCGGGCGTTCAATTTCCTCCGGACGGGCGCGCAGGCGCAGATTCCCCATCTGTACCTCGATTTCCGATTGACCCAAGGCGGTAATCACCCCGTCCATTTGCAGCGAGCGCAAACGCACTTTGTCTCCCAGGCGTAATGGACGGGAAGGTTCAATCAGCGTACGCACGACCGGTTTTTCGGCTTCGCTTTGCAGTTCTTCCAGGCGTTCCTGGAGTGGTTTAAGCGCCTCCAGCGGTTGGCGCGCGCGCTGCAATTCCCGGCGCAGGGCATCCAGCTCGGCGCGCAGGGCGGCAATTTCCTTTTCCTGTTCCTGGCGGGCTTTTTCCAGAATTTGACGCCGCTCTTCTTCAATCTTTTCCAGCCGTTGCGCCAGTTCACGGCGCAAATTTTCCGCCTGAGAGCGCAGCCGGTCGGCTTCGCTGCGTGCTTTACGCGCCAGTTCGCGCTGGCGGTGAATCTCATCCAGCAGGTCATCGGCGCGCAGGTCGGTGGGGTTAATCATGCCCCGCGCGGCTTCAAGAATTTCAGACGGCAGCCCGAGCCGTTCGGCAATCGCCAGCGCGTTCGAGCGTCCCGGCAGGCCGATGGTCAGGCGGTAGGTCGGTTTGAGCGAGCGCAGGTCAAACTCCATGCTGGCATTCACCACGCCGGGCGTAGCGTGGGCATAGGCTTTCAACTCGGGGTAGTGGGTGGCGATCAACGTGGTAACCCGTTTTTCGACCAGATAACCCAAAATGGCGCGTGCCAGCGCGGAACCCTCCTGCGGGTCGGTGCCGGCGCCCAGCTCATCCAGCACCACCAGGGAAAACGAGTCCATTCGCCGCAGAATGCGCACAATGTTGGTGATGTGACCGGAGAAGGTGGAAAGCGACTGTTCGATGGACTGTTCATCGCCAATATCGGCGTAAATGTTGCGGAAGATGCTGAGTGCCGAGCCGCTTTGGGCAGGAATGTGCAGCCCCGACTGTGCCATCAGCGCCAGCAGCCCGACGGTTTTCAGCGTAACCGTTTTTCCGCCGGTGTTGGGGCCGGTAATGACCAGGGCGTAGGTGTGTTCATCCAGAACCACGTCAATCGGCACCACCGTTTGAGGATCCAGCAAGGGGTGGCGCGCCTGATAGAGGACAATAGTACTGCCGGGGTGTTTTTCGCGGCTGGTTTTGCGGAAGGCGGTCAGTACCGGCTCGGCGGCGTGCAGGTCATCGGCGTATTTGGCACACATGAACGCCAGGTCAAGGCGGGCGAGGGCTTCCACGATGGCGATGATGGCCGGGCTGTGTGCCCCAATCTGATCAGAAAGTTCACTCAGGATGCGCCGTTCCTCATCCCTTTCTGCCAGCTGCAGTTCGTGCCAGGCGTTGTTGAGTTCCACCACCGCCAGCGGTTCGACGAACAGGGTGGCGCCTGAGGACGACTGATCGTGGACGATGGCGCGGATACGCCCGCGCGATTCGGCCCGCAGGGGGATGACATAGCGCCCATTCCGCAGGGTGATGATGGCTTCCTGCAGGTGGGGGGCATTTTTGGGGTCCTGCAGCATTTTTTGCAGGCGGGAAAGCAGCCGCTCATGAGCCACTTTGATTTCGGCGCGCAGAGAAGCCAGTTTGGGCGAGGCGCTGTCCAGAACTTCGCCGCGTTCGGAGATGGTGCGCGAGATGGCTTCGATCAGCCCGGGCGGCGGTGCCAATGGCTGGGCAATGGCTGCCAGATGCGGGTATTCCGTCTGCTTGTTTTCCAGTGTGCGAAACAATTCGCGGGCAGCGATCAGGGTGGATTTGATTTCCAGCAGTTCGGTGGGCAGCAGCACACCGCTGCGCGCGGCGCGTTCGGCCAGCGGGCGCACATCCCGCGCTCCACCAATGCCGACTTCCGATTTCACGCTCAGCAGACGGCGGGCTTCACTGGTGGTGGCCTGGCGGGCCAGAGCTTCCTGCAAATCGGCGGTGGGCCGCAGACTGCGGGCCAGCTCGGCAGAAGCGGAAAAATCGGCATAACCGGCCAGCCGTTCCAGCACTTTGGGAAATTCCAGCATCGAAAGTGATTTTGCATCCATGACGGGTTGATTGTAATCCAGATTTAATGATCGTGGTTAACGTCAGATTGCTTGTAGAAAGACACCCGCAAGCGGCGAAAAAAGTCCATTCCAGATCCCTCACATCGCCTGGTAATTTGGGGTAGGGGAAGGTGTATGGGTCATGCGGAAGATTGCGGCGCTTGCGCGCAATCACAACTTTCAAAAAGCCATTTGAATGGCTTTTCCGAACAGACCTTAAGAGTGTATACGCAGACCATCCGGGGAAGTTGTGTCATCAGTATGGGAAGCGCGCGGTTAAGGTAAAATCAACCACAGAGAGGCTGCCATGACAAACGAGCCCAACAAAATTATTTACTCGATGATCGGCGTCAGCAAGTATTACGACCGGAAACCGGTTTTGCAGGATATTTATCTTTCGTATTTTTATGGCGCCAAAATTGGAGTCATTGGCTTGAACGGTTCCGGCAAGAGTACGCTCCTGCGCATTCTGGCCGGGGTGGAAAAGGACTTCAACGGTGAGACCGTGCTGGCGCCCGGCTACACGGTGGGTTATCTGGAGCAGGAACCGCAACTGGATGAGGAAAAGACCGTGCGTGAAATTGTTGCCGAAGGCGTGCAGGAAGCCATGCAGCTTTTGGAGGAATTCAACCGGATCAGCGAACGCTTTGCGGAACCGTTGACGGATGAAGAAATGAACGCGCTGATCGAAAAACAGGGCGAAGTGCAGGAAAAAATTGACCACCTTGGGGCATGGGACATGGATGCCCGCCTGGAAATGGCAATGGATGCCCTGCGCTGCCCGCCCGGTGATACCCCAGTTAAAGTGCTTTCCGGTGGAGAACGCCGCCGGGTGGCGCTGTGCCGGCTGCTGCTGCAAAAACCCGATATCCTGCTGCTGGATGAACCGACCAATCACCTGGATGCCGAAACGGTGGCATGGCTGGAACGCCATTTACAGGAATACCCCGGCACGGTGATTGCCGTCACCCATGACCGCTATTTTCTGGATAATGTCGCCGGCTGGATTTTGGAATTGGATCGCGGGCGGGGCATTCCCTACAAGGGGAATTACTCCGGCTGGCTGGAACAGAAAAAAGCGCGCCTGATAACGGAAGAAAAGCAGGAAAGTGAACGGGTCCGCACGCTGGAACGCGAACTGGAATGGATCCGCATGGCGCCGCGCGCCCGGCATGCCAAATCCAAGGCGCGTATTCAGGCTTACGAGCGGCTGCTCAGTCAGGAAAATGAAAAAGCCGCCAGAGAATTGGAGATTTACCTCCCGCCCGGCCCGCGGCTGGGCAATCTGGTGATTGAGGCAGAGCAAGTTTACAAAGGCTATGGCGACCGTTTGCTGATCGAGGATATGAGCTTTTCCCTGCCGCCGGGCGGTATCATTGGCATTATTGGTGCGAATGGAGCCGGTAAGACCACCCTGCTGCGCATGATCACTGGCCAGGAAAAACCCGATTCGGGTACTTTACGCATCGGCGAAACGGTACAAATGGCGTATGTGGATCAATCGCGGGATGTGCTCGATCCGCAGCGAACGGTGTGGGAGATGATCTGCGATGGGGAAGATACCATCCGTCTGGGTGAACGCGAGGTGAACTCGCGCGCTTATGTGGCGCGGTTTAACTTTACCGGTGCAGATCAGCAGAAAAAAGTGGGTATGCTTTCGGGTGGCGAACGCAACCGCGTTCACCTGGCGCGAATGCTCAAGCAGGGTGCTAATGTGCTGCTGCTGGATGAGCCGACCGACGATCTGGATGTCAACACCCTGCGGGCGCTGGAAGAAGCGCTGCTAAACTTTGGCGGTTGTGCGCTGGTGGTCAGCCATGACCGCTGGTTTCTCGATCGGATTGCCACGCACATTCTGGCGTTTGAAGGCGACAGCCGGGTGGTGTTTTACGATGGCAACTACACCCAGTATGAAGCCGACCGCCGCGCCCGGCTGGGAATTGCCGCCGACCAGCCGCACCGCATCACCTACCGAAAATTGACCCGTTAGGACGGGGGTCAGCCTTCAAAGGCTTTTACGCAGTTGCGCCCGCTGTTTTTGGCATCATACAGGGCCTGATCGGCGCGGCGCAGCAGTTCCTTGAATGTATGGGGAAAGTGAGGCGGGCTGGCAGTTGCCACGCCGAGACTGATGGTGACATTCAAACGATTGCCACCAATGCGGATGGGTGATTCGGCCACCGCACCGCGTACCCGTTCAGCCATGCGCAGGCCCTGTTCGAGCGTGATGCCCGGCATGATGATGGTAAATTCCTCGCCGCCGTAACGCGCCAGGGTATCACTGCTGCGCAGGCGGTGGCGGATACGCTCGACCAGGATGGTCAACACCTGATCGCCAACCAGATGGCCGTACTGGTCGTTGATTTCCTTGAAATTATCCAGATCGAACATGATGATGGTCAAAGGCTGGCCGGTTTTGCGGGCTTCCTGAAAGGCGGCCTGACCGGTATCGAACAGGGCACGGCGGTTCAGGCTTTGGGTGAGCGAATCGGTGCGCGCCAGTTTTTCCAGTTTGACCTGTGTGCGCTGCTGTTCTTCTACTTTGCGCTGTAGTTCCAGCGCCTGTTTTTGGAAGGCCTCCGTTTCGCGGCGCAGGGTTTCCAACTGGTGGAGTACCTGCAAATGCTTGATGCGCCGGTCGGCTTCCTGATCATAAACGGCTTGAAAGACGGCATGGTATTTCTTGTACATTTCCAGCGCAGCAGCGGTTTTACCGTTTTTTTCGTACAGATCCGCCAGTGCTCGATAGGCTTCCATCACCTGCTGCTGGCGGCGGGTTTGCTGTGCCAGCTGCAGGGCTTCGTTCAAGTCTTTTTCGGCGGCCTCGTAATGACCGCGTTCGGTGTGCAGTTTGCCCAGGGTGAGCAGGGTGATGGCAATTTCTGCAGTCAGATTGTACTGGCGGGCCACGTTCAGCGCGCGCTGGTAGGCCGAAATGGCGGCGCTATCATCTCCCATGGCAAGATAAATTTCACCGATGTTGTTGAGGTAGACCGCCTGATCCTGCCAGGTCTGAATGGATTCGGCAATCTGAATGGCTTCGGTTTCGTATTCCATGGCGCGGCGCGGTTGGCCGGTGTGCAGATAAGCCATCGCCAGACTGTCCAGCGCCCACGAAAGGCGCATGGGTTCGTTCAGTTCGCGCAGCGTTTGCACGGCCTGATGCAGGTGAGGGATGGCCAGTTCAGGTTGACCCAGCAGCACGTAGGTGTAGCAGATGTCGTTGGTAATCTCGGCCGTCAGCAGTTGATCTCCCAGTTCCTGCACCTCTTTCAAGGCCTGAAACAGGTGTTCGAGTGCGTCGGCAAATTCCCCCATGTGGGCGTAAGCGATGCCGTAATAGGAACGGGCAAGCGCCTTTTCGCGGTTTTTGCCCAGCCGCTCAAATTGCTGCATGGCGGTTTGAAAATCGGTCAGCGCCGCGGTGTAGGCAGCGTTTTTGAGGTTAAGCCGCCCGCGGGTGATGGTGCAGGCAGCCAGTTCGGCCTGAAGATGCTCGTCGTCCTGCTGAAGGTGATTTTCTGCCAGTTGAAAGGCTTGCTGAAGCAGCTTCAACCCGTGCGCAGGGTCGGCATCCAGTAAGTCCAATGCCTGCTGATGGAGGCGTTGAATTTCGGTCGTCAGGGGTTGGAGGGAAAGGGGTGTTTCGGCTTCCATTGGTTGGGGGTAAAAATCAAAAACCCGCACCGGCAGCAGGTGGCTGAAAAGCGTCAGGCAAATGGGCGGGGTCAACGAGCGCAGGCCGTGTTGAGGGCGGAAGTTGTCCTAAATATACCACAAATAGACCGTGGCGAATCAAACAAAAATCCCTGCTGCCGGGTGTTTTTGGTGCTGGCAGCAGGGAAGGCTTGTGGAAGGAAGTTAAGGTGCAGCGATCACGGGCCCTGCCAGCCGGCAAGGTATGCCATGAGTAACCAGTAAGCTTTTGCCATTCTCAAAGAACCTCTGGCGTTCAAATGCCCACCGTTTACCACTTCCGTATAATCAGTACATAATGCGGGTAATCCTCTGCCTTGATTATCAAAGCAAGGACTTCCGTCCGGGCGATGAGAAAGTATATCGGCAATATCCATTAAGATGACATTATTTTGTCGCGCATATTCTCTCATCTGCTCATTGAAGGATGTGGAGTCAGGCGTTCCAATAGCAACCGCTAATCCCATTGTCCAGAGAGGAATAATCTTGTCTGGATGTCTTTGCATTAATGCTTCAATGTCTTCAATTCCAGGATAAGGATCTCTTGGATTTCTTGAGAAGAAAGCGTTATCAATGTCGCTTCCAATTTGAGCATCTACATATCCGAATTTGAAGGACATGACATCATAAAGATGAGCATTTTGATCTACTGCTTGTACGAAATAGTTGACTTTATTCCACCATCCAGGGTTTTGTCCCGGAGGAGGGGAATGAAATTCAAATATCCATGAGCGATTATCATATTTTGAGTTGTAAAGGATTTCTTGGGATGATAATCCTCGATCACAAAAATCTGGTCTTCTCCTTTGATCTGTAATCCCTCGCAGGCAGTCCAGTCCATTTTTGATATTGGCACCAACGGAAGCATGTCTGAATAGGCTGCGTATTCGTGCTGCTTGTTGAATGTAAGTATCTGGTATTTGCTCAAACAACTCTATCGATGTGTGGTCAATGATGTTGCCCAATTGCGGGTTGGGGATGATGGTCGGGCGCGGGGTGGGGGTGGGTGTGGTGGTTGTGCTGCTGCGCCGCACCATCGGCAGGAACACGGTATAAGAAGTATCTTGTGGTGTAATTTCGTCCGGCGGCTGGGTTTGAGCCAATACATTGAGCGGAAATACCGCTGTTGCCAGAAGGATGAGCGCCATCCCCCAAGGCGCAAGACGGTTGATTTTCATTGACAATTGTTCTCCATGTAGTAAAGAATTTTGACCCGCTCCATTGTAGCAGAAAAAACCGCCTGAATCGGCGGTTTTCAATTTTGTTGGGCTTTTGTAATGACGCTGAAAAGTTCAGGGTATGTTGGGCTGCCAGCCGGCTAACTGCGCCAGCAACACCCACATGGCTTTGGCAGCCTGTAATTTGCCGGCCGAAACCGCCCCCAAATGCCCCCCTTCGCTTTCGGTGGTGTACGCACAGCAGATGACCGGGTTGCCGCTGTCGCTCAGGCAAGCTTCACCCTCAGGTGTATGACTGAGGATATCGGCCAGATCGTAGAGGATACGGTTGTTGGTTCTGGCCCACTCACGCATCTGTTCGTTGAAACGGCGCGAAACATCCGTGCCGATATTGCGCGCCAGTGAAGTGGTCCAGTACACAAAGGTTTTATCGGGGTATTGCGCTTCCAGCCCAACCAGATCATACAGGTTGGGGCCGTCGTAACTGGGATCAAAGTACACATCGGCGATGTCGGAAGCGCTGGTCACCTGCAGGTAATTGTGCCCGTAGGTGATAATCTGGCGGTCGGCGTATTGCGGCACCTGGTTGAGGAAGTACTGCAGTTCTTCAAACCAGTAGGCGCCTTCGCTGAGGACGAATTCGATGTTGCTGCGGTCGTTGCCACCCGGAAAGCGGATGGCGGCGGGGATGGCCGCATCTCTGCCGGTGTAAGTCTTGACCTGATTGGAGTTGGGATCGGGGGCGCAGACCACCTGACTGGTAAAGTAGCGCCGGCAGTGCGAGGGGCTGGCTGCCCACGAGGGGGCTGCCAGACAATCCAACCCGCTGCTGATGTTCCAACCCACGCTGCGGTCGAAGAACACCATGCGGATTTTCTCGGCTTCCTGCAAAAACTCGGGCGGGATCTGGTCATACAATGCCACGGCGCGGTGGTCAATGATATTCACAGGGATGGGCGGGGCTGCCAGCGGCTGAAAACCGGTGATGGATGCGTTGGTTGGCGCTGGCGAGGTTGGGGTGAGGTCTGGCTGAGATGGAGAAGCGCTCGGCGTGATCAGGTCAGCCGGTTTGGCGGTGGTTGTTTGTTCATTGGTGGGGGTGGTGCTCGGGTTGGAGGCGGGCGTTTCGGCGGTGGGAGAAGCCGCAATGGCGACGGGTGGAGTGGCGGTTTCAGTCTGGTTTTGCGAAACTGCCGCGGGTTGATTTTGCTGCACCAGCATCACAATCAGCGCCAGGCTGAGCACGATCACCAGCGCCCAGGGCAGAATTGGTTTGGTTTGCATGAGATTGTTCTCCGTATAATTGACTAATTTTGTAAATCAAGTAAATTATAACAGGGTGTACTGCGTTGAACGGAGAAAGGCAGCGGGGGAGAAGTGTGAATCACCCCAGCGGAAAGAGGGAGCGCTCCATCTTCAGCAGGTCGGCGGCGATTTGACGGTCAATTTTACCCATTGCAAAGTGCGGCAATTCGCTCAGGGCGGCCCAGGTCAGGTCATCGGCCTGATGGGGCTGCGGTTCCCCCTGCAAAAGTGTGCAAAAAAAGGCGTGCAGTTTCACTTTGAAGTGGGTGTAGGCATGGCGGTAAATTCCCAGTACCTCGCCCACCTCGATTTCGACCCCCAATTCCTCCCGAATTTCCCGCTGCAAACACTGGGGGAGGGTTTCACCTTCTTCCTGTTTGCCGCCGGGGAACTCCCATAACCCGCCCAGCAAACCGTTGGCAGGCCGGCGGGTGAGCAGAACTTTGCCGGCGCGCGTGATGACGGCGGCGGTAACGGTGTAGTGAGGTGTGGCGGCGCGAGGTGACTGGACGGGTCGTTCTTCCTGAACGCCGAGCGCCTTTGCCTGACACCCATCCGCCAGCGGACAGCGGCTGCAGTGCGGTTTGCGCGGTGTGCAGATTAACGCCCCCAAATCCATCAACGCCTGATTGAAATCTCCGGCTTTGCCGGCCGGCAAATGGGAATGTAACAATTCCATAAGGCGGGCTTCTCCCTGCGGCGAGCGGGCCGGCAGGCTGACGTTGAAAAGCCGGGCGATGACCCGCCGCAGATTGCCGTCCAAAGCCGGTTCATCCTGCCCAAAGGCAATCGAAGCGATGGCGGCGGCGGTATACCGCCCTACACCGGGCATTCGAATGAGATTTTCAATCTCGGAGGGGATTTGACCGTTATATTTTTCAATGACCAGCCGGGCGGCGCGATGCAGGCTGCGCGCGCGGCTGTAGTAGCCCAGTCCTTCCCACGCCTTGAGGACTTGCTGCTCATCGGCCTGTGCCAGATGCTGCAGGGTGGGAAACTGCTCCATCCAGCGCTGGTAATAGGGAATGACCGTTTCCACACGAGTCTGCTGGAGCATGATTTCCGAGACCCACACGGCATAGGGGTCGCGGGTTTGGCGCCAGGGCAGGCTGCGGCGGTTTTGTCGGTACCAGTCGAGCAGCCGCCCGGCAAATTCAGAACTGGAATCCGCTGCGGGCTTCGACGATTTTGTACCGGTAATTGCGGACATAATCCTGCAGCTGATTGTTGAGGCTTTTCCACTCGGCGGAATTGAGGATTTGGCGCGCCTGTGCGGGGGATGGTACGACCGCGCCAACCAGAATTTGCGGCTGTGAGCCGTAAACCGTTGCCCATGCATCGCTCAGTTCGAACCCCAGGCGTTGAACGCCGGGGATAAACTCGCGTACCACGAATTCAAAGTATTCCTGTTCGCGTTCGGGGGCAATATCCCACGACATGATCAATTTGACAGCCACAGTTTACTCCTCAATTGCCAACCGGATCAAGCACAATCACCTGGGTTTCCTCCGGCAGCGAGTTCACCGAAGTCACTTTAAGAGAAGGTTGGGTGGTTACCGCCGTCAGCCCCATTTCTTTCAGGAACTTGCTCAACGGCTCCAGTTTTATGGTGGATTGCGGGGTAGCGTAATGCATGGGAATCACCAGATTGGGCTCGAGCAGGCTGATGATTTCGGCAGCCTTGGCGGCATTTAAACCGCTGCCGCCGCCAACCGGCACCAGTACGATGTGTACCGGACCCAATGTTTCCACCTCAGTCTGGGTGGGGACACGGTTGATAGCCCCCAAATGCAGCACATTGATGCCGTTGTAGTCAATCAGATACAGCGTATTGCGCGGTTCATCCGTTGTCTTTTTGGTATGTCCGTTGGTTTGCACACCGGTAATGAACACTCCCCCGATTTCAAATTCACCCGGTCCACTGATGATGAACGGCTCGCCCTTGACGCCGTTCAGATAATTGTGACCGGGCGCCGCGTGGCTGACGGTGACGATGTCCGCTTTGAGTTTAAGCGGATCGTGACCCACCGCGCGGTGATCGTAGGGATCGGTCACCACACTGGCTAAATTGCGTTCGGTGATTCGAAAACAGGAATGCCCGTACCAGGTAATTTCCATGCAACCTCCATTTATACTGCCTTGATTATACATGGAAACCGGCAAAAGGTAGAGGTCGGCAATCATCTTCAACATGGCTTTCTCAAAGTCGAGAACGGTCAAACAGTAGCCGGCCGGCGCTGACCGATGTCTATTCGGAATAATCCACTGATACGTCAAATCGAGCAATTTTGCCCCCTCCTGCGCCTCCCCCAATATCGCGAAAGCGATATTGGGGGAGGTCGGTGGGGGTTTGTTTCGCCACAATTCCAGTTTCGACACAAAGTTTTAGGATTGTCAAGGAGCTTTGAGAAAGCCCTATCATCTTCAATATTGTGATTAAGATTCAACACACAAGATTGTGATAAGATTCAACACACAAGCGGGTAAATGAGGCAGCAAGGGGCTTTTTTGGGAGAGGAAAAAGGTTAAATAACGGGCGTAAACCTTGCCTTCACACAGACCCTCTGATATAATCTAGCGCGCTATTATGACCCTTAACAATTCAGGCCGACGTAGCTCAATCGGCAGAGCAACCGCCTTGTAAGTGGTAGGTTACGGGTTCGATTCCCGTCGTCGGCTCAGGTTGCGGGCTGGCGAGTGAGGCTGATCTGAAATAGATGACCTCACTTGCGAGCCGGCAACGGCTCGGGGCATGGGCAGTTACCCAAGTGGCCAAAGGGGGCTGACTGTAAATCAGCTGGCGAACGCCTTCGGAGGTTCGAATCCTTCACTGCCCACTGGTCGTCTGACCGAAAATCCCCAAACTTTAGGGGAGTTTCTGGAGAACGGCAAGCCCTCATAGCTCAGTAGGTAGAGCACGCCCTTGGTAAGGGCGGGGTCATGGGTTCAAATCCCATTGAGGGCTCTTGATGCCGGTTTTCCCAGGACCCTTCTAGTTATTTAAGAGAGGAGCCAAGGAGAAAAAACATGGCGAAGCAAAAATTTGAGCGAACGAAACCGCATCTGAACGTAGGGACCATGGGGCATATTGACCATGGCAAGACGACATTGACCGCGGCGATCACGAAGTGGTGCAGTCTGCTGGGGAAAGCCGAATTCAAGGCGTATGACCAGATTGACAATGCGCCGGAAGAGAAAGCGCGCGGGATCACGATCAACATTGCGCACGTGGAATATGAGACCGACAAGCGGCACTACGCGCATGTGGACATGCCGGGTCACCGCGACTACATCAAGAACATGATCACGGGGGCGGCGCAGGTGGACGGTGCCATTCTGGTGGTGGCAGCGCCGGACGGACCGATGCCGCAGACGCGCGAGCACGTGCTGCTGGCGCGGCAGGTGGAAGTGCCGAGCATTGTGGTGTTTTTGAACAAAGTGGATCAGATGGACGATCCGGAGTTGCTGGAGCTGGTCGAGCTGGAACTGCGCGAGATGTTGACCGAATACGGCTTTCCTGGGGATGAGACGCCGATCGTGCGTGGGAGCGCGTTGAAGGCGTTGGAGAGCAGTTCGACGGATCCGAACGCGCCGGAATATGCGTGCATCAAGGAATTGATGGATGTGGTGGACAGCTACATCCCGGAACCGGTGCGCGAGGTGGACAAACCGTTCATGATGCCGGTGGAAGACGTGTTCTCGATCAAGGGACGCGGGACGGTGGTGACCGGGCGTGTGGAGCGCGGGCGGATCAAAGTGGGTGATCCGGTGGAGATCGTGGGGCTGCGCGAGAAGAGCATGAGCTCGGTGGTGACTGGGGTAGAAATGTTCCACAAGATGCTGGACGAAGGCATGGCGGGGGACAATCTGGGTTTGCTGCTGCGCGGGATCGAGCGGACGGATGTGGAGCGCGGGATGGTGATTGCCAAACCGGGGAGCATCACGCCGCACCGCAAGTTCAATGCGGAAGTGTATGTGTTGAAGCGGGAAGAAGGCGGGCGGCACAAGCCGTTCTTCAGCGGGTATCGGCCGCAGTTCTACATTCGGACGATGGACGTGACCGGCTCGATCAAGCTGCCGGAAGGGGTGGAGATGGTGATGCCGGGCGACAACGTGAACATGGAAGTGGAGCTGATCGTGCCGGTGGCGCTGGAGCAGGGTTCGAAATTCGCCATTCGCGAAGGCGGTTTGACCGTCGGCGCGGGTGTGATTACCAAGATTCTGGACTGAGAAGGAGCGTCGGCTTAACTCAATAGGCCGCAAGTGAAAGTATGGCATCTAAGAAGAAAGATATTCGCCCGGTGATTACTCTGGCGTGTTCGGATTGCAAAGAGCGCAACTATACCTCCGAGAAGAATCGCCGCAACGATCCGGGGCGTCTGGAATTGAGCAAATACTGCCCGCGCTGCCGCAAGCACACGCTTCACCGCGAAACGAAGTAGGGTATAATTGGGGTGAGGCAGATGCAAGCGCAACAGACTGCCTCACCTTTCTGTAGGCCAGTAGCTCAATTGGCAGAGCACCGGTCTCCAAAACCGGGGGTTGTGGGTTCGACTCCTGCCTGGCCTGCCTCATTCCGGGCAACGCCCTTTCCGCCCCGCCGCAGTTTTTGGAGGGAAATCAGCAGGAAAGCGGCGTTTTAGCCTGAATAAGAAGGAGTTTTGTGTGGCTGAGAAAACCGAAAAAAGCAAACAGGTTGAAAAAAGCAAACAGGCTGAAAAGAGCAAACAGCCCAACCGGCTGGTGCGCTTCTGGCGCGAAACCATCGGTGAACTGCGCAAAGTCAACTGGCCGACCACACAGGAAGCCTGGCGTTTGACCAAAATTGTGCTGGTGGTGATGGGTTTGATGGCCATCTTTTTAGGTTTGCTGGATTACGTTTTCTCGGCTTTAATCGGTTTATTGTTGGGATAATACGCCGGACAACCAGCCGCGAAGGAGTAGATGGGAATGCAGGATGCGTATGACGAAATGAAAGACCCTGAGGAAGAGCAGGAACAAAAACCGCTACCTCAACCGCAGCCGGAGGTCAAAAAGACCACCGGCTCGACAGGCGCATCCCGTGCTGCTGCGCAACCATCGGCTCCGGAAGAGGAACTCCCTACCTTTGAAGAACCGGGTACCGAACAGCGGGCCTGGTATGTGGTGCATTGCTACTCCGGATACGAAAACAAAGTGCGCCACAACCTCGAACAACGCATCGAAACGATGGGGATGAAAGACAAAATTTTTGATGTGGTCATCCCCACCCAGGAAGAAATTGAGGTGAAAGATGGCAAGCGGCGCACCGTGGAACGCCATGTCTTTCCCGGTTATGTGCTGGTTAACATGATCATGACCGAAGAGTCCTGGTATGTGGTGCGCAACACGCCGGGCGTGACCGGTTTTGTGGGCATGGGCAATCAGCCCACCCCGCTGCGCCCCGAAGAGGTGGCTCAAATCCTCAAGCGCATGGAAGCGGAAGCGCCGCATGTCAAAGTCACCTTCAAGGTGGGCGAGCGCGTACGGATTGTAGATGGCCCGTTCAACGATTTTCGCGGAACGGTGGCGGAAATTGACCAGGAGCGCAATAAGGTGCGGGTGATGGTCAATTTCTTTGGACGAGAAACCCCTGTGGAGCTGGATTTTCTGCAGGTGGAAAAAGCTTAAATGATGCAGGTAAATCCTCGGCGACGAGGATTGTTTGTGGGAGGGTGCTCCCCAAACCACCCGTTATAACCACGAAGGAGTAGAAAAAGTGGCAAAGAAACTAAAAGCAGTTGTAAGGTTACAGTTGGTTGCCGGAAAAGCAAATCCGGCTCCGCCGGTTGGCCCTGCCCTCGCCGGGCATGGGATCAACATCATGGCATTCTGCAAGGAATACAACGCCCGCACCCAAAACCGGGCTGGCGAAGTCATCCCTGCGGAAATCACCGTCTATACCGATGGTTCCTTCACCTTCATTTTGAAATCGCCCCCGGCGGCGGTGCTGCTCAAAAAAGCAGCCGGCGTTGAAAAGGGTTCGGCGGTGCCCAACCGCACCAAGGTTGGCAAAGTAACCCGCGCTCAGATTCGGGAAATTGCCGAGATCAAAATGAAAGATATGAACGCAGTGGACATCGAAGATGCGATGCGTCAGATCGAAGGTACCGCCCGCAACATGGGCATTCAGGTTGTAGATTAAGCAAAAGTGGGAGGGCGGTTGACTGCCCGTTAGCACCACGAAGGAGAAATCATGGCAAAGCACGGAAAGAAATACCTCGCCGCCAGTGCAAAAATTGCTCCCGGCCAGTCCTACTCGCCTGAGGAAGCGCTTGCTCTGGCAAAAGAAACTTCGATTACCAAATTTGATGCGACGGTTGAAGTTCACCTGCGCATGGGTCTGGACCCGCGTCAGGCCGATCAGCAGGTGCGCGATGTGGTTGTCCTGCCGCACGGCCTGGGCAAGACAGTCCGCGTGCTGGTCTTTGCGCAAGGTGAAGGGGCTGAAAAAGCCAAAGAAGCCGGTGCCGATTACATTGCCGACAGCGACGAATGGATCACCAAGATTCAAAACGGTTTCACCGATTTTGATGTGGCGATTGCCACGCCGGATATGATGAGCAAAGCCGGCCGGCTCGGCCGCGTGCTCGGCCCGCGCGGGTTGATGCCCAATCCCAAAGCCGGTACCGTAGTTCCGGCAGATGACCTGCCGCGCGTGATTCAGGAAGCCAAAGCCGGCCGCGTGGAGTTCCGCCTGGACAAGACCGCCAACATCCATGTGCCGATTGGTAAGGTGTCTTTTGATACCGAAAAACTGTACAACAACATGGCAGCGCTGATGGATGCGATCAAAAAAGCCAAACCGGCTGCCGCCAAGGGTTCCTACATCCGCAAGGTGACGGTCACCACCACCATGGGGCCCGGCATCCGTGTGGATGCGGTTCAGGCTCAAAACATGTCCATCAAGGAGTGAAACAGGCAAACAACCTGAATCCCTGAAAAGTGAATATTCCCTGCACCGTTGAAAGCAGGTGCCCCGCAAGGGGCTTAATATCCCGCCGAGGTGAGGACTTTTCCGAGAAATCTATACTGCCTTCTGGCAGTGGTTAAAAGTCTTTGCCCGGCGCGCGCAGGGCAAAGACTTTTATCTTAAAAGAAAGGAGGTGAATCCTCGTTGGCGTTCACAAAACAGCACAAGAATAAGATGGTGGCGCAGTATGTGGAATGGCTGCGGCAAAGCCAGGGTGTGTTTGTCCTCAATTACAGCAAGATGACGATGAAGGAGATTGATACCCTGCGGGCCAAAGCGCGCGAAGCCGGCGCCGAGCTGCACGTCGTCAAGAATACCCTGATGAAACTGGCGCTCGATGAAGTCGGCATTCAGGACAAAGCCGTATTCGATGGCGCTTCACTGGTGGGTTTTGCGTTCAGTGATGCACCAGCGCTTGCCAAGGTACTCAGTGATGCAACGGCCAAATCCGAGATCTTTGCGATCAAGGGCGGGTATCTGGGCAACCAGCCGCTTTCGCCTGCACAGGTCAAAGCACTGGCCGACCTGCCGCCGCTGCCGGTCATGCGCGCCATGCTGCTGGGCACCATCTCGGCGCCGGCCACCAAACTGGTGCGGACGATTGCCGAGCCTGCCCGTGGTCTTGCGGCAGTCATCAAAGCCTACTCTGAAAAGGGTGCTGCCCCGGCTGCTGCCTGATGCGTTGTTCATCCACCTGTCAAAACAGGAAAATTTCATCAATCGAAAACAAACACACTTTTTTGTAAGGAGAATTTGAAATGGCTGATCTGGAAAAATTGGTTGAAGAACTCGGCAAACTGTCGGTTCTGGAAGCCGCTGAACTGGTAAAAATGCTGGAAGAAAAATGGGGCGTTTCCGCCGCCGCTCCGGTTGCTGCTGTGGCTGCTGCTCCTGCGGCTGCTGCCGCCGCTGAACCGGTGGAAGAAAAGACCGAATTCGATGTAGTGCTCAAGGATGCCGGCCCCAAGAAGATTGAAACCATCAAAGTCATCCGCCAGTTGACCAACCTCGGTCTGGTGGAAGCCAAGACCATGGCGGAAACTGCCGGCGCCAAGGTGCTGAGCGGAGTTGGCAAAGAAGCCGCCAACGATGCCAAGGCCAAACTGGAAGCCGCTGGCGCAGTCGTCGAAATCGTCTAATCCGCGGTTCTACGTCCAACATCAAAAACCCCCCGTTTTCAGGCGGGGGGTTTTGCTTTCTGCTCAGGCAGCTACCGATTTGACCTGGCGGATGACCATGACCACTTTGCCCATGATGCGCAGGTGTGCCGGATTTTCGATGTAGATGGGGCTCATGGTCGGGTTGGCGGGCTGCAGGCGGATGCGGTCTTTCTCTTTGTAGAAGTACTTGAGGGTGGTTTCGTCGCGGTCGTCCAGCCACACGGCAACCATGTCGCCGTTGTTGGCTTCCTGTGCGCGGCGCAGAATGATGGTATCGCCGTCGTTGACCATGGCGTCAATCATGGAGTCTCCCTGAACTTCCAGGGCAAAGAGTTCTTCCGGCCGTTCGCGGGCGGGCAGCAAACTGCGGGCGATTTCCACGCTGGATTCCGGGTCGAAGTAGGCCAGATCGGAGGGGGGTACCGGAATCGGCTCACTGGCGACGATTCGCCCCAATACCGGAATGGGGACGACATCCTCCAGCTGCCGGACGGCTTTGACGGCGCGGTTGAGCAGCCGTTCGGCCGGTTCCAGCACGCGAATCGAACGGGACACACGGTTATCCCGCGAGATGAAGCCCATCTGTTCCAGTTGGGTCAGATAATAATCCACCAGGGAGGTGGATTTGACGTTGATGCTATCCCCAATTTCTCGAATGGAAGGGGAGTAGCCGTTTTCCTCTTGAAAGCGGGTGAGGAAGTCCAGTATTTTGCGGTGCCGTTCACTTAAGCCCTGGCTGCGTCTCGCCATCATCATGCTGCCACTCCTTTTTGAAAGAAAAGACCGATGCTTTATCTAAAATTTTTCGACCATTTGTACTATTATAATACACGAACAATTGTTCTGTGTCAATAGTTTTTTTTCGAAAAATTCAAGCAATTGCGGCCCAGTAGTTTTGCACTTTTAACAATTGGAGAGTGAGAAGGCCGGGGAAAGCGCTTGCTTGATGACCGCTGGCTTAACACCTTGCTTTGCCAAGTGGCAGATCCAGTCCAGTTGTCGGTCTTCATGCCG
>Ga0209809_1000993_pt1 | contig 24249 bp, 28 predicted proteins | sample YNPMSTMetaG_FD_186172 | JGI IMG/M metagenome (GOLD analysis project Ga0209809, IMG submission 186172) | Anoxygenic and chlorotrophic microbial mat microbial communities from Yellowstone National Park, USA - YNP MS-T MetaG (SPAdes) (version 2) ...
CTCTCGGCCATTTAGTTTGCAAACCCTAAAAGGGCCAAAACCAGATTTTTCTAAAATTGAGAAAATTAAAAAATTATCAGATTTAAAATACACCCTTTTAAGAGAAGAAATAGAAGAACAAATTAGATTAAGGTATCAAATGGATTAAAAATAGATGAAAATGGTTAAACAATTTTTGAAATTCGTTGTTGTTGGCTTTATTAATACTATTATAGATTTTGGTTTGTTAAATATTTTAATGTTTATGACAAAAATTTATTCTGGTCCCTTTTATGCTTTCTTTAAAGGAATTTCTTTTATGATAGCTAATTTAAATAGTTATTTTTTAAATAAAAGCTGGACTTTTCAAAAGGGAAAGAATTTTCGATTTTCCGAATTTTCTAAATTTTTTTCCTTTAGTTTAATCGGTTTATTTTTAAATGTTTTGACAGCTTACTTTTTAGTCAATATTCAACCACCCTTTAATCTTTCTCCATTGGTTTGGGCTAATTTCAGCGCTTTTGGGGCTACGATTATCACTACCTTTTTTAATTTCTTTTCTTATCGTTATTTTGTTTTTAAAAGCTAGATTGATAAAAATTATTTAATTTGCTAATATTTAAAAAATCACTAATGTGAGCCACCTTGTTTTTTATCGAAAGTACAGACCCCAACTTTTTTCTGAAGTTATTAATCAGAAAAATGTTATTAATACTCTGAAAAATGCTATTTTAAAAAAAGAAATTGCCCATGCTTTTTTATTTGCCGGACCTCGAGGATCAGGGAAAACAACTGTTGCTCGTTTATTGGCCAAAGCTTTGAATTGTTTAAATAGAGAAGATAATGAATTTGAACCTTGTAATAATTGTTCTTCTTGCCTTTCAATAAATTCTGGTCATTCTTTAGATGTCATCGAAATAGACGCTGCCTCTAATCGGGGCATAGATGATATTCGTAATTTAAGAGAAAATATTAAATTTCCTCCCTCTTCTTCAAGATATAAAGTTTTTATTATTGATGAGGCTCATCAAATCACTAAAGACGCTTTTAATGCTCTTTTAAAAACTTTAGAAGAACCGCCTTCTTATGTTATTTTTATTTTAGCCACGACAGAACCGGATAAATTACCACTAACAATTTTATCTCGCGTTCAAAGATACGATTTTAAAAAATTAAATGCTGTTGATATAATTAATCGTTTAAAAACAATTTGCCAAAAAGAAAATATTAACTACGAAGAAGAAGCTTTAAGATTAATCGCTTTATATTCTGAGGGTGGTTTAAGAGATGCAGAATCTCTCTTGGGCCAGTTATCAGTAATAGGGGATAGAAATATAACCAAAGATTTGGTAGAAGAAATTATCGGGGTGGTTAATTTTGAAAAAGTAAAAAAATTTGTTGACTATATTATTAAGAAAAATAAAGAAAAAGCCATTGAGTTTTTAAATGAAATTTATGAAAATGGTTATGATTTAGAAATTTTTAATAAAGAGCTCTTAGGCTATTTGAGAAAAATTTTACTATTAAAAATTTCTCCTTCTTTGGCTCAATTATTAGAAAAGGATTTAACAGAAGAAGAATTAAAAGATATTTTTAAGCAGTCTTCTTTAATAGAAATTAGTTACCTTGAAAGAATAATTAAACGATTAATTGAAATTCAGTCTCAACTGAAAAGAAGCCCTATTCCAGTTTTACCTTTAGAACTTTTTGTAAGCGAAGAATTTTTCCAATAAAATTGCCGGGTCGTCTAATGGTAGGACACGTGGCTCTGGACCACGGAATCTTGGTTCGAATCCAAGCCCGGCAGCATTATCCAATTTTAAATTTTTATTTTTATAATCAATCTTGACTTTCATGACTTTCACCTCTACTATCGACTTCGCAAGTCGATAGAGATTATTTTTTTAAAAATAGAGAATTATTGGTCTATAACCCGAAAGTTGATAGCCCTTGACAAATTTTAAAATTTATGCTATTATTAGAACAGTTAGTTCCTTAAAAATTTAAAATTATGGAGGTGTAAAAATAATGATTAATAATTTTCTAGAGTCAGAAGAGTTTAAGGATTTTTTGGCGAGGGCAGAAAACCCCGCCAAGGTGGTGGAGGCGTTAAAGTATGGTCTTTATCTAAAGTCAGGCTCTCGGGACCAGCAAGGGCTGAACATGGCTATCTGCGAATATTTGAAGAAAATTTTCTCTCTCGCTCAAAGTTTAGTTCAAAATGGAGTTAATGGATTTGATGAAAAATTTGGGCAAGCCGTCCTCCTCTACGGCGAAAGCCGTAGGGCGATGAAGTATCTTAATTGCCAAAAAACAAAATACCTCCCTCCCGAGGTACGGGAGGCGAGGAAAATGTTTGAAGAAATAATCGAAACATTAGATGCATTAGATAGAGGAGGCAAATTTGTCGAAAAACTTCCGCCGGAGTCTCAACCCATTTTCTGGCAGCGGCGGGCCTTCCGGCGCGGCCAGAGGTTGCAGGCGCAGTGTAATAGTCCGTGGGGCATGATTACCGTATATATGGAAAGGGCCCCGCGGGACCCGCGGTGGTTCCTTTCCCTTTGGGTGCCAATGGCACCCGAAGGAAAAAAAGAAATAAAAAGTAGTAGATATATTGTCTTAAGAAAACTCACCACTAAGTGCAGATTAGAACTCTCTCCCGTATATAACGGGAGAGAGTTTGTAGGAATCACAGCAAAATTCGCAACAACGTATGAAATTTTTCGGTGGCAAATTACTATCGAGGCGGACGGGTCCGCCTCGATAGGAGAAGTTGAAATTGAAATATAAGGTAGGAGGGGAAGCGATATTCGCTTCCCCTTTTAAATTTGCAATATTTTATTTGGTTTTTATTTATTTTTATAAAAAATTTGTATAAAAAAATCTATCTAATTTTAAAAGTGGATAAGTATTTCGAATAGATATTTTTTTACCTTGCCATTTTCTTTTAAAAATGGTATAATTTTTATCAGAACTTTTAAAAACCTAGAAGAAGGTGATGGAAGTGAGAAAAATTAGAATGATAATTTTTCTTTTTCTAATAGTTATTCAGACTACTATTGCCCAAGCCCAAGACCAAGCAAGTCATAATAATAACCAAGAGAATTATATCGCCTTTACCCTAGAGGCTGGCAATAAGAAGATAATTGTGGAATCCTGCGATCCTTTATTTGGCTGTCGTAAAATCCAACAACAATTAGAAAATCCAGTGATAGAAATAAGAGGAAAACTATTTATACCACAAGAGTTTTTTGAAGTTTTTCTAGGAGGGCACGTGAGGCAAGGACGTCTTCGAGATGACAAGTATGTAAGCATAACATTTCAGGAAGGCACCAAACAGCAAGAAGTATACATTTTCTTTTTGAATAAATCCTATTATGCAATTGGGAGGGTAGATTCTAATACTAATATTCTGGAGGTAAAGAAAACAGATAGACGTCTAATTATTAAAAAAAAGGACGTAACATATATAAACGAGGTTTGTTTAAAGGAGATGGGGATAGAAACGGAAAAGAAAAATGGTAAGCTTAAAATTAAGCTGCCTCTCATTTTTTAGTCCCGCCAATAAGGCGGGGCTTTTCTTGAAAAAAATTAAATTAAGAAATAAAATAAAATATAAAAAAATAACAATAAAAAACCATGAAAAAAATAATAATTTCTTTTTTGATAATTTCAGGTCTTATTTTTTCTTATATCTCAATATTAAATGCTCAAGAAACAACAACTACTACTTCAGAAACAACAACAACCACCACTACTACTACTACAACAACAACAACAACCGTTTCTCCAACCACCACCACTCCTATTGTTCCTGTTAAGCCCATTATTAAAGGCATTAAACTTTCAGAGTTAAAGCAATCTTTAAGAATCGAGGAAACTTCTGGTTGGCGATTAGGGGTATTGTCTCAATTGCCTACAACTACTTTACCGACTAAAAATGCTATTGCAGTTCACATTACTGCGGGAACGGTGGAGGAAGTTGGAAGCAATTACTTGAAAGTTAAGGTTTTTGATTATGTTTTTAAAGTAGATTTGACATCTCAAAATCCGAGAATATTAAAACAAAATTGGACCAAAATTGATTTTGATGATATTTCGGTAGGAGATGTTATTAACGTTTACGGTTATTTAGACAATAATGACCACAGTTTAATTCACCCAATTACTATCAGGGATTTATCAATTTTAAGTGTTCATTTTACTTTTAAGGGAGTAATTACAAGCATTGATACTAACAATAAAACTTTCAATTTGAAAACCAATAGTAACCAGGAAGTTAAAGTTGTAGTTAATAATTCAACAAAAATTGTTAAGTTCGTAAAAAATAATCCACCAGTTATTTCTGGTTATGTGGAGGAAACATTTGATGATTTGAAGGTTAATGAGCCAGTGATTGTAAGAGGTATTTATAATGTTTCTTTAAAGACATTAACGGCGGAAAATATTATTATTGGTCGAGATGAAAGACCATTCTTTAAGACGATTTCTTCTTTGAATCTTCAAGAGCAAGAAAGAGAAAGATTACAAAATCAAGCTCAAGATTTTAAAAATCAAATTCAAAATCGGATTATAGAGTTACAAGAATTTCTTCAGCAATTAAAAGCAAAAAGAGGGCAATAATTTATAAAAATTATTAGAAGAGTTAATTGATAGATTTTATAAGAAACTAATATTATCAGTTTCTTTTTTTGATTTTGTTTTCTATTTTTAGAAAAAAACTATAAAATTAAGATAAATATTTTTATGGAAGAGTTAAGGGTTATTACTCATAAACGGTGGGAAATTATTGACTTAACAGAAGAAATAAATTCTTTGATAAAAAAGAAAAAATTTTTAAATGGTTTATTACTGATATTTATTCCTCATACCACCTGCGCTCTAGTTTTAATGGAAAACGAGCCCCATTTAAAAGATGATTTTTTTAATTTCTTTAAAAAACTGATTAAAGATTTTGATTTTTCTCATAATCTAATTGATTCAAATGGTGATTCTCATTTGATTTCTTCTCTTTTGGGACAAGAAAAAATTTTGATTGTTAAAAACCAAAGTTTAGTTTTAGGGACTTGGCAAAGTTTATGTTTATTAGAGCTTGACGGACCTCGCGAAAGAAGAATTTATTTAGAATTTTTAGAAAAAGAATAATGAGACTTGATCAGTTTTTAGTTTCTAAAAATTTTGTTGAATCTCGAGAAAAAGCTAAAAGATTAATAAAAGAAGGGAAAATAAAAATAAACGATAAGATTTGTCTTAAGCCAAGTTATCAGGTAAAGCCTGAAGATAAAATAGAAATAAAAGAAAATCTTAAATTTGTTTCGAGAGGGGGTGAGAAATTACTTTTTGCTTTAAAAGAATTTAATATTTCTCCTTTAAATAAGATTTGTTTAGACATTGGCGCTAGTACCGGTGGTTTTGTTGATTGTTTAATTAAAAATGGAGCTAAAAAAGTTTATGCCATTGATATAGGAACTAATCAACTTCACCCGTGTTTAAGGAATAATAGAAGAGTGATTAGTTTGGAGAAAACAGATATCAGGAAGTTTGAAGCTAATAAAAAGTTTGATTTAATTACTGTGGATTTAAGTTTTATTTCCTTAAAATTATTTCTTAAAAAAATTAAAAATTTATTATCCCAAAAAGGCGATCTTATTTTGCTTTTTAAGCCTCAATTTGAGGTGGGGAAAAATATATAAAAAAAGGAAGAGTAAAGGACAAAGAAATAATAACTAAGGCTTTAAAAGAATTTTTAGAATTTTCTAAAAATTTAGGTTTTCAAATAATAAAAGTATTGCCTTCTCCGATTTTAGGGAAAAAAGGTAATCAGGAATTTTTCATTTATTTAAAGTTACTTGACTAGTTTTTTGTTTTCCTGCTAAAATGAAAATGAAAAATAACAATACAATAAAAATTATGAAAGGATTTCATATTAACATCGAAGAAGAAACTTTAAAAAATGATAATTTTCGAAAAGTTCTTTATACCTCAAAACATTCGCAATTAGTTTTAATGAGTTTAAAACCACAGGAGGAAATAGGGCTAGAGGTTCATCCTGATAATGACCAGTTTTTTAGATTCGAAGAAGGGGAAGGAAAAGTAATTATTGATGGCAATGAATATAAAGTAAAAGATGGGGACGCTATTGTTGTTCCTAGCGGGGCTTGGCATAACGTTATTAATACCTCTCAAACAGAAGATTTAAAATTATATACTATTTATTCGCCCGCCCATCACAAAGATGGAATAATTAGAAAAACTAAAAAGGAGGCAGAAGAAAATGAAGCTCCTTTTGATGGGGTGACAACTGAATAACTACGATTCTTTCATATGATTCTTTCCGATAGAGATATTAAAAAACTTCTTAAAGAAAAGAAATTAATTTTTAAACCTTCTCTTTCAGAAGATCAAATTGGACCTGCTTCGATTGATTTAAAATTAGGAAAAGAGTTTAAATTTTTTAATATTACAAGTCAATATCTTTTAGATGTTAAAAAGGGATTACCTCTTGATCATTTTGTGATTACTAAAAGATTAAAAGATAACGAACCATTTATTTTGCATCCCAATAATTTTGTTTTAGCTTCAACAAGGGAATATGTAGTTGTTCCTGATGATATAGTTTTAAGGGTAGAGGGGAAAAGCACTCTTGCCCGAATGGGAATTTTAGTTCATACCGCCGGTTTTGTTGATCCAGGGTTTGAAGGGACTTTAACTTTAGAAATCTCGAATCAATCGAATTTACCTGTTGCTTTATATAAAGATATGTATATTTGCCAAGTAGCGGTTGAATATCTTTCATCTCCAGCAGAAGTGCCATATAATAAAAGGAAGAAATCATTATACTCTGGTTCTAAAGGGCCAGTAGTAGCAAAATTAAACAATCTTTTCGAGAAAAAATAATAAACCCCTCCTAAATGAAAAGGAGGGGAATTTTAAAAAAAAATTTTCACTACGGCGGATTTAAATAAATTGATATGAGAAAAATAAATATTAAAATATAAAATATTGGTTCAGAAAGAGAAATCACTAATGCTTCTAATAATTCTTTTTTAATATTTTTTAAAAATTCTTTTTTCAAAGAACTCACCTCCTTAATATAATTTTATGATATTTTTTCTTATTTTGTCAAAAAAATTGAATTTTTTTTAAAAAGATGTTAAATTAGAATTATTCCGGGGTAGTTCAGTGGTAGAACGCCTGGCTGTTAACCAGGATGTCCGAGGTTCGAATCCTCGCCCCGGAGCCAAAGAATACGATACGAACTTTCTTTGTTGAGGGAGGAGCGATTGCGGAGTAATAGCTTCAGAAAAATTTGCCCTGCCTTGCGAAAGGAAGGCAGGGCTTTGTTTTGTTTCAGAATTTTCTAAATTTTCCGAATAAAATAAGGTTATTTTGATGGTTTCTGTAAAATAGAGTATCTCTTTGAGCAGCCTTTTTGCTAATAGATTTTTTTCAACCATTCTTCTTTGAGAAAGAAATAAGAGAAAAGATTTAAGAATAGAAACGATATTTTCCGGGTTCAGTTTTGAGCTTACCTTTCTTATTTCGTATCCAGCCCGGCAGGGCAATTAGGATTATCTCTAGTTAGTCTGCCTCAGAATAAATTTTGGCAACTTGTCAATTATTCTGGCTCTAACATTCGCCTCCTCGCCCTTATTTTAAATTCAAAAATGGGGGTTAAAAAAGTTGAAATACAAAAAACCATGGTTGGGAAATTTTTATCGCTAAGAAGAAGTTTTTAGTTAAAAATAATTAGAGTTTGACATTCGGATTTTAAATTGATAAAATATCAATATAGATTGATATTTGTGAAAAATTTATGGAATTAAAATGTTGCAAAAACAAAAAAAGCCAACAACAAATTAAAACAGACCGTTTTTTAAGGGTAATTTCCCAAAGAAATCGTCTGCGTATTTTATGTATATTGAAAAAAAGAGAAATGTGCGTTTGCGAAATCTGGCAATTTTTGGACCTTCCGCAAAATTTGGTTTCTCATCATTTAAAAGTTTTAAAAGATTTAGGTTTAATTTCTTCTAAAAAGGTCGGCTTAAAAATTTTTTATAAACTAAATCAAAAGGTCATAAAAAAATATCTAAAGGAATTAGAAAAAATACTATGAAAATCAAAATTTTGGGCTCTGGCTGCCCTAAATGCCAGAAATTAGAATCCAATGCTCAAAAAGCGGTTGAAGAACTTGGCTTAAAAGATGTTAAGGTTGAACATATCTACGACATAAATAAAATTATTGAAATGGGAATAGCTTTTACTCCGGCAATTGCTTTTGACGATGAAATCAAAGCTCAAGGTCGGATTCCTGAAGTTGAAGAAATTAAAGAATGGCTTCGGCAAATTAAAAAATAGAAATAAATTTAAAAATAAAAATCTATGAAAAGAATTATTTTTGGCATCATTTTAATTCTTTTAATTTTTGGAATTTTGGTTGGTTATGAATGGTATGGCGCTTTCAAAAAGAGTCAATTGATAGAACAAGGAATTTTTCAAAAAGAACCATTTCCAATTAATCCCGGTACTCCTTGGTATCTCATTCCTTTTTATACCCTTTTAAGCTATCTTCAAAAAGCTTGGTTTTGTCTAGGTATGGCATTTTTGATTGCCGGAGCGGTTCAAACCTTCATCCCAAAAGAATTAATCATTAAGTATTTTGGGAAGAGAAATCCCAAGGCATATTTTATTGCCGCTTTTGGAGGGCCCTTGCTTTCAGTTTGTTCCTGCTCGATTATTCCCTTATTTGCCGCAATTAAAAAAAGAGGCGCTGGGTTGGGGCCGGCCATTACCTTTCTTTTAGCCACGCCAGCTATAAATCCCGCCGCTCTTATTTTGACCTTCAGTTTAATTGGCTGGCAGTTTGTTGTGGGCAGGATTATTTTGGCTTTAAGCGCTGCTATTACCACTGGCGTGATTTTAGAAGCAATTTGGACAACCGAAGAAGAAAAAGCAGGAATGCTTTCCCAGTTTAAAGTTGAATATCAAGAAAAACCTTTGAATTTAAAAGAAGATTTAAAAGAGTGGTTAATAAATGTTTGGGATTTTGTCAAAAAGATTTTTCCTTTAGTTTTAATGGGAATTTTTATCATTGGAATAGTTAAGATTTTTCTGACTTCTGAAGTAATCTCAAAATATTTAGGTCAAGGATTCTGGCAGATAGCTTTGGCATCAATATTAGGAGTAGTAATGTATACTCCGACATTGGTTGAAATTCCTTTTATCAGAGAGCTTTTGATTTTAGGAATGGGAACAGGGCCAGCTTTGGCATTTTTGTTAACAGGACCTGCTTTAAGTTTGCCTTCCATGCTTGCTGTTTCAAGGGTAATTGGTTGGAAACAGGTATTAAATTATGCAATTTTGATGTGGATTTTAGGAATTATTGGCGGTTTGATTTTTGCCTGGTTGGTTCCTCAAATAAAATTAATCTAATATGGATATTGGGATAATATATTTATTAGTAGCTTTTATGCTTTTAATTTTTTTTTAGCGATAAAAAGTCCCGAGAAAACAAAAAAAGCACTGAGGGCTGCCGGTAAAATTTCTTTGACAGTGTTTCCTGTATTGTTTTTGATTTTTATTCTAATGGGAGTGACTTCAGTATTTGTTTCTAAAGAAATGATTGCTTCTTGGCTTGGCAGAAGGAGCGGTGCCTTAGGAATTATTATCGGAGAATTAGTTGGCTCCTTTGCTTTGGTGCAGCCGGCAGCTGTTTTTTCTTATGCTGGAATACTTCGCGAAAAGGTGCAGATTACGGTTCTCTATTCGGTTTTGTGATGACAGCAATTTTAATCGGACTACCCTTCCTCTTGAAATTAAATTATTTGGTAAGAAATTCACGATTATTAGAAATGTGTTAACCTTCATTATAATATTATTCTTTTTAAAAACAGAGAGAATAATTTACCAGATAATAAGCCACCCAAGAGAACAAGCAGACAGAAGAAAACCAGATTATTCTCTTTTACCTCAACAGTTATCCGCCCTGTGCCATAGGGGAAGATTATATTAAAAATAATAATATAAAAGAAAGGTTATCTTTTAAAGAAAAAGAGGTTTACTATAACAGGAACTAGCAATGCGGTTTTGCCAAAATTTTCTTTAAAAAATTTAAACCCTTCATTTAAAATTTTTCTTATTTTTAGCATTATTTTTAGCATTATTTTTGCTATTGGCAACAGTTCAGATACTTTTTTAATTTTATAAGTGAAAAATCTTAGTTTAACTACTATTTTAGCTATTTTTGCTTATGCTCTTTTTAATCTTTTTTACGCTATTTTTTCTATTCCCGTCAGTATTTTAGGCGATAAAATTGGGCCTCAAAAATTAATTCTTATTGGTTGGTTTCTTTTATTATTTATTTTCTCTTTGGTATTAATAAATCCCAGATTTTTATTTGGTTGCTTTTTATTCTTTATGGCTTTTATATGGCTTTAACCGAAGGTTTGGGAAAAGCTTATGTTAGTTTAGTTGGTAATAAAACCCAAATAATAACTTCTCTTGGCATTTATCAAATGGCTACTGGTATTTGTAATTTTTTTCGCTTCTTTGATTGGCGGGTTATTTGGGACTTATATTAATCCGAGCGTTTCTTTTATTTTTGGTAGTTTTATGGCTTTGATAGCTATTTTTCTTTTTATTATTTTAAGTAAAATAATAAAACCAGAAATTTCAAAATAAAGTAGAATAAAATTATCGACAAAATTAATTTTTTTTGATTTAATATCAATAGTTCTTTAAAATATAAAAGGGAGGTGAAAAGATGGAAGAAGTAAAAGAAGAATTGATAAATAAAACAAGAAGGATCTTAATGATGGTGAAAAAATTAAAAGTTTTTGACGTCGAAAATACAGTAGAAAATAAAAAATTTTTAGAGAGCCTTTTAAAAAATTCTATTAAAAATATTAGAATTTTAAATAAGTTTAATAGTAACAGGTTAAAAGAGATTATTTTAAAAGAAATAGATTTAGCTCATTATCTTTTAGAGAGTTTAGCAGAAGATTTAGATTCTATGAGGATAAAAAGAAACTGTACTGAATATCTGCTTCAAATTAAGAAAAAAGTAGAAAGCAGTATAGAAGATTATGTTTTCATTGAATAAAAAATAGAAAGGAGGAAGAAAAATGGATTACGAGATGATCGAAAGCGGAGAGAGAATCGGTAGATTAAATTATAATATTTCTTTAGAAATGATATTAGAGCTTTTTAAATACGGCTATGATTTTATATGTAATGGAGACGAGAAAACAATAGATGTGTGGTTTTCAAAAAATTTTATCGGAGAATAAACACGGCCGGTATTAGCCGGCCTTTTTGACAAAAATTTAAAAAAATGTTATTATTTGCTTAGCTCCTTGTTAATTGGAGGTGATTAATTGTGCGTGATTTTTTGGAAAAAGAAGTTGATTTTTATATTTTTTTATGGTTGTTAAAAAGCATAGAAAAAGAAAGGGGGAAGGAGGAGATTAAGAATTTTTTGAAAGAGAAAAAAGAAGAAATAAAAAAAATATTTAAATTAAGATGTTTTTTGGCCGACTCTTAGTCGGCCTTTTTTCTTTTTTTAATTTTATATAAAATATATAAAATTATGGAAAGAGATAAATTCCTGACTTTTTTAAAAGAGAAAATAAAAAATATAAATTTAATTAAGCATTCTTTAGCTGTAGAAGCCATAATGAAGGAGCTAGCGGATTATTTTAAGGAAGATCAAGAAAAATGGGCTTTAGCTGGTCTGCTTCATGATATTGATTATGAATTAACTGAAGATCAGCCAGAAAAGCACTCTTTGCTATCTGAAAAAATTCTTGCTTCTTTTGCTTTAGACAAAGAAGTTATTGAGGCAATTAAAAAACATAACCCCTACCATCAGTTTCAATTAAATACTTTAATGGAGAAAAGTCTTTTTATAGCAGACCCTCTTTCTGGATTAATTGTTGCTTCTACTTTGGTTTTACCATCAAAAAAGATAAAAGATTTAACAGTGGAAAATATTTTTAATCGCTTTAAAGAAAAATCTTTTGCTAAAGGGGTTGACCGGGAAATCATAAAACTTTCAGAAAGTCTTTTAAATTTACCTCTAGAAAATCTTTTTTCTTTAGGTTTAAGAGCAATGCAAAAAATTGATAAAGAATTAGGTTTATAATGGAGGCAATTTTTTTATTTAATAAACCTCAAAATTGGACTTCTTTTCAAATTGTTGAATTTTTCAAGAAAAAAACTGGTCAAAAAGCAGGTCACGGCGGAACATTAGATCCTTTAGCTGAGGGTTTATTAATTATTGGTGTAGGCAGGGCAACCAAAGTTTTGAATAATTTTTTAAATAATTCTGGAAAAATTTATTTAGCTGAAATTGTTTTTGGATATTCTTCTTTAACTTATGATAAAGAAGGGAAGTTAAAATTTATTTCTAATAATTTTCCTTCTTTCCTAGAAATTGAAGAAACTTTAAAAGAATGGCAAAATTGTTATTTTCAAGTTCCACCAGTTTATTCAGCGGTAAAAATAAAGGGGCAACCAGCTTACCGTTTAATTAGAGAAAAGAAAAATTTTATTTTAAAACCCAAAAAAGTAGAATTAAAATCATTTGAAATTTTAGATTACAATCAAAACGTTTTAAAAATAAGATTAAAAGTTAAATCAGGATTTTATGTTCGATCTTTAGCTAATGATTTGGGAATAAAATTAAAATGTGGAGCTTATTTAAATTATTTAAAAAGAGAAAAAATTATTACTTTTAAAAAATATGCTTTAAAAGATGAGTTTGATGTTTTAAAGGCCTTAGATTTTGATGATTTTAAAAATGATTTTCTTAAAGTAACTTGTTATTTAACTGGCCGAGTTCAAGGAGTGGGTTTTCGATTTTTTGTTTACAATTTAGCTAAAAAGATGAATTTAAAAGGAAGAGTAATGAACTTAAAAGGTGGTGGCTTATTTTTAGAGGCAGAAGGTCTCTTTAGAGTGTTAAAAGATTTTTTAGAAAAAGTTAAAATCGGTCCAACTTTAGCTAAAGTAGAGAAAGTAGAAATTCTCTTTGAAAAACCGGAATTAAAATTTTTTGATTTTCAGATTGATTAATTTAAGAACTTGCAAAAACTATTTTTAAGAGATAAAATTTGAAAAGCATTTTAAAAATAGATTTAAAAATAGAATTTAAGGAGGGAAAGAAAATGAGAAAATGCCCTCTAATAGAGTATTTATATCAAAAAGAGATAAATTGTTTAATAGAAAAAAGAGCTTTTAACAATAATCATAATATATTTTTTGAGAAATGCGGTTTCTATTATTCGGCATCTTATGATTGTGCTTTTTGTAAAAACCTTTTGGAATTAGGAATTACAATAAAAGATTTTAAACCTCAAGTGTTTTCAGAAATTTCTTAAATTAAAAGAGCGAAGAATTTTCTTCGCTCTTTTAATTTAATTTTTCTTTAATCGGTTTTAAAAATTCTTCTTCTGTTAACCAGGGGGCAATTTTAAAAACCTTTTCTAGGATTTTTTCTTTTTCCTCTTTTGTTTTAGCAAGAACGAATTTTTCTCTTAATTTTTTTAATTTTTGCTTTCTATTTCGCCTTTGGCGTAATTCATTAAATCGAATATTTCTACTTCGATGGCTCATGTTTTTTAAATTATTTCATTTTTAGTTTTTTATTTTAAAAAATTAAAAACAAAAAGGCAAGAGGTTTTGATTTGACAAATTGGAAAAAATTTGTATAATATAATTAACTTCTTATGTAAAAGAGAGATTTTAAAAATTTAAAAAAATTAGAAAAATTAAAAACAATCCTTCGAAAGAAGCGATTGTTTTTTCTCTCTTTTGATAGCACCTTGAAAAATAAATAACATAAAATAAATTGCTTCTGCTTTTAATGGTTGTCTCAAGAGAGATTTTAACAGAGGATTTGATCCTGGTCCAGGATGAACGCTGGCGGCGTGGATAAGGCATACAAGTCGAGCGTCCTTATTTCCTTTTGGAAATAAGGTAGCGGCGAACGGGCCAGTAATACCTTGGTAACGTACCGGAGAGTTCAGGATAGCCTATCGAAAGATAGGGTAATACTGAATGGTCCCTTTTTAACGGATGTTAAAAAGGGTAAAGCCGAAAGGCGCTCTCCGATCGGCCTAGGTCCCATCAGCTAGTTGGTGAGGTAATGGCTCACCAAGGCGATGACGGGTAGGGGGTGTGAGAGCATGACCCCCGGCAAGGGCACTGAGACACGGGCCCTACTCCTACGGGAGGCAGTAGCCGAGAATCTTCGGCAATGGGCGAAAGCCTGACCGAGCGACGCCGCGTGCGGGAAGACGGCCCTCGGGTTGTAAACCGCTTTTCTCGCTGAAGAAACTGGGTTATTGCCAGTTGACATTAGGCGAGGAATAAGGGACTGCTAACTACGTGCCAGCAGCCGCGGTAATACGTAGGTTCCAAGCGTTATCCGGATTTACTGGGCGTAAAGCGTCCTTAGGCGGTCTGCTCATCGTTAAGATGAACTGATTCTTATTTTTATAATAGGAATTAGGCAAGTCCTATGTTAAAGCCTTCGGCTCAACCGAAGAAAAGCATAGGATACTGGCAGACTAGAGGAAGAAAGAGGCTGGCGGAACGCACGGTGTAGGGGTGAAATCCGTTGATATCGTGCGGAACACCGAAAGCGAAGGCAGCCAGCTGGGTCTTTCCTGACGCTCTAAGACGAAAGCGTGGGGAGCAAAAAGGATTAGATACCCTTGTAGTCCACGCCCTAAACGATGGGTGCTAGCTTCCGGTAGTATCGACCCTATCGGTGGCGAAGCTCACGCGTTAAGCACCCCGCCTGGGGAGTACAGCCGCAAGGCTGAAACTCAAAGGAATAGACGGAAGCTCGCACAAGCGGTGGAACATGAGGTTTAATTCGAAGGCAAACGAAGAACCTTACCAGGGCTTGACATGCTAAGGAAAACTTTCCGAAAGGAAAGTCCTCCGCAAGGACCTTAGCACAGGTGCTGCATGGTTGTCGTCAGCTCGTGGCGCGAGTTGTTCCCTTCAGTGGGGAAACGAGCGCAACCCCTGCCCAATGTTTTATGTGTCATTGGGGACTGCCTTGGCATACAAGGAGGAAGGAGGGGATGACGTCAAATCAGCATGGCCCTTATGCCCTGGGCTACACTCATGTTACAATGGGAAGAACAACGCGTTGCGAAGCCGTAAGGTGGAGCTAATCGCTAAAATCTTCCCGTAGTTCGGATTGAGGTCTGCAACTCGACCTCATGAAGCCGGAATCGCTAGTAATCGCGGGTCAGCTATACCGCGGTGAATACGTTCTCGAGCTTTGTACTCACCGCCTGTCAAGTCAAGGGAGTCGGGAACAGCCGAAGTCCAGCCAACTGGATTAAGCTGGGCTCGATGACAGGGGCTAAGTCATAACAAGGCACCGCTAGCGGAAGCTGGCGGTGAGACTTTTTTATAAAAATTTTTGTTCGCTTTTCGCGAACAAAGGTCGATCATCTTTCAAAGATGAAGGTGTTGGTCTTGTGGCCTTTAAACCAAGACCCTTATCACTTAAAGGTGATAAGTTTCTCTCTTGAGGCAACCATCAAGAGCAGAAGGAAAACGAAAAGAGAATCTTTTGGATTCTCTTTTCGTTTTTTATTGACAAGATGAATATAATTGTTATAATTTAATTATTGAAATAAATAGAACTTATGGATAATAACGGTCTAATTTTTTTAGTTGAAGATGATCCATTTTTATCAAGTGTTTTGCAATTAAAACTAACAAAAGAAGGTTTTAAAGTTATCCGGGCAAGTGATGGAGAAGAGGCGATTAATATGTTAATTGATCAAGGGCTCAAACCTGATTTAATTTTATTAGATTTAATTTTACCCAAAAGAAATGGCTTTGAGGTTTTGGAAACTATTAGACAAGAACCAATGTTAGAAAAATTACCCGTTATTGTTATTTCTAATTTGGGTCAGCCATCTGATGTTGAGAGAGGTAAATCTTTGGGAGTGATTGATTATTATGTGAAAGCAAAGTTTTCTGTCGATGAATTAGTTCAAAAAATAAAAGATGAGTTTGCAAAAATTAAGAATCAAAATGTCAATGTGAATCAATGAGTTTTTTAAAAGAGATTTATCTAGAAAAAGCCATTGATTGGTTAAAAAAAGAAAAATATCCTCGTTTAAAAAATCACTTTCAAAATAAAAAATTTTTAAAAGATTTAAAAAGAATTGAAAAAGGAGAGCCAATTGATTATGTCATTGGCTTTTCTTATTTTTTAAATACAAAAATAGATTTGAGATATAGACCTTTTATTCCAAGAGACGAAACAGAATATCTCGCCCAAAAAATAATTGAAGAATTTAACAAAAAAAGAAATAAAAAAATTAAAATTCTTGATTTATTTTCTGGTTCTGGCTGTTTAGGGATTGCTTTTTTAAAAAATATAAAAAACTGTGAAGTTCATTTTGCTGAAAAAAATAAAAATTGTTTAAAGCAAATAAAATTTAATTTAAGGCTAAATAATTTAAAAAACAAGAAATTTAAAATTATTTCTTCAGATGTTTTTGAAAATATAAAAGATAAATATGATTTAATAATTGCCAATCCTCCTTATGTTTTTAAAATAACTTCTGAGGTAAAAAAGGTTTTAAAATGGGAACCGAAAGAAGCTATTTTAGCCAAAGATAAAGGTTTATTTTTTATTAAAAAAATAATTTTTGAGGGAAGAAACTTTTTAAAAAATAAAGGAACCATTTACCTTGAATTCGATAGCAGGCAAAAATCTTTAATTGAAAAAGAAATAAAAAAGGCAAACTATTCTTCTTATTCTTTTTTAAAAGATCAATTTAATAAATGGCGCTTTTTAAAATTAGAAAAATAAATACATTTTAGAAAACCCTTGTTAAGAAAGGTAAAAAATGATATAAAATAGATAGTTCTTTGAAAAATAAGAAAGGAGCTGAGAAAATGCGTTTAATTTTAGAATTTCAAAAGTGGTTGTTGGGGATTTTAATTTACACTGCTTTACTTTGCTCGAGGAGACTTACTAAAAGAGGATTATTAGTTTATCTTACTTTTCTGAGATTAGTAGCTCGGGATCCAGTTTATAAGAAATCTTTAAAAGAGGCGCAAGAAAAAATCAAAAAAGGAGCAGTTTGGGCAGAAGAAATCTTAAAACTTTTGAAAAATTTAAATAGAAGATATTTCCGGTTAATTGCTAATTTAACAGTTTATGCCGTTATCTGGGGAGCTAACAAAAGAAAATATATTCAAAAAAAGATTGGGTTTTATCCACCAACCTTTCTAGTTATTTCTCCGACTATGAAATGCAATTTACGTTGTGTAGGTTGCTACGCTAATTCTTATCCTAAAGAAGAGCTTGATAAAGAAACTATTGAAAGAGTAATTAAAGAAGCAAATGATTTGGGGATATATTTTTTTGTGATCTCTGGCGGAGAACCCTTTTTGTATCGACCCTTGGTAAGTATTGCCAAAAAATACAGAACTTCGGTTTTTCATGTCTTTACTAATGGAATGCTTTTAAATAGTCACTATCAGGTCTTTGAGAATGGAAGATTTAAAACCTCAATTGATCTTTTGCTAGAAGCAGGAAATATGATTCCAGTAATTTCAGTTGAAGGAGGTGAAACAGAGACAGATAATCGAAGAGGAAAAGGAACATTTAAAAGAATAATGGAAACAATGGATGAGCTTAAAAAAAGAGGAATTCCTTTTGGCTTTTCTCTAACTCACACTACTTTAAATGATCATATTTTTAGATCGGATGAATTTATTGATTGTGTAATAAGAAAAGGCGCTTATTTCGGTTGGTTCTTTCAATATATTCCGATTGATGAAAATCCGGATTTAAATTTAGTACCAACTCCAGAGCAAAGAGAAAATAGATATTTTACTATCAGACGTTGGCGAGTAGAAAAGCCGATTGTGATTTGGGATTTCTGGAATGATGGTCCCTTAGTGAATGGTTGTATTGCTGCTTCCAGGTATTTGCATATTGCCTCTCAAGGTAATGTTGAACCGTGTGTTTTTTGCCATTTTGCCCAAGATAACATTAAAGAAAAGAGTTTGCTAGAGATACTTCAGTCACCATTTTTTATGAAAATAAAAAGACTTCAGCCATACAAAGATCCAGACGAAACCCAACCGAATCTTTTAAGGCCATGTCTTGTAATAGATCATCCAGAGAAATTAAGAAAAATTTTAGAAGAAGATAAAACAATCTATCCAACATGTCACCCCAGTATTTTATCAGAAGAGGTTAAAGAATATTTAAATAAACTATCTAAAGAATGGAAATCAAAAGCAACAATTCTATGGGGTAGCTAAAAAGCTACCCCCTTTTTATTAATTCTTATTTTTTGATCCTTATTTTTGTGGATAAATCGTGGATAAGAATTTTTCAATTCTTTTTCTTTTTATTTTTCCTTTTATTTATGCGGAAATTTTTTTCTTTTAAAAAAGAGTAACTTTTTATTTTTTTATCTAAATTGCCTTGACTTTTCCCATTATTAAAAGGTAAAATGGGGATAAGTGTATAATTGTGGATAACTGTGGGGAAAAATAAGGGCTTTTGTGGAAAACTAAAATGTTCATTGGAGAATACTATTACAATTTAGATTCAAAGGGAAGATTAGCGATTCCTTCGAAAATCAGACCTCAATTAGGAGAATCGGTTATTATCACTCGAGGATTAGATAATTGTTTATTTATTTATGAAAAAAAAGAATGGGAGATATTGGCTGAAAAAATAAAAAATTTGCCTTTGTCGCAAGCTAATTCTCGAGCTTTTTCTCGGTTAATGTTAGCAGGAGCAATGGAGGTAAATATAGATAGTCAAGGTCGAATTTTAATTCCTGATTATTTAAAAAGATTTGCTCAATTAAAAAAGAAAGTTGTTTTAGTCGGTGTTTACAATCGTTTAGAAATTTGGGATGAAGATTTATGGAATGATTATAAAAACAAGACAGAAAAAGAGTCATCAGAAATTGCCGAAAAACTTTCTCAGCTAGGGATTTAATATGCATCAGCCAGTTCTTTTAAAAGAAGTTTTAGAATATTTAAATCCTCAGCCGAATCAAAATTTTGTTGATGCGACTTTTGGTTTTGGCGGACACTCAAAGGAAATTTTAAAAAGAATAAGACCAAATGGAAAAGTTTTAGGAATAGAAATAGATCCAGAAATTTTTAACGAGTTTTTGAAAATAAAAGAAGAGATTATTGAAAAAGAAGATTTAAAAAGATTAGTTATAGTAAATAATTCCTATATTTACCTAAAAGAGATAATAGAGGAAAAAAAATTTTTCCCTGTTCATGGAGTTTTATTTGATTTAGGAGTTTGCTCTTTTCATTTAGATGAAAGCGAAAGAGGTTTCAGTTATTTAAGAAATCAGAAATTAGATATGAGATTTAATCCAGAAAATCCCTTGACCGCCTATGAGATTGTTAATTTTTGGCCATTAAAAGACCTTGAAAGAATTTTAAGAGACTATGGCGAGGAAAAATTCTATAAAAGAATAGCTCTTGCGATTATAAAAGAGCGAAACAAGAAAAAAATCCAGACCACCTTTGAATTGCTGGAAATTTTAAAAAGAGTTTTACCAAAAAATTATGATTCTCATCGCTTGCACTTTGCCACTCGAACCTTTCAGGCCTTAAGAATTGCCACTAATAAAGAATTAGAAAATCTTTCTTTAGCCCTTTTAGATGCCTTTGAAATTTTATCAAAAGAAGGAAAATTATCAGTTATTTCTTTTCACTCCCTTGAAGATAGAGTAGTTAAAAATTTCTTTAAAAAATTAAAAGAAGAAAATAAAGGCATTATTTTAACTAAAAAACCGGTTCGTCCTTTAAAAGAGGAGGTTCAAAAAAATCCTCGTTGTCGGTCAGCTAAATTAAGGGTTTTTCAAAAATTATAAATCAAAAAATTAAAGAAATATGACAATAATTTATTATTATCAAAAAAACAGACAAAAAATTACTTTTAATCCTAAAAAAAATCATTTTAGAGTGTCTTTTAAAAAAAGAATTTCTTCTTTTAAAAAATTACCTCAATTTGGTTTTATAAAAACAATTTGTTTTTTAATTGCTCCTTTTGTTTTTGTCTTTCTTTGTTGGCTTTTTGTTTTTAGCCAAAATATTTCTTTAAATTATCAAATTTATAGGTTAAAAAGAGATATTGACAATTTAAATAAAGAAATCGGATTAATCAGGGATAAAAATTTAGAAAAAATGTCTTCGGCTGATTTTGAAAAATGGCTATCAGAAAATAAATTTATTCAAGTGAAGAAAATTTCTTATTTAGATTTATCCTTAGATAATGTTGCTTTTAAAAAATAATTGCCAAAAAGATTAGATTATGAGGTCAAGATTGTCTTCCAAGGAGATTAGAGAAGAAAAATCTTTTTCAAAAAGAGTTTCTGGGATTTATTTCTTTGCTATTTCGATTTTTCTTTTGTTATCTTATCGGCTTTATACAATCCAGGTTATCCAACATAATAATTTTATTGAAGTGGCAGAAGCCAGTAGAAAAACAGAGCAAGTTATTTCTCCCAAAAGGGGAGAAATTTATTTTCAAGACAAGGAAAATAATTTAATCGCCGTTGCTACTAATCGTTTATGTTATCTTTTATATGCTGTTCCAAAAGAAATAGAAAATCACCAAGAAACCTCTCATTTTCTTTATGAAACTTTTAAAAAATATTTAATAGATTATCCTTCTTTAGAGGAAATATTAAAAAAATTATCAAAAGCAGATGATCCTTATGAACCTTTATTAAAGGAAGTTACTGATGAAGAAATGGTTAATTCTATCAAAGAAGCCAATATAAAAGGAATTTATTTTCAAGAACAAGATTGTCGTTATTATCCTTATGATAATTTAGCAGCTCAAGTAATTGGATTTGTTGCCGAAGGAGAAGACGGAAAAATTAAAGGAAGATACGGTTTGGAGGCGTATTATGATTCTTTGCTTTCTGGAGAGAAAGGAGTTTTAAGCGGTTTTAAAGATGCTTTTGGAAGATTAATTCACTTTTTCTCTTTTAAAGATAAAGAGTTAAAAAATGGAGTTAGTTTAGTTATCACTATTGATAAAAATATTCAATTAGCCGCCGAAAAAGCTTTGGAAAAATTAATTAAAGGAAGAGATGCTGAACGGGGAAATATTATTGTGATGGAAGCGAAAACAGGAAAAATTTTGGCAATGGCTAATTATCCAAACTTTAATTTAAATGAATATAAAAAAATAAAAGATTATTCTCTTTTTTTGAACCCCGTTGTTCAGGAAAGATATGAACCTGGTTCAGTGATTAAAACTATTACTATGACTGCTGGTCTAGACGCTTCAAAAGTTACTCCTGAAACAACCTATGTTGACAAAGGTTATTATGAGATTGGAGGATATAAAATCGTCAATTATAATAATGAAGTTTATGGTAAAGTAAATATGTATAAGGTTTTAGAAAGATCTATAAATACGGGTGCGATTTTTGTGGCAAACCAGTTAGGTGTTGACCTTTTAAGGAGCTATTTTAAAAAATTTGGTTTTACTGAGCCAACAGGCATTGATTTACCAAATGAAATTGTTGGTGATTTGTCTAATCTAGATTATCCAAAATATAATCCCACTTATTTAGCTACTGCTTCTTATGGAGTTGGGATAAGTTTGACTCCCATTCGATTAATTCAAGCTTATGCAGTTTTAGCTAATCAGGGTAAATCAGTCACACCTTACCTTTTGGAAAGAATGATTGATGAAGTTGGCAATTCTTTACCTTCTAATCCTTTGCCAGAAAGCCAAGAACAGATTATTAAACCAGAAACAGCTCAAACAATAATGAAAATGTTAGTTTCAGTAATTGAAAATGGTTTTGGAGCAAATGCTAAAGTAAAAGGTTATAGTTTAGCAGGAAAAACTGGTACTTCTTTTATTGCTGATAAAAGAGGAGGTTATACTGACGAAGAAATTCATACTTTTGTTGGTATTTTCCCGGCTACTAATCCTCGTTTTGTTATTTTAGTCAAAATGGAAAAGCCAAAATATGGAAAAGGAGCCGCTTCTTATACTGTTACTTTAGCCTTTAAAGAAGTTGAGGAATTTTTAATTAATTATTATAATATCCCGCCAGATGAAATAGAAGTTTCCTCTAAAAAGTAGAGATAAAAAATAAAGGTAATTTAAAAATGAAAAGAAAAATTATCGCTTTTCTTTTAAAAATTTTTTCAAAAAAAGTTTTAGAAAAATACAATCCAGAAATAATTGCTATTTTAGGTTCTGTTGGAAAAACTTCCATCAAAGAAGCTATTTATTGCGCTTTAAAAGACGATTTTTCCGTTTTAAAAAATGAAGGTAATTTAAATACCGAAATAGGTGTTCCCTTGACGATTTTATTAGGTAAAGACGCCAAAAGAAATATTTTTTTATGGCTTTTTAATTTTTTAAAAGCCTTCTTTTTAATTCTTTTTCCTTATAAAAACTATCCAAAAATTTTAATTTTAGAAATGTCAGAAGATAGACCTGGTCTTTTAAATTACTTATTTGATTTAACTCAGCCAAAAATTGCTGTTTTTACTTGGTTTTCAGAGATTCCAGTTCATCTTGAAAATTACTCTTCGCTCGAAGAATTTCAGAAAGAATTCACCTCTTTTTTTAAAAAAATAAAAGAAGACGGGGTAGTAATTTTAAACCAAGATAATTTTTTAGCTAAAAAAATTAAAGAGGAAATAAAAGCTAAAGTTTTAACTTATGGCTTTTCAAAAGAATCAGATTTTAAAGCTACTAATTATAAATTATCATTAAACGAAAACGAAGAAATTGAAATGATGTTTCGTTTAGAATACCAGAATTCTTTTTTGCCTGTTAAAATTAAAAATGTTTTTTCAAAAACTCAAGTTTATCCTTTACTTGCTTCAATTGCTGTTAGCCAAATTTTTAATTTAAATCTTTTAAAAGTAGTTCAAAAATTAGAAAATTATCAAATTCCCCAAGGCCGCCTTCATTTATTTAAAGGAATAAAGAATTGTTTAATTTTAGATGATTCTTATAACGCTAATCCTGACTCAATGCTCAATGCCTTAGAAACCCTTCAAGAGCTTTATCTTTTATTGAAAGAAAAAAGAAATCTCCAAAGAAAAATATTAATTTTAGGCGATATGTTGGAGTTAGGGATTCTTTCAGGAATATCTCATCAAAAAATAGGCGAAAAGGCTAAAGAAATAGGCGATTATTTTTTTGTTATTGGGGAAAAAATGAAATTAGCGGCTGAAATTTTTGAAAAAGAAAAAGGAAAGGATAAGGTTTTTTGCTTTCAAAATTATAAAGATGCCCTTTTCAAAATAAAAGATTTTATTAAAGAAAATGATTTTCTTTTGGTCAAAGGATCGCGAGCAATAAATTTAGATCTAATAACTAATCAACTAATAAATTTTCTTGACTTTTAATTTTTTAAATCTTAAGATATTTATATAGAGATTTAAAATTAGTAAAATCTTTATGTCTTTTTTTAAATCAATTTTTAAGAATTATCCTTATTTAACTCTTTTTTCTTTATTTCTTTTTCTTTTCTTTTTAATATTTAATGTCTTTTCTTGGACCATTCCTCAAGATAATCCACCTAATTCTAATTTACCAGCTCCTCTTAATGTGTCTTCTCAAGAACAAACAAAAGAAGGTAATTTAAATATTAATGGTCTTTTAAGATTAGGAAGATTTACTTCTCATCCAACAGGCACAAATGGTGCTTTATATTACAATACCGCCGATAATAAATTCTATGGTTATTCTAATGGTTCTTGGCAAGAATTAGGAAGTGGAGCTGGAGGGGGTTTATGGGCTTTATCTAATAATAACATCTATAACACAAATTCCGGCAACGTCGGCATCGGGACGACGGATCCCACAGCAAAACTTTATATAAAAACAACAGATACAACGACTATTCCTTTTCAAGTTGAGGCTTTAGTTTCTCCTCCTCTGCCAGGTTGGAGTTATCGAAGACCAATAACTATTTCAAATTCTGCAGGAGCTTTAACAAATTATCAAGTTTTAGTTACTTTAAATACTCAATCTTTAATTTCTGCTGGAAAAATGCGATCAGATTGTGGGGATATAAGATTTACTGATTCAGATGGGTCAACACTATTAAATTATTGGTTAGAATCTGGCTGTAACACTGCTTCAACAAAAATTTGGGTAAAAGTTCCTTCAATACCAGCAAGCTCAACAAAAACAATTTATGTTTATTATGGAAATCCAAGTGCAACAAGCACAAGCAATGGGGATGC